>CERN01001506.1_pt1 | contig 21154 bp, 17 predicted proteins | sample 530761 | NCBI WGS metagenome assembly CERN01 (sample SAMEA2620947, study PRJEB7988) | marine metagenome | isolation source: saline water (ENVO:00002010), including | reverse complement strand
TGCTTATTCCAACTTCGAGAAGAAGGTCGCTTCGACCATTCTCGAACAAGCGGAACGCAAAGGACTGGCAGACCTGATTGAAGACATGCAGGTGCCGACCGAAGAAGTCGTCGAAGTCGCGCGCGGTAAGAAGAAGACCGTCGAGCGCCGGTACTTCCCGGGCTATGTCCTTATGAAGGCCGTCATGACGGATGATGTCTATCACCTCGTAAAAGACACGCCGAAAGTGTCGGGCTTCCTCGGAGCAGAAGGTGGCAAGAAACCCCTTCCAGTTCGCCAGCGTGAAGTTGATCGCATTCTTGGTTCCTCTACCGACTCAGCTGCCGAGCGTCCGCGTCCGCAGATTTCCTTCGAAATCGGCGAACAGGTTCAGGTCAACGATGGTCCGTTTCAGGGCTTTGAAGGTTCTGTTGAAGAAATCGATGAGGAAAACGGTCGCCTCAAGGTCACGGTTTCCATTTTTGGCCGCGGAACACCGGTCGATCTCGAGTTCGAGCAAGTCGCTAAAGTCTGATTTGTCAGACGAATCAGGTAGAGCGCAGTTCGCTACCGGGTTTTGCTTGAAACAAAACGAATTGAGCGGTATTTCCCGCTCATCGTGCCGCCTTAGCTCAGTTGGTTAGAGCACTAGATTGTGGATCTAGGGGTCCCCCGTTCGAGCCGGGGAGGCGGTACCATTTTTTTCTTGTCAATTGTTCCCGACCATTGAAAACATTGGCAATTTGCAAGTTCCAAAAGTTTGACGAGTCGGCAACAATCTGTTGCAATTGGGTCGCGGTTATAAAAAATGCCGCTATTCAACTGATACGCGACTCTAATAGGGCTCGAAGTATCTGATAAATGAGTTTATTCAGGAACCATACGTGGTTTAACCCGTATGAACCTGCGGCCGAGGACAATCCCGTCATTCGGCACACAAAAGGGGATTGAGTATGAAGAAAACTCTTATGTGCGCGACAGCCGCGGCCGCATTTGCGTCTGCCGGCTTTGTCGCACATGCTGAGGACGGGTGGTACGCCCGCGCCGACGCAACTTACGGATTTTCGGGCCAATTCGACCATGATCCTGCCGACCGCGATGTCGTCGGTACGATGGGCGGTACGTCCGACGCTGATGAAACCATCGGTTTCGATCTCGGTCTTGGTTACGGCTTCGACAACGGCTTCCGCCTTGAAGGTGTCGGCGGCTATGGCGATGACGACCTGAGCGTTCCGGCTGCTTCCTACAATGGCGCTCCATCCGGTGCGGTTCCAGCCACAGCTGGTAACCTGCAGACAATGGAACTCATGCTGAACGGCATTTACGACTTCAACCGCGAAGGCGAGATCCAGCCCTATGTCGGCTTGGGTCTTGGTGTCCTGCGCGCGAATGCCAAAGCGAATAACCTTGTTTTCACCAACGGTACCGACGTTTCCGCTGCTAACGGTTTCTCCGACAGCGACACGGGCTTTGCTTACCAGGGTCTGCTTGGCCTCGGTTACAAAGTATCTGATCAGCTGACGCTGGATCTAGGCTATCGCTACAAAGTTGCTGAAGGTCTTGACTTCGGTGGCGTTCATGGCGGCCCGAACTATGATGCCGATTACGAGGCTCACCTGGCAACTGTAGGCATGCGTTTCGCATTTGGTGCACCGCCACCACCACCGCCTCCGCCTCCGCCTCCGCCACCACCACCACCTCCGCCACCACCACCTCCACCACCGCCTCCGCCACCGCCGCCACCACCGACGACGACGACGGATGCCCCTGAAGTTGTGTGCTCCAGCCTCAACCAGGAATTCGTGGTGTATTTCGAGTGGGATCGTGCGGATCTGACGAGCCAGGCGGCTGCCGTTATCGACCAAGCGGTCGCTAACATTAATGGCGAAGCCGGTTGTGCACCGAACACTGTTTCGATCGCAGGCCACACGGATACGTCCGGTGCAAGCGCATACAACCAGCGCCTGTCCCAGCGTCGTGCTGACATCGTGGCAAGTGCGCTCGCTTCCCGTGGTATCGATTCGTCGATCATCACCGAAGAAGCCAAGGGCGAAACGGATCTTGCAAAAGCGACCCGCGATGGTGTTCGTGAGCCTCTGAACCGTCGTTCGGAAGTTGTGATCACTGTTCAGTAGTCACTGACACTTTCATCAAACGGCCCGGCAGTTATCTGCCGGGCCGTTTTTGTATGGGGCCGTGTTGATCCCACTTGCCGGGCCTAGTTTCCTGTGAAACCAAGAGACCATGGATACATTGCAATCACTCAGCCGCGAAGATGAAGCCGCGCGTGAGCGTCTCAATAGCGCGAGCGAAGACATGGTGCAGCGCACCTGTAGTTGGTCTGACATCAATACGGGTAGCTGGAACACAGCAGGTCTTAAAAGCTTCGCGCCTGTTCTGGCCGGAGCATTTTCAGAACTGCAGGCCCATATTGATGTCATCGAAACTGAGGGTTTCGAAGCCGTGGCCGATAGCGGCAAGACGGAAGTTCAAATGACAGGACCTGTCATTGAAGTCACCGCGCGGCCAGAAGCTGACGTACAGGTCATTATGTCCGGGCACTATGACACGGTGTTTCCGGAAGGCACTTTCGAGGGGGTGACCGACTTGGGGGACGGGCGTCTCAATGGTCCCGGCATGGCGGACATGAAGGGTGGCCTGTGCGTGATGTTGGAAGCGCTGAAAGCGTTTGAAGCCGGATCTTTGCGAGACCGACTAGGATACAAGATCGTTCTGACGCCGGATGAAGAAATCGGAAATTTTGCGAGTGCTGAATATTTGACCCGGGCCGCCAAGTCCGGTGCGATGATCGGTATGACGTATGAACCCGCCATGGAGACCGGCGCCATGTCGGGTGGCCGCAAGGGGTCGGCTGTTTTTGACATCGTGCTGCACGGTAAAGCGGCGCATGCTGGCCGCGCGAAAGAAGAGGGGCGCAGCGCGATAGAGGCAGCAGCCGAATTGGTGCTCGGGCTGGAGGCGATGAATGGCACACGCGACGGTGTTACCCTGAATGTCGGCTCAATTGACGGTGGGTCCGCCGTCAATATCGTGCCAGATCTCGCAGTCGTTCGGTTTGGCGCGCGCGCGCCGGATGCAGAGAGTGCTGAGTGGGCGACGTCTGAAGTTCGCAGGCTGTTTGAACGTGCGATCGCGCGCGATGGCATCAGCGGTCATCTTCACGGGGGCTTTTACCGTCCTCCAAAACCCAGAAATGCCGCGCAGCAGGCTCTGTTCGATGCGGTACATGCGACTGGGCAGGCAATCGGCCTCGAACTGGAATTTGTCGATACGGGGGGCGTGTGCGAGGGCAACAATATCTTTGCTGCTGGCGTCCCAAATGTCGATACTCTCGGAGTTCGCGGTGGTCGCATTCATTCCAATGAAGAATATGTGGTAACGGATAGTTTTGCTGAGCGGGCGACGCTGTCAGCGCTTTTGTTGAATCGACTCGCAGATGGCCGTCTGGATGCACGCCGGATCAAATCACTCATGGGTCAGTAAAATGTCTACACCCTATGTCATGCGCCCGTCGAAGCTGGAGGATCTGCCAGCTCTGATGGAACTTGCTGAACTGTCAGGCCCAGGGTTTACCAGCCTACCAGTCGACGAGAGTATTCTGGAAAAGAGACTCTCAAAGTCCGAGAAGGCGTTTGCAGGTCGTCTGGACCGGATCGAGTATGGAAAGTACCTCCTGATGATGGAGGATGCCGACACGGGCGAGGTGGTCGGATGTTCAGCGGTAAAAGCTGGGACAGGAATTGACCAGCCTTTCTTCAACTATCGGATCATCACACTGTCTCAAGCCAGCCAAGCTGCTGGCAATATGCGGTTCGACATGGATGCACTGGTGCTGACAAATGAATATGTTGGGTATACGGAAGTTGGTACGCTATTTCTGAAAGCAAATCATCGCGGGGGTGGGGCAGGTCGTCTTGCTGCGCAATCACGCTATTTGTTGATGGCAACCGACCCCGCGCGTTTCGGGACCAATGTGCTCGCGGAACTCCGCGGCGTGATTGATCAGAATGGTGTTTCGCCTTTCTGGGAGTGCCTTGGTCGTCATTTCTTTCGTATGGACTTTGACGAGGCTGACCGCTTGTCTGCGACCACGGACAATCAGTTCATCTGTGACTTGATGCCGAAATACCCAATTTACGTGGACCTGTTGCCGCCAGAGGCACGTGAGGTAATTGGGCGGTGCCATTCTGAAGGCGTAGGTGCGTACAAGCTCTTGCAGTGGGAAGGCTTCGAATTCGACCGCACCGTAGACATATTTGATGGTGGACCATTGGTCGCCACGCAGAAGCGACACTTGCGGACGATACGTGAGAGCCAGGAGGTGCGTCTGGAGGTGTTAAATGATGCAGGGGCACCAGAATTCAAGCAAGGACTGGTTTCGACCGACGAGTTGCCCGACTTTCGCGTGTGCCAGGCTGCCATTGCAATGCGCGACGATCAGACTGCGGTCACGACTGCAGACACTTTTGAAAAGCTTCAGATCAAGCCTGGAGCAAGAACCCGAATCTGGGTGAGGAGTTAGTGATGAACGACGCCGTCTGGATTGACGGGAGCTGGAGGCGTGGAAGCGGAGACGTATTCCAGAATTACTGTCCAGCAACTGGTGATGTGGCTTGGGAAGGTGCTTCCGCGACGGCCGGTGACGTACATGATGCCGTAGAAAGCGCACGCCGTGCATTTCACGGATGGTCTAGAATGCCGCAAAGCGAGCGCACAGCAATCCTTGAGGCTTATGCGGACGAGATTGGCAAGCGCACCGATGCGATTGCCGAGGCCATCAGCAAGGATATGGGTAAAGCCCTCTGGGAGTCGCGCGGTGAAGCTGCGACTATGAAAGCCAAGGTGGCTGTTTCGATTGCAGCTCAGGTGGAGCGCGCAGGCGGGAAAGTCCAGGAAGCAGCATTTGGCTCCATGCACCTGACTCACCGGGCGCACGGGGTAATGGCAGTATACGGTCCATTCAATTTCCCCGGGCATTTGCCGAATGGACATATTGTGCCCGCGCTTTTGGCTGGCAACACTTGCGTGTTCAAACCGTCCGAACTTGCGCCCAGCGTCGCCGCCATCATGGCGGATGCATTTGCTGCGGCAGGACTGCCCGCTGGCGTACTAAACATAGTTCAGGGTGGTCGTGAGACGGGCGGAGCGTTGTTGAACGCTGATATCAACGGATTGTTGTTTACGGGTTCTGCCAATACAGGCGTGTTCTTTCACAAACATTTTGCGGGTCGCCCTGAAGTCATTCTTGCGCTTGAGATGGGTGGGAATAATCCCTTGATCATATGGGACCCCGCAGACGTGGACGCCGCCGCTGACATCGCGGCTCAGTCTGCTTTTCTTACGACTGGACAGCGGTGTTCCTGTGCGCGCCGGGTGATCTTGCCGGAAGGGGCGTTCGGGGACGCTGTGATTGAGGCCATTGTAGCCCGTGCCAAGGGGTTAAAAATCGGAGCGTGGGATGAAGACGATATCTTCATGGGGCCACTCGTTTCCGAGCAAGCTGCCACAAATGCAGTCGAATTCCAGATGATGCTGTCCAAGAAAGGTGGGAAAAGCCTGCGCCGCCTGAAACGGATGGATCGGGGCGGCGGTTTTGTGACTGCAGGTGTGATTGACGTCACGAATGCCACGGACATCCCGGATGAAGAATTATTTGGTCCATTGATGCAGATTATTCGTGTACCCGACTTCAATAGTGCTCTGGAACGTGCAAATGCAACACGCTACGGCCTGTCAGGCGGATTAATCAGCGACGATGATGCGCTGTGGATCCAGGCGCATTTGGAAATGCGGGCAGGTATACTCAATCGGAATCGCCCGACTGCCGGTGCCAGCGGCGCGATGCCTTTTGGTGGGCCCGGTCTCTCAGGAAATTTCCGTCCGGGTGCCTACTATGCTGCAGATTACAGTGCCTGGCCACAAGCCAGCCAGGTATCTCAGACTGCCACGCGGATGACCGCGCAAGGTTTCCCAAAGTAGAACAGAACGAAGGATTGTGAGCGTGGCGCACGAAGTAAACTTCGACGGACTGATCGGACCCAGTCATAATTACGGAGGTCTGTCTGACGGAAATCTTGCGAGCGCGGCGAATGCGGGTGATATAGCCAATCCGCGAGAGGCCGCCTTGCAGGGTCTGGAAAAGATGCGGATGCTGATCGCACACGGTCTTGTTCAGGGTGTGCTTCCGCCTCTGCCACGACCGAACTTTGATCTTCTCGTCTCGGCGGGCTTCGGAGGAACGGATGCTCAGATCATTGAAGCGGCTTCGAGAACGGCGCCCGGACTGCTGAAGGCAGCGTATTCAGCCTCGAGCATGTGGTCCGCCAATGCCGCAACTGTCTCGCCTTCGGCAGATACGAGAGACGGCCGATTGCATCTGACGACGGCGAACTTGTCGACCATGCTGCACCGCGCGCATGAACATCCGGACGCGACCGCGAGTCTGATCTCGATCTTTTCAAATGATGAGAAGTTTGCGGTCCATGGTGCGCTTCCCATGCATCCAGATTTTTCGGATGAAGGCGCAGCCAACCATGTCCGCCTATGTTCGTCTCATGGGGAAGAGGGGGTAGAACTTTTCGTCTATGGCCGCGAAGCAGGTGAAAGTACGATCGGGTTCCCATCGCGTCAGTCAAAGTTGGCGAGTGAATCGGTCGCCCGTGGGCACGGGCTCAAATCCAATCGTTGTGTCTTCATTCGGCAGTCCCGTGCGGCAATCGACGCCGGAGCGTTCCACAATGATGTCGTATCGGTCGGTGCGTTGGATACACTGTTCTTCCATGAACTTGCATTCGAGGACAGAAATGGCGCGCTGGATGCTATTCGACGCGCGTCTTCCGGCCTGTTTGACTTCAAGCCCGTGATGGTTCCACTTGCAGAAGTACCCATTCAGGACGCCATTCGCGCCTATCTATTCAATTCTCAGCTCTTGAAGATGCCCGAAGAAGATCGCCTCGTGCTGGTCGCGCCTACAGAAACGGAAAATACTGAATCGACGCGCGCCTATTGCGAACGCCTTGTCGAAAGCAATGGACCAATCGGGAAGGTTATCTACGCCGACGTCCGACAATCCATGCGGAATGGCGGCGGTCCAGCCTGTCTCAGACTTCGGGTTGTCATGACCGATGATGAGATCGATGCCTGTCACCAGGGCGTGTTGATGGATGAGGAAACCATCGACGAGTTGCAGGAGGTTGTCCGACGAACTTTTCGGGACCGTTTGGCCCCTGCGGATCTGGCCGATCCCTTGTTCGCAAATGAGTGTCGAGAAGCCCGGGAGGCCTTGTTGGGTGTGCTTGATCTGGAAGGGCTCTGCTAGTGATCCGAGTTTATGAGTATTGGCGGTCTTCGGCGTCCTATCGGCTGCGAATTGCGCTGAATCTGAAGGGCGCCTCATACGAGACCATTCAGGTCAACATCGCTCCGGGTGCAGATGAGCAGCTTGGTGACGCTTATCATGGAGTGAATCCGCAAATGCGCGTGCCGGCCATTGAGGTCAATGGGCAAATCATCGGCCAGTCCATGGCAATACTGGAGTGGATCGAAGAAGCATTGCCGGGACCATCCCTTCTGCCGACAGATCCGATCGAGCGTCTCGAGGTCCGCGCATTTGCCGACACGATTGCCTGCGACATCCACCCATTGAACAACTTGTCGGTGTTAAAAGAGTTGAGGGTCAATTATGGCGCTGATGATGCGGGTGTACGCGCATGGTATCATGACTGGATCCGGCGGGGCTTCGATGCCCTGGAATTGCAGGTCGCAAAGCGGACGCCGAAAGCCTTTCTCTTTGGCGAAACTCCCGGGCTCGCGGAAATCACACTCATTCCGCAGATTTACAATGCCCAGCGATACGACATGAATTTGTCAGCATATCCGGCCTTGATGGCAATGGCGGAGAAGTGCCTGGCATTGTCAGCCTTCAAGAAGGCTGTTCCTGTAAAGCCTGAAGCCTAGTTCTCTTCACCATCGCGTTCATCATCGGTCTCACCGGGACGGCGAATGTCGACGATCTCGACCTCCTCGAAGTCACCGAGAGGCTCTGCCATCTTGCCGACATTCTCGTCGAGCCAGGTTGGAAATGATGCAATGAGGTCACCGCCGGGTGTGCCTTCGCTTGTCAAAATCCAGAGACCTTTTTTCTTGTGCGCCGGCACGACAATTTGGCAGCTCGCCGCATCGTTCAGGCGATCGCTGCAATAGGGAAGCGGTTCATCGACAGATGCAGGTTCGCCTGAAACAGCCAACGGGGGAATGCCATCCTTGGTGTCTGAAATGGACAGAAAGCCGCCGAAGCGTTCCCGCAGGGACGAGTCTTGTTCCAGGCGGGCAAGGATAGATTCCGGCAATGGGCGGTCATGAGCAATGACCAAGGCACGACCACGATTGTCGCGTCGGAGATAGGACTCGAAAGCGCGGGTCAGGTCGTCATGGGTCGCATTGTCTCGATAGAGGGGGGCATAGACCTCACCAATCAATCCGAGGGGGTCTTTCAGTGACTGGGCCTGACGACGCCCTCTGAGTTCACGTTTCTGCAATTCCGATTGCGTGGTGCCCTTGAGGGCCGAATCTTCACTGACGAGGAACACGTCGACACCCCAACCATCCACCCAGACAGGGGCCGTCTCCTCCACCGGGAGGGCAGACCAGCTTGAATCTTCTGCATATTTCAGAGGATCCAGTTCGAGTTGAGGGCGCGGCGAGATGAAGGTGTTCCAAACCCAAGGACCAGCGCCAATGGCCAGCACTGCCGCAATTGCGATCAATACAGTGAAACGTTTCATCTGCTATTCCTGATATGAAGTTTGTTCTGTGTGAAACAGGTCAGTCGGTCTGCAGGCCAGAATAGCCCGGTTGATCGACAGACAACTGGTCAAATGTGGTGGTTTTGAGGTGTTCCAACAAACCAGGTGTGGTCAGATCCATGTCGCCGCGTTGCAGCAGGGTGCAAAGCTGTTCATTCAGGTCGCGAGCGGATGCGGTGGCGTCTGCATCGAGTAGAGCCGCAAGTCGTTGCCGCTCGGCTGCTTCAGCGCTTGGCCGGATATCCAATTCTCTGAGAACAGTCGCGAGAACATTCGAGGCGACCCGCGCGTGAAAGGCGGCATGCCCCGTCAATGAAGGCATGGCGGTTTCGTCAATAAAGGCTTTCACCGCCGTGATCATCTCTTTCTGGGAAGGCGCGTCGTGCATGAATCAGGCCCTTTTCTCGAGCAGATTGATCAGATCAATCTCGGTTTCGGACACGCGTCGCCCAATGGCCGCACGTTCCACGCTTGGATCGGCGCCAGACCGGAAGGCTTCGTACATGATCATGCACATGATGCCCCATTTCAGACTTCCGAGGATTTCCCACCAGTCGATCTCCTCGGTGGAAAAAGTACGACCGCCCGCAGTCTGATAAGTCTTCAACAGCTCTTCCAGGTCTCCAAAACCGCCAACGCGGTTCTTTGAATAACCAAAGCGCCATGAATTGACGCAGAGCCAGGCAATGTCTTCGCGGGGATCACCAAGATGAGCGAGTTCCCAATCCAGTACGGCGGCAAGCCCCGTCTCATCGACGATCAGATTTCCAAGTCGGAAATCGCCATGTACGAGAACCGGGGGGACCGCGTCCGGTCGATTCGATTTCAGCCAGGCAATGGCAAGCTCGAATACCGGGCGAGGAATGTTGAAGTCGCGATAGATGGTTTCATATTTCGCAAGTTGGTCCAGGCCGCCACTCTTGGGCAAATCCGGCAAAGCTTCCGGAGGAATTTGGTGAATGGCGGCGAGCGCTTGGCCACACTGTTCTGTCAGTCTTCCGCGAGCGGCCGAGTAGATGTCATCTCGCAGAATCTTGCGGGCGATGGTCTGTCCCGGAATACGGTTCATCAGGAACGCTTCGCCAATATCGCTGTCAGGCTCGAATACCTGAACCACTTTCGGAGCAGGAACCTCTCCCTCAGCACAGGAGAGCAACTTCGCCTCAGTGCCCAAGCCGATGGCTTCGGAATTGCGGGCAGCGCTGACACCGCCCGGTACGCGGCGCAAAATCAGGTCGACAACTTTGCCGCCCTGTTCAACATCCAGGCTCCAGGTCTCTTGACTGGCACCTCCTGACAGGCGAACCAGCCGTTCAACGGTCGCGTCAGCGCCGTAAAATTGCCCGGCCCATGCCTGTAAACCCTTTAGAATCTGATCTTGGCTACCCATCTTGTCACAATTGCGCGGAACACCCATCCCGCCAAGGCGTAACGCCAAGTCACCCCTGACCGGACGCCGAAGGAAACTATTGATGCCGAAGTCGAAAAAGAGAGATTACGGACTTCTTCCTACGGAGCCGCCCCCACGAGTCAGCCTGTTCGGCTGGCTCAGGGGACGCTTCTTTGCAGGCATGTTCATCGCCTTGCCAGTCGTCGTGACATTCCTGATTCTGCAATTCTTGATCAGTGAAATCGACAAGCGCGTTGTGCCCTTACTGCCGGCGGCACTGAAACCTGAAACTTATCTCAATTACGCAGTTCCCGGTTTCGGACTGATCGTGCTCGTCGTGTTTCTTACCGTGCTGGGCGGCATTGCGACGAATCTCATCGGTCGTTCCGTCATCAGTCTGGCTGATCGCATTCTGACCCGTGTTCCCTTCGTCCGTTCGGTCTATTCGGCGTTCAAGCAACTGGTTGAAGTCTTTGCGAGTAACAATACCGAACAGTTCAGCGAGTGTGTTCTGATCGAGTACCCGAAGAAGGGCACCTGGTGTCTTGGGTTCGTGTCGAGCCCTGCGAAGGGCGAGCTGAAAACGGTTCTTGGGCCCGCATTTATAGGAGTATTCGTGCCGACGACTCCGAATCCCACGTCGGGCTTCTTGATGTATGTGGAATCGAGCGAAGTCGTACGCCTCGACATGACGGTTGAGGAGGGCGCTAAAATGATCCTTTCGGCCGGTCTGGTGGTTCCCGAGCATCTGCCGATCAAAGAGGGCGATGCAACATCGACTCAATCTACTCCGTCGCCGGAGCCTGAATCCGGGGCGTAAGGAGTTCCCGAACGAGCCGAAGTGCCTGGCCCCGTTCACCAGAAAGCTGGGGATCGCGACTTACGATGGCTTCGGCGTCCTTTTTTGCGATTTCGAGCAGCGGGGCGTGTCGCGCTAGATCGAGTACCCGATAATCTGTGGCCCCAGCCTGTTTCAAGCCCAGCATATCGCCGGGGCCACGAAGTTTGAAATCCGCTTCAGCAATTTCAAACCCGTCCTCTGTGCGCCGGAGCGTGTCGAGCCGCTCATGCGCTGTTTCGCCCAAAGGCGGCCTGTAGAGCAACAGGCAATAGGACGGACGATCACCCCGACCGACGCGACCTCGCAACTGATGGAGTTGGGCGAGGCCAAACCCCTCTGCGCGCTCGATCACCATGATCGTGGCTTCTGGCACATCGACGCCTACTTCGATCACCGTTGTTGCGACCAATAACCTGGTACGCCCTGCGCGGAAATCTTCCAGTGCGGCGTCTTTCTCTGCAGGCTTGAGGCGACCATGGACAAGCCCCACAGCCACATTCAATTGGTCGGTCAGAGCCGCATGACGGCCAACGGCAGTGGAGTCATCGTCGTCGACATCAACCTTGGGGCATACCCAGAAAGCGCGCTCGCCCCGACGCAACGCCCGACTCACGGCATCTACTACCTCATCCAGACGTGTGTCTGGGATCGCACGGGTTTCGACGGGGACGCGGCCGGGTGGCTTCTCATCCAGTATCGACACGTCAAGATCTCCGTGAACCGCCTGTGCCAAGGTTCGAGGGATCGGTGTCGCGCTCATGACAAGCATATGCGGACTGAGGGCCTTTCCAGCGAGGCGCATGCGGTCAGCCACGCCAAAGCGGTGCTGTTCGTCGACGATGACCAGACCCAGATTGCGGAATGCGACGGACTGCTGGAAGAGGGCTTGGGTGCCAGAAACGACGTGGATGCTCCCGTCGGCCAGTCCCATCAATATGCTTTCGCGCGTCGATGCCTTGTCTCGCCCCGTCAACGCGGCGACGGTGTAACCTAGCGGTGACAGAAGTCGATCCATGGTTTCATATTGCTGACGGGCCAAGACTTCCGTGGGAGACATGAATGCCGTCTGGAAACCAGCGCTCGCAGCTTGAACCGCGGCCATGGCACTGACCAGCGTTTTGCCCGCGCCAACATCACCCTGAAGCATCCTGCGCATGGGGGAGGTGGACGACATGTCGGCGGCGATTTGTTTGAATGCACGCGTCTGGGCGCCGGTCGGCTTGTAGGGGAGCGCGCGCAAGAGTGCTCGGTGAGATTCAGCACTCACCGGGACAGAGGGCGCCGCTCTTTTGGCGCGGCTTGCGCGAGCCAGCGCAAATGCTGATTCACGCGCAAGCGCTTCGTCATATGCCAATCGCTCGCGCGCCCTTTCAAACAGTTCGGGATCATACTCTATCGGTCCATGAAGGCAGCTCAGGGCCGCTTTGAAGCTCAACCAACCTCGCGCCTTGACCAAGTCGGGATCCGCCCATTCCGGTAAATCATCGGCGATATGATCCAGCGCTTGAACGGCGAAGCTGTGAACACGTTTGTTCGTCAAACCCGCTGTAAGACCATAGATGGGTTCGACAGCAGGAGGCATTGGGCCTTTGGCGGGATCAACAATGTGATCGGGATGGGTCATCTGGCGCTCGCCATTGAACTCTTCGACCATTCCAGACACGACACGCTCCTTGCCGATCGGAAATTGGCCTTGCAGCCATCTGCCGTCAGCCCGGAAAAAGGCAAGTGTGAGAAATCCGGTGCCATCGTACAGAACGATCTTGTGCGGAGATCGATCAGAATAGGGTGCGTTATAAGCATGTACTTCGCCGCGAAGGGTCGAGACCTCGCCGATCACCGCATCATCAATGTATTCTTTTACCCGACGATCCACCCAGCGCTCCGGCAAATGAAGCAACAATTCCCAAATACTGTCGCCACCTGTCAGGCGCTCCAGCACAGGCTTCAGCTTCGGGCCGACACCAGACAAACTGTCCAGGCCCTCAAACAAAGGAAAGAGTCGTTCGTCCCGCATCCCAACCAGACTATGCGCGCGCGGTGCGCTGCACAATCGCCGCTGTTTATTCCAGCTGCGCGTTCTATATGGTTTGGCAAATCAAAGGAGCCGAAGAATGGAAGCACGTCGCCGAAAACTCAAATTCAGGGCCTGGCGACGCGGATTCCGGGAAATGGACCTTCTCATGGGTTCGTTCGCAGATGCGCATATTGGTTCGTTCGGTGAATCAGAACTTGATGAATTCGAGGGTCTGCTCGGAGTTCCGGATTGGGAGGTCTATGCGTGGCTGATTGGCCAAAAGCCTGTGCCTGAGACTCATCGCGGTCCCGTGCTGGACCAACTCATCGCATTCCGATACGCCGCCCAAGGCGGTTAAGTCAGCCTTTCTTCCCATTTCTGTCGAATACATCGTGCCCATGACTCCTGTAGAGCTATTGAAATCCCTCAGCGGTCCGGCCGCCCTCTCTGGTGCGCCGTTTGGTGCAGACCTGATTGCCTTTTGTGCCGCATTACAGAAGCGCGGCGGGGCGGGAGTTTATGTCGCCCGTGATGACAAGACAGCGGCCACAGCGCGGCGGGTGGCGCAGTTTGCCGAGCCCCGTCTGGAGCAGGTCGACCTGCCAAGTTGGGACACGCTGCCCTATGATCGGGTCAGCCCGACAGCGGGAGTCTCCGCTCGCCGATGCGCCGCACTTGCGCGGTTATCTCGCTATGACCCGGAGCAGGGTCCAATCCTGGTGGTCACCACCGCATCGTCGCTGGTTCAGCGGGTGCCTCCTGTTAGCGTGCTACGCCGGTCTTCATTCGCGGTCACGCTCGGCCAGTCCGTGAACCAGAAAGAACTTACCGAGTATCTTGCCGTAAATGGCTATTTGCGATCAAGCACCGTGCGCGAGCATGGGGAGTTCGCGATTCGGGGCGGGATCATCGATATTTTCCCGCCGACCTCTCCTGAACCGTATCGTCTCGACTTTTTCGGCGACACATTGGAAACCCTCCGCACCTTCGACACCGAAACGCAGCGGTCTACAGGGGATGCGAAAAGCGTCGCCTTTGCACCGGTCAGCGAAATCCTGTTCGACGATGATGTGCTGGCGCGGTTTCGCGAGAAGTACCTGGCCGCGTTCGGACCGCCTTCGGGCGACCCGGCTTATGAAGCCGCGCGCGCATCCATCCGGCGGCAGGGCGTGGAAGGCTGGCTGCCATTGTTTCATGACCACCTGGAAACAGTATTCGACTATGTGGGCTCAGACCCGCTTATAGGCATGGGCCATCTCGCCGGTGAAGCGTCCGCAGAACGCCTGTCGCAAGCTGAAGACTATCATGCCGCCCGTTTGGAGGCGGGTGAAGGAGATGTACGACAGGCGAAAGTGTTGCCGCCGGATTCGCTTTACCTGACTCCAAGGGAATTGGAGGCCGGGCTCGCTTCGCGAGCCACCGCACGTTTCTATCCATCCGAACCCAGCGCCGAAGCATTTGACTTGGGAGGCCGTGCTGGCCGTGATTTCGCCCCGGAACGCCTGCACGCAGATATCAATGTATTCGAAGCGGCGATTGCTCATGCCAAGCGTCTCCAATCTGACGGTCGCCCGGTTGTGTTTGCGGCATGGTCGGTTGGTTCAGCAGATCGCCTGATCAATGTCATGGCGGATCACGGCCTGACAGACTTGGCATTGGTGCATTCTCTCGACGCGGCAAAGAAGACTGACTTCACGGTTGTGGAAATCCCTCTGGAGTCAGGGTTCGAGACGCCGGACGTGGCTTTGATCTCGGAAGCCGACATTCTGGGCGACAGGCTGGCCGGGCCTAGGCGCAAGCGGAAGACAGCGAACTTTATATCAGATGCCGCCGCACTCAATCCTGGCGACCTGATCGTGCATATTGATCACGGGGTGGGGCGCTATGTAGGCCTCAAGACGCTGGACCTTACCGGCGCGCCGCATGACTGCCTTCATCTGGAATATGCGGGCGGTGACACAATATTCCTCCCGGTAGAGAATATCGACCTAATTAGCCGGTACGGAGCCGAAGATTCGGAAAACCAACTCGACCGTCTCGGTGGGGCAGGCTGGCAAACGCGTAAGGCCAAAGCCAAGAAGCGCATTCTCGAGATGGCAGCTGAGCTAATGCATATCGCCGCCGCCCGCGAGTTGAAACGAGCAGATGCCGTCAATGCCGGGCAGGGCCTGTATGAAGAATTCGCAGCACGCTTCCCCTATGAAGAGACTGATGATCAGTTGAATGCGATCGAAGATGTCATTGGCGATCTCGCGTCAGGCAAGCCTATGGATCGACTGGTTTGTGGCGATGTCGGTTTCGGCAAGACGGAAGTCGCATTGCGCGGTGCGTTTGTTGCAGCGATGAGCGGTAAGCAGGTCGCGGTGATTGCGCCGACTACGCTGCTCGCGCGTCAGCACTACAAGACATTTGCTGAGCGCTTTGCAGGTTGGCCTTTGAAGGTTCGCCAATTGTCACGACTTGTCGGTGCGAAAGAGGCTGCGGAAACGCGCGATGGGATTGCTGATGGCAGTGTAGATGTGGTGGTGGGCACACACGCAGTGCTCACAAAGACTATTGAGTTCAAGCGCCTCGGTCTGTTGGTAGTGGATGAAGAGCAGCGCTTCGGTGTAAAGCACAAAGAACGACTCAAAGAGTTGAAAGCCGACGTTCACGTCCTAACGCTGTCGGCCACGCCTATTCCGCGTACGTTGCAAATGGCACTTACAGGAATTCGCGATCTGTCGATCATCGCTACGCCGCCGGTCGACCGCCTGTCAGTGCGGACTTACATCACTGAAGAAGACACGGTTACTCTGAGGGAGGCCTTGCTTCGCGAGAAGTATCGTGGCGGACAGGCCTTCTTCGTGGCGCCGCGCATTCAGGACCTGGACAAGCTGGAACGCTTCCTTCACGACAATGTGCCTGAGGTTTCCTATATCGTTGCCCACGGCCAGATGGCGGCAGGCGAACTCGAAGACATCATGACAGCCTTCTATGAGGGCAAGTATGACGTGCTGCTGTCGACGACGATTGTTGAAAGCGGACTGGACATACCACGTGCCAACACATTGATCATACACCGGGCCGACATGTTCGGTCTTGCTCAACTGTATCAGTTGCGCGGCCGGGTCGGCCGATCGAAGCTGCGCGCCTATGCCTATTTCACGACGCCGCGCGACAAGGTGATCACCGAGACGGCTGACCGCCGTTTGAAAATCCTGCAGTCGCTGGACTCTCTGGGCGCGGGCTTCCAGCTAGCCAGCCATGACCTGGACATGCGCGGATCTGGAAACCTTCTTGGCGACCAGCAATCTGGTCATGTGAAGGAAGTTGGCGTGGAACTCTACCAGTCCATGCTGGAAGATGCCGTCAATGCGCTTAAGGCCGGAGCCAGAGATGACGAAGACTTTGCGGATGACTGGTCGCCGCAGATCAATACCGGAGCGGCCGTGCTGATTCCGGAAAGCTATGTAGAAGATCTGAACATTCGGCTTTCCCTGTATCGACGCCTGTCTGAGATTTCGACGGCTGCGGAGCGCGAATCCTTCGCCGCTGAACTGATTGACCGGTTTGGTCCGTTGCCAGATGAAACGAGGCAGTTGCTCGAAGTCACCGCAATAAAGGTACAGTGCAAAGTTCTGGGTATTTCCAAACTGGATGCCGGGCAGAAGGGCGCGGTCTTTGCCTTCCGCGAAGATACGGCACTCGATCCTGCGCGTTTGCTGGACGTTGTACGCAGTCGGCCGTCCCAGTTGCGGATCAGACCGGACTCCAAATTGGTTCACTCAGGACTTGGCGGCACACCCGAACAGCGTTTGTCGGGAATTCGTAGCTTTCTGAAAGAGCTCGAGGCTGCGGCTGGCCTGGTTCCGGCCTAGGCGGTTCTGGCTTTTTGGTAGACACCTGACCGAGCTTCAGACAACAGTCTGCGAGCGTCATGATAAGCGCGCTTTTCGGTAATGCGCCAGCCAAGACGTGCTGCAAGGTCTGGTGCCACCGCTTCCAACTCTCGAAACAAGCGTTCGCAGATTTGGACAGCACCTTTGTAGCCTGTCGCGGACAAGCTGATGGCAAACGTGTCCGGGTCGATGGTCACAGGTAGGTCTGTTTCTCGCATGTTTGACAGGACTACATTGGCGACGAGTTTTTTCTGGCGATGTGCAAGGCGATCATGTTGCGGATCGCAAATGACCAGAAGAGACAGCGGATCCCCTCGGTCTGCTGAAAGCTCGATCTGGTTCTGAAGATGCGCCTCAAAAAAGGTCTGGGAAAAGAGACCGGTTTCTGAATGGCAAATTGCTGACATGGACATGTTGTCTTTGACTTTAAGCGATTGCACTGCGGCACGTCGACCGTAGGCGTCGACATGAGCCGCCAGATCATGGGCGGGCGTGCAGGGTTCGAACACGTGAGACATGTATCGAATGATAGTTTCCAAACTATGCGAGGGTTCTGTGCCTTCACTGAGTAATCCGAGCAGAGGCGTATGTTCAAAATGCTCAATGGAAGCCGTCACCCAGTTGGCGAGCTTATGCAGGCTTCGAGGTTCCGACGGGATATCGAGCAAGATGGCTGCAAAGGCTCTTTGCCTGACATAGTCTGCCGCAGTATGGGCACTGAAGGCAGCCGTGACGGTAATTCCGCGTTCGCCGAGCGCAGCCTGCAATGCAAGAAAGCGTGAAGACCCATCCCCGAGATAGAGGAGGTCCGGCACCGTCTCAGCGGAGGGCTCGGGCAATGTCACTCCGAAAGTAGCAGCCGTTTCCCGGCGCAAGCGCAATTCCGACATGCGGGCGCTGCGCCGTGTGATGGCGTCGAGCCTCCCTCTCAGGACGGATAAATCGCGGTCACGCGGGATGAAGACAGCATTGGCAAAATATCCAGCCAAAGCCGGGTCACCCAGAATCAGAATTGGCCGAATTGATTGGCCAATGTCTTTGATAAACTGGATCAACGTGTTCTCATCGAGGCTTTGTGTATCCAGGAGCAATGCTTCCGATGACGAATATGAGATCGGTAAGTCTGCCCGAAACGGGCGCATGCGACCCGACCGGAGGCGTGACAGGATCATCTCCAGACGCGCACCTGCAGCCAATACTTCTATCGGTGGGTCAAGGTATGCGAGGTGGTTCATATGGCTCGTAAGGATTGTGTCGGGCGACGTTGCGGTACCCCTTCCTTTTGAGCCGCGCCGGCTTAATGATCCGCTAAATTGACCCGGTGAGACAAAAATAAAAGGTAGGATATGTCATGGCTCAAGGACCGTTGAATGGCGTTCGGATTGTAGAGTTCGCAGGTATTGGACCTGGACCCTTTTGCGGCATGCTGTTGTCTGATCTTGGCGCAGATGTGATTCGGATTGATCGGAAGGGTGATGGTCGCCCTGGCCGCGCAGCTGATGTGATGAGCCGGGGGCGCCGGTCCATCGGACTCAACCTGAAAGATTCTGCTGATGTCGAAACTGCGTTGAAGCTGATCGAGAAAGCTGATGGGTTGATCGAGGGTTTCCGACCCGGCGTCATGGAGCGCAACGGTCTCGGGCCTGATGTCGCGCTCGCCCGCAATCCGAAGCTGGTTTACGGGCGCATGACGGGATGGGGACAGACCGGCGCGCTGTCGCATGCTGCGGGACATGACCTCAACTATATCGCCATTACAGGTGCACTTCATGCGATGGGCGATGGCGACGGTCGCCCGCGTCCGCCGCTCAATCTTGTTGGCGACTATGGAGGCGGCGCGCTCTATTTGGCGATGGGCCTGCTGGCTGGCATCGTGAATGTGAAAAATGGCGGCGAAGGCCAAGTTATTGATGTGGCGATGTCTGATGGTGCGGCTTCACTGGCGACCATGTTCTACGGAATGAAAGCGATGGGTCTCTGGACTGATGACAGAGAGGCAAACCTTCTCGATGGCGGAGCGCATTTCTATGACACGTATGAGTGCAGCGATGGCAAATGGGTATCGATCGGATCGATCGAGCCACAATTTTACGCTCTGCTACTGGAAAAAGCGGGTCTGACCGATCCCGGCTTTCAAGCTCAAATGGACCGCTCGAAGTGGCCTGATCTGAAGCAAAAGATCATGGCGGTGTTCAAGACCAAAACGCGCGATGAGTGGTGTGAGATAATGGAAGGCACTGACATCTGTTTTGCGCCAGTCCTCTCCATGTCGGAAGCGCCATCCCATAAGCACAATGTGGACCGTCAGACGTTTGTGGAGATCGAGGGAGTGGTTCAGCCTGCGCCCGCACCGCGATTCTCCGCGACGCCCGGGGCCATCCAGGGGCGGCCAGCTGGATTGGGGGAACATTCTGGTGAGATCCTCAAAGATTGGGGAATTCAATAGACCGAGTTCGCCTCATAGATGAATGGGAGGCAACCGGACGAACTGCAAGCCGTTCAGGTTGACCCTGCTAGTGAATGTCTTGTTGGGCACAGGTCCTGGGCAATTTGTCTGGACGTCTGCTCAACGTCCTTCTTGCTGAACTTGGTCGTCCTGCGGGACGACCATTTTTCTTGCGCCAGGTGGCATTGTCCTTACGCTTGCGAAAAAAGCATCAAGAAGAACGAGGCGTCATGAAACATCTTCCCTATATTCTGCCCGCTCTGCTGCTGGGGGCCTGTGGCGCGGACATCCAACCGGAAGAACCGGCCACACCGCGCGAAATTCATGAACGCGTTCTTGTGATGGATTCGCATCTGGACACGCCCGCAAATTTCTCAAAACCGGACTTCGATATTCTCGCTGACAACCCTTCGCGAATTGGACAAGTTCAAGTCGACCTGCCCAAAATGGAGCGAGGGGGGCTTGATGGCGGGTTCTGGGTGATATTCACCCCGCAGGGGCCTTTGGATGAAGCGTCGTATGAGGCGGCGAAACAGGCAGCGTTCACACGATCAGACGATATCCTCGCAATGGTCGAGGCCCATCCGGACGCATTCGAACTGGCCTACACGGCTGATGATGCTGAGCGCATCGTTGCGGAGGGCAAGCGGATCGTCTTCCAGTCGATCGAGAACAGCTACCCGCTCGGCACTGACCTGACCGTGCTTGAGGATTTCTATGAACGTGGTGTGCGACTCGTTGGGCCGGTGCATTTTCGGGACAACCAATTTGCGGACAGCGCCACAGATTTGTCAGCGACGGACCTCGGTGGGCTAACTCCGCTTGGAGAAGAATTGGTCCGGGAGGCCAATCGGCTCGGCATGATGGTGGATGGCTCGCATGCCGCCGACTCGGCCGTTGAAGACATCATGGAAATCTCCACGACTCCGATCGTGCTGTCACATTCCGGCGTGAAAGCCCTGTACGACCATCCCCGGAACATTCCGGATGATCTGTTGCGGCGTGTCGCGGAAAACGGCGGCGTTATCCAGATGAATGCCCTTGGATCATATATCGAGAATCTCGAGCCCCCTGCAGAACGCACGACCGCGCTGGAAGAACTGGCTGCCTCGTATGAGGGACGTTCGCCTTTCGACCTTACCGACGAAGAGCGCAAGCAGTACATGGAACGCCGTGGCGAAATCGATTCGGCCTATCCAATGCCGCTTTCCTCGTTTGAAGTGTTCATGGAGCAAATGCTGTATGCGCTTGAGATCGTTGGACCGGAACATGTCGGTATGGGCGCAGATTGGGATGGCGGCGGCGGCGTTGCCGGCATGGAGGACGTCTCTCTCTTGCCAAAGGTGACGGAACGCCTGCTGGAAGAGGGCTATACAGAAGCTGACCTGGAGAATATCTGGGGCGGAAACCTGCTTCGAATCATGCGCCAGGCCGAGGCAGCAAAGGCCCAATAGGCTCATCAGGCCGGACTGAAGAAATTCGACCAGCGGTGACGTTGGAGTCTTGCAAAGAGACAGACCTCTATGTATGAGGCCTCTTTCCAATTCACGCGCATTTCGCGCCAAACCACTGGATACCTGTTATGGCAGTTCCAAAGAGCAAGATCTCGAAGTCGCGCCGCGGCATGCGCCGCTCGCACGACCGGCTGGATATGAACACATATATCGAAGATGCGGAATCCGGTGAACTGCGCCGTCCGCACCACATCGACCTGAAAACCGGCATGTATCGCGGGCGTCAGGTTCTTGAGCCACGTGACGATATCTAAACGACCC
>CERN01001795.1_pt1 | contig 21354 bp, 8 predicted proteins | sample 530761 | NCBI WGS metagenome assembly CERN01 (sample SAMEA2620947, study PRJEB7988) | marine metagenome | isolation source: saline water (ENVO:00002010), including | reverse complement strand
CCTCAAGAATTTAATCTATATGCCAACCAAGCTCAAATGGATATTTTTGAGCAATATTTTTACGACTTATCCCAATACAACAGAGCACCAGGCAACGATACAACATATTCAGATCAAATAGATTTAATAAATGAAAAAATAGATATATTTGAAAGATATAGAATAGATGTTGTTATGTCAGGAGATACTAACGAAGGTGGTATGGGTACTTTACCTTTATACTATCGTATGGGTGAAATATACCACAAACACAAAGGTGGTTATGTAGAAATAGAAAAAATAAATCAAAACGAGGTGCATCATATACAAAACTCACCATTAACTGCACCAAACCTAATGAGACCTGTTTATGTAAGAACTAGCAACGTTGTTCCAGACGACGATGGTGGTAATGCTCAAGCAGCAACACAACAAAACGAAATAGGTTTATCAAGATCAATACAAATTTATCCTATAACTATAACAAGTAATGTTGTTTGTAACTACATAGCTAGACCATCTCAAGCCGAATGGGGTTATGTAATAAATCAATTAAACGGTAAAGCGTTATGGAACGCTAACACTACAACACACTTTGATCTACACCAATCAGAAGAAACTGAATTAGTAATAAAAATATTAGAACTTGCTGGTATTGAATTAAAAGATCCTCAACTATACCAACAAGCTGCAACAGAGGAAGCACAAAACGTACAACAAGAAAATAAATAATTATGCCACTATTTCAAGGAACACAACAACAATATTACGGACAACAATCGTTTACATGGGACGGTGGATCAGTTCTTGCTGCAACGGTTACATTAACATTTCCAAACAACCCAACGTTATTAAATAATTTAGCTACTATGCCTGATGCTCTTGGGCAAATAACTGTAACTAGAAATGGTAATAACGTAACGCCAAATTCTTTAAACTCTGATACTGGGGCATTGGTTGTTGGACCTGCTAACAACGGCGATGTATTTTTAGTTAGTATAATAAATCCTCAATATGGTAATTACCAATATATATCTATGCAATCATTGATAAATAACTTTATCGTTGCTTATGTTGGTACAGATAAAATAATACCTAGAGTAAAGAGAGCTGATGTAGCTTTTCATGCTCAAAGATGTTTGCAAGAATTTAGTTATGATATTTTAAGATCAGAAAAATCACAAGAAATAGAAATACCACCTAGTTTAACTATGGCATTACCACATGACTATGTTAATTATGTAAAATTCAGCTGGCATGGTAATGATGGTATAGAAAGAATTATATATCCAGCTAGACAAACAAGTAATCCAACAGCAATACTACAAGACGGTTCGTTTGGTTATACGTTTGATAGCAGTGGTAATTTATTAACAGCTAGCCAATCAGATACATGGACAAACTATAGTGATAACCCACAACAAGGTGATGATAATGTAGATGACTCAGAAGAAAGCTACTGGTATAATCATGGTAGAAGATATGGTATAAACCCAGAAAATGCACAAGATAACGGTGTGTTTTATATAGATCACGTTGCTGGTAGAGTTCATTTTAGCTCTAGTCTAACTGGCAAAACAATAACAATAAAATATATAAGTGACGGTTTAGCCACAGATGATGAAATGTTATTCCACAAGTTTGCAGAAGAAGCAGCTTATAAGTGGATAACATATGGTATATTATCATCAAGAACAAATGTTCCAGAATATATTATTGGAAGATATAAAAAAGAAAGAGCTGCTGCAATGAGAAAAGCTAAAATAAGATTATCTAATTTAAAATCTGAAGAGCTTGCTCAAATAATGAGAAACAAATCTAAAGTAATAAAACACTAAGTATGCCAGAAATTAAAAGAACTTTCCAGGCAGGTAAGATGAATAAAGACATCGATGAAAGATTACTGCCGAAGGGAGAGTATAGAGATGCGTTAAATATTGAGATAGGTACATCAAACTCTGATAATGTTGGTGCTGTGCAAACTACTTATGGTACACAGATGAAGACATTTTTTGGTCAAGCTGGTAATGTTTGTGTAGGTTCTATTGCTTACGAAAAAGAAAACAAAATAATATTTTTTGTAAATGGTGTAGAGGGAACTAATACTGATGTTGATTTTATAGCAGAGTATGATGTTGATCAAGGAACATCTAGACCTATATTAGTAGATTTATGGAGACATAAACCAACTACTACAAGTATGATGGGTCAAGGTTCTACAACAATACCAATATCAACAAGTGGTGTTGTAAGAAAAGGTATGGTTGTTTATTTATACAACCCTTCTACAGGAGCATCATATTTACCACCTAATAGTAGTCAAGGTGGTGTAACAACTGTTATTACAGGTATAAGTGGTCAAAACATATCAATATCTCAAGGAGTTACTTCTAGCGTACCTAGTGGAACTGTTGTTGTTTTTGAATCAAGAAGAACATTAAAGTTTGATAAAGACAACTTAATAACTGGTATTAATGTATTTGACGATATGTTAATGTTTACCGACGGTGTTAATGAACCTAAAAAAATAAATATAACTAGATGTAAAGCTGGCACACCAAGTATACTTTCACATACAGACCATATTGTTGATGGTATAAATGAAGGGCCTATTAGAGAACAAGACATTACTGTTATAAAGAAAAACCCAATACAACCACCATCTTTAACATTATCAAAAACAAAAAGAGAAGATATTAACGGTGGTGATGTTGATCTATCAACTACGTTTGATAAAAAAATGACTGATGGTCAAGGTGATCCTTTAGCCGTTGGTACTACTTTTTACGTTTCTTTTACACAACCATTTCCAGACTACAAAGCTGGAGATACTTTAATAGCATCAACATCTGCAGATGATAATAATTTTGATGACGAGTATGATGTTAGATTTAAGATAGTTTCTTATTCACCTGGCACTGGTTCTTGTCAAGTTAAAATAATAAGTATTGGAACAATAATACCAGATTCAATACAAACGTGGAATGTTGAGTTAGAACAAGAAGATCCTTTATTTGAATATAAGTTTCCAAGGTTTGCTTTACGATATAAATATGAAGATGGTGAGTACTCTGCTTTTTCACCTTTTTCACAAGTAGCATTTTTACCAACTGACTTTGAATATAACCCTAAAAAAGGTTTTAATTTAGGTATGACAAATAATTGTAGAAGTATAATTGTTGGTAATATACTTAACAACATACCTAGAGATGTTATAGAGGTCGATGTGCTATATAAGGAAAGTAATTCTACAAACGTATATACTGTAAAAACAATAAAAAGACATGATCCAGAGTGGGATCCTACAAATAGTAAGTATAACAAACTAGAAATAGAATCTGAAATAATATACGCTACAGTACCAGCTAATCAATTACTTAGACCGTATGACAACGTGCCTTTAAGCGCTGTTGGTCAAGAGTTTGTAGGCAATAGATTGATATATGCTAACTACAAACAACAGTTTGATTTAACTGATAAATACGGTAATATAATTACACCAGAAATGGATATTGAAATATCACCACAAGATCCTACTACTTTAACAGCTATAAGATCTGGTGGTGTTGATTCTGAAATCGCTGCTTTTGATATTGATTTAGATATAGGTTTTTTAAATACTACTATAACACTAACAGCAGATGATATTGCTGCTTTTATAAATGAAACAGCTAACTATGCAATAGGTAACACTAAGTTTCCTGTAACGGGTAGTGCTGATTATTTTAGAGTTAGATATTTTTCTCAAGGTAACAATGAAGCTGAAGTAATAATAAGAGTTAATTCTTCTGGTCAAATAACAAGTTACGAAGACGAAGGAATAAACGAGAACGCTGGTAAACCAGGTAAATCTATAAAAACACAAAGAACATACCAGTTAGGTGTTGTATATAGAGATGAGTATGGTAGAGAAACACCTGTACAAACAAACAATACAGCTACATCTAAAGTAGAAAAAAGATACGCTGAAAACTATAATACAATAAAAGCTAAAATAAATAGCCTAGCTCCAAACTTCGCTAAATCTTTTAAGTTTTTTATAAAAGAACCTTCTAACGAGTATTATAATTTAGCTATGGATCGTTGGTATGACGCTGAAGATGGAAATATTTGGTTAAGCTTTACGTCTGCTGATAGAAACAAAGTAAGTGAAGGTGATTTTATTGAGCTTAAAAAACGACATGCACAAAACGAGGCTGTAAAAGATCCTGCTAAATATAAAGTTTTAGCAATATCAAATGAAGCACCTACATTTATAAAAGAAACAAAATTAAGTTATGGTGAATTAGAAATATCAAACACCGACACTAGTAATAATTATCAAAATTGGCCAGTTATACAAGATGGTCCACCTTTACCAGGTATGTCGTTTATAATAATTAGAAAAGATGATTTTGACGATAGTAGTTTAAAAGAATCTTTAACAGAAACTAGTGTTTTAAGATACATGAGAATACTAGGTCCATCAACAAACTCTAATTTTTATCAAATATTATCAATATCCGCAATGGCTAATGGTAATTATAAGATAAGTATAAAAGGTATGTTTAAAGACGATATGGACTTTACATCTACAAATAATCAATGGCCATTAATACCTGATTTAAAATTAGAAATAACAAGAAAAAAATTAGAAAATTTACCTGAGTTTCAAGGTAGATTTTTTGCAAAAATATATAGAGATTCTGTTTTAGAAAAACACTTATTAGACGTATTTAAAGTAGATGAAGAAACAGCGCAGTATAAAGTTATAACTTCAAGACAAATTAGATACCACAACCACTCAAATAAGAAAAGCAGAAGTGCTTGGCGTAGTGCTCCTTTTGGTGGAGGTCAAAACTACGAACACTGGTTTATTGATAGATCTGCATCAGCAAAAGGTGGTAGAGGTATAGGTATGGTAAGTGGTCAGTCTAGGTTTGACTTATCATTTTCTTCTGTATTTCCAGAAGGCTCTAGCTTTGATGTTGGTAGAACATCATCAACTTTAATTGAAGCAGATTTTAGAAACGCAATGAAATTAGGCGCTAAATTTAGATGGAGAGAAGACCCTGATCAAACTATTTACACGATAACAGGCATTGAGCTGAAAAGAGTTAGAAACTATAGAAAAAGAAAGTCTAGTTTTCATTACAATGATGGTTCTAACAAAAGAGCTAGATTTAAACTAACTGTATCACCTAACATAGGTACTGGTCCAGCTGGTTATAATCCTACTCAAGATGGTGTTTGGGGCTCTAAAGCACAAGACGAAGCTGGTCCTGAGTCTGCTACTCTTGAGTTTTTAATATCACACTCTGAAGGTCTTGATTTTTCAACAAACGAACCAGCTATATGGGAGACTGAACCTAAAGAAGATTTAAATCTTGATTTATACTACGAAGCTAGTGAAGCATATCCAATAGCAGAGCATAATCAAGAAAAAGAATTATCATGGTTTAACTGTTATAGTTTTGCTAACGGTGTAGAGTCAAATAGAATACGTGATGACTTTAATGCTGTTACAATAGATAAAGGGCCTAAAGTATCTAGTGTATTAGCAGAACAATATAAACAAGAAACAAAAGGTAGTAGTTTAATATTTTCACAAATATACAACTCTACAAGTGGTTTAAATGGTTTAAATCAATTTATACTAGCTGAACCAATAACTAAAGATATAAATCCTGAGTATGGTACTATACAAAAACTACACGCTAGAGACTCAGATTTAATTACTTTATGTGAAGATAAGGTTACTAAGATTTTAGCTAATAAGGATGCTTTATTTGAAGCTAATGGCAACACTCAATTAACAGCTAACAATAGGGTTTTAGGTCAATCAATACCTTACATTGGTGAATATGGTATATCAACAAATCCAGAGTCATTTGTAGCTCAAGGATTTAGAGCTTACTTTGCAGATAGACAAAGAGGTGTTGTGTTAAGATTATCAAGAAATGGATTAGAGCCTATATCAGAGCATGGTATGAAAAATTATTTTAGAGATAACTTAGGCGAAACAAACGTTTTAAGTAAGATTATTGGTAGTTTTGATGAAGTAAAAGCAAACTACAATTTATCATTAAATGGTGAAACTGTTTCTTTTGCAGAAAATGTAAGAGGTTGGGTGAGTAGAAAATCATTTGTTCCTGAGTCCGCTCAAAGTTTAAATAATAAATATATATCATTTAATGGTGGTGAAGCATTTGAGCATCACGTTGAAAGTGTTAATAGAAACTTCTTTTACCACACTCAATATGATTCTTCAATAACGACTATATTAAACGAAGCTCCTGGTTCTTGGAAATCGTTTAAAACACTAAACTACGAAGGTACTCAAGGTAGAATATTACAAGATAATCCTGATACAGACGGTGTGTTGTTTAATAACCAAACAGCTATTGATGGTTGGTATGTGGAGTCTATTACAACAGATCATCAAAGTGGTAGTGTTCCAGAGTTTAAAGAAAAAGAAGGTAAGTGGTTTAATTATATAAAAGGTGATACAACAACTTTAGCTAACCTTGATTGGAAAGAGTTTTCTGTACAAGGTTTAGGTCAAGCTACAAACATTACAGGTGACACCACAATAGCACAAAGAAAATTAGTAGTAACAGCAAAATTTCCAAATTAATGAGTTATAGAATACCCTGTTTAAAATCAGATAATACAACTTTAGTTAGAAACACAACAGGTGGATCTATCACGGGTACTGTTTTTACTTTAGACAACATCAACGATGTTAGAAAAGGTATGTTTGTTATTGGTGGTGGAATAAGTAGTAGTGATAATATTTATGTTGCTAGTTTAGGAACTTCTACTATAACACTTAGTCAAGAAGTAACATTGAATAATGCTGCTTTAACTTTTTGCAACTGTATAATAGAGCAAATATCACAACCTAGAATTGTTAACGTTGCTTTAGGTAATAATCCAGACACACTAACGTTAAATATATCAAAAGCTGTTGGTGGTTTAAATAATAGTGATTTTTCTATAAGCGCTAGTACTTTTAAAGTTGGTGGTAGAACATACTCACAAAACTCTAATAGTTTAGTATATACACATGGTTCTAATAGTGTTGTTTTTCCATCAGGTATATTAAAAGTAACACTGGCAGATACAGGATCACCTGGTAGCTTAACAAACACTGTAACAGCTACTGTAGATTTAGATGACAATTACGTTATGCCTAACGCAGATACTACTTTAGATTTTGATTTAGAAGGTAATTGTACAGAAGGAGCAACAAACACAACAAGTGCTTATTTACACTCTTTTCAACCATCTAACCCAGATGTAACAGTAACTACAGGTACTGGTACTAATCCAGCTGTTTTTGAAGACAATGTTGGTACTGTTAACTATATAAATCAAAAGTTTTATACTGGTAATGCTGTTCCTGGAACTACAGGTAAAATATTTCATAAAATAGTTGCTGCAAATAGTGGTAAACATTTTGTGCAAGAACCAGATATAGTTATAAGTAGTGATGACGAAAATAGAGTTAGTTATTATAGCATTGTAAAGTCAGACAGAATATATGATTCTTTTGGTAATTTAACATCTATAAAATTTACTGTTAACTTTACATGGCAAACAACTAATACACAAGCTTTTCACAACGATGCAGCTAATATAATTGATCATGCTTGCGCTGCAACACCTTCTAATAATAATGTTGTAAATAGTGTTACTGGTAATTTTAATTACTTTAATGCAAAAGCTGGGTCACAAAGATTATATAGTATACTTGGATCTGGATCTGCTCCTAAGTTTAATTTAACTATAACAAGAGCTGGTGATAGCGCTACATATGATTTTGACAATGGAGTATTTAACAGTACGTCTACTAGTTTATCTGATGTAGCAATACCATCTAATCAACAAGGTGGTTTTATGTTTACAGTAAACTATCCATCAACAACAGCGTCAGCAACTTATAACTGGGTTTTAGAAGGTGGAACAAACACAACATTAGGTTCTAGTATACCTTCAACTAATCCTACTTATGTTGTTCAAGGCTTACAGGTAGTAACACAAACGTTTAGTTTCCCTAACAGTGTTCAAGGTTATACTTTAACACCTAATAACATAGGTCTTAGAACAGCTTCAGATTTAGCTTTTAGTACAACAGTAACAAACAAACAACCTCAAGTTGTTGTAACTAAAAACGGTGGTGGTAATATAACATTAGAAAGAGATCCTATAGCTAGTGATTGGTCAAACTTAACATCTAACGGTTTTCAAATAGGTGATCCAATTTATACTGTAACTGGTAACGGATCAGCTAGTGTAACAATATTATCTTCAATAGATATAACAGAGTTTGGTAGTGCTAATAACACCTCTGAATTGTCTTTAACAAATTTACTACCTACTATTTTAAGTGGTGGTGGTAGCACAGGTACTTTCCAAGTTAGATGGCACACTAAGTTATCTACTAGTAATACTTGGTCTCAGATTACAAACGCTGATTATCAAGGTGTATTTAGTAAATCTGGTTTTACAAACGGTGCTACTTCATTTACATTTAGTTTTAGTGATTGGGATTTAGCAGAACCAGGAGCTTATGGTGGAGTACCTGACTGGGTTGATCAATTTGGTGATTTAGGATTAAGCTATATATTTAAAGATAGTAGTTATAATGCAATATCATCAGCTGACTTTGGTATAAATCAAAGTGCTTCATCTATAAACAGTGTAGAAACAGGTGTTGAGTTAGAATTATATAGTCATCCGGCTGGTGGAGTATCAGTTTCAGTTCCAGGTGGAATAACTATAACTAGCAACTACACTTTAGATATATATTTAGAATTTACAGATTTACAACAATAAGATATGCCAAGTATAAATTTAACATTTCCGGATTTAAACGACTCAGTACAAATTGGTGACACAACATATTACATGCCGGTTGCTGGTGCTAATATAACAACTGATAATTATACGCAAAATTCAGATACAGGTGTTTTTACACAAAGTACAAGTGGAGCAACTAGTCAGTTATCAGGCGCTAACTCTGGTATTGTAGAAATAGGTATTGTTACAGCTATAAATAGAGATACTAGTACTATAACAACAACTATTGGTGCTGCTACAATTAGACCAACTACAAGTGATTATATATTTTTTAGCAAAGATAATGTAGCTAACATGTCTAGTTTACTTGGTTATTATGCTGAAGTAAAATTTAAAAATAATTCTAAAACAGAAGCAGAATTATTTGCTTTAGGCTCTGAAATAGTTGAAAGTAGTAAATAATTGCTAAAAACTGTAATTATATTTATATGGAATTAAATGAAATAAACAAACAAATACAAAATAATCCTATATCTAAAGAACAGGCTAAAAAACAGTTTGTAGATATGACTAAAGAGTTAGATATAAAACACACGTTTAGCTTTGATGAAGCGTATGAAATAGGTATGGAATTAAGAAAAAGAAAAGCTTTTAGAGATCAAATAACTCAATTAGAAGATATAGGTAAAAAAGAAGGTCATTTTTTAACGCCTGAAGAAACAAAAAAGTTAAACCCGGTAAAACATACTTTTGCAGACGGTTGTTATATAAGAGAAATATTTAACCCTGCAAATGAGCTTTTAGTTACTAAAATACATAAAAAAGAACATCCGTTTTTTTTAATGCAAGGTAAAATGTCTATACTAACAGAAGATGGTATAAAACATATTGAAGCACCTCATCATGGTATAACTAAACCTGGGACAAAAAGAATTATATTTACTCATACTGATTGCGTGTTTGTAACAGTACATGCTACAGATAAAACAACAGTAGAGGAAGTAGAAAAACAAGTTATAGCAGAGGATTTTACAGATCCTGAAATAGCTATAGAAGATATAAATAGATTAAAAGAAAGTATAAAATTAAAACAACAATAATATGAGTTTTATAGCAGTAGCAGCAATTGGTGCAGGTGTAGGTGGAGCAGCGAAAATCGCTGGTGGTCTTATTGGTGGTAGAAAACGTAGACGTGAACAAGCGGCTGCGGAAAGAGAACTAGCAACAATGAAGTCTAGGTTTGAAACTATGGACACATCTAATCCTTATGCTAATTTAGAAAACACAATGGAAGACTTGACTGTTAATACACAGCAAGCTGATTTCATGGCGCAACAAGCGCAACAGAACCAAGCTAACATAATGCAGAATATGCAAGGAGCAGCTGGTGGATCTGGTATAGCTGCTTTAGCACAAGCTATGGCAAACCAAGGAACACAACAAGCACAACAAGCTTCTGCTAGTATTGGTCAACAAGAAGCTGCTAACAACATGGCAATGGCTAAAAATGCACAAATGTTAGTAAATCAAGAAGCTCAAGGCGCTGCTAGATCTCAAGATATGGAAATGAATAAAATTAGTACTCAAATGGGTATGGCACAAGAAAGGCTTGGCGCTGCTAACGCTGCTAGAGAAGCAGCTAAACAACAAGTTATTAGTGGTATTGGAGATGTAGGTGGTGCTGTTCAAGGATATGCTGGTGATATGATAACAGCCGCTGGTGGTTTAGGTAACTTTTAAGGAATAAAAAATGATAGATAAAAATTTACAAGCAAGATTAATAAAGGGCGCAGGTGGTGTTTACGGTGGTGCTACAGCTATACAAAACAAAGCCAACCAAAGAACTACTAAACCAGGAACTAACGTTAGAGGTAACTTACCAATTGATAAGTATGCTCAATATAACAAACAAAGAAGAGAAGCTAATAGAGATAAAAAGTTTGGTGATTATTTAGATGGCTTAAACTTAAACATGGACTTGTCTGGTATATCAGACAATTATAGAGCTCAATTAATGCCGCAATTAGAAGAAAAGAAAGCTCAAGCAAGAGAGGTTGTTAGAAACTTATTAAAATATAAACCAGGCGAAGAAGGTTATGATTTATATAACACAGAGTTAAAAATGATAGAAAACTGGTCTAAACAAGTTAGTCAACAGTTTACAACACTAGGTACCGACACTAGTGAATATATAACTGATTATGATAATCAAAACTTTTCAAAAGCAAACGACGATGATGTTATGGATAATTTAAACAATATCTATACCGACAGTGGTGATATATCTTTTGATATGTATGGTAATATATTATTCGGTGGTCAAAAATACAAAGATATAAAAACAAAGCAACCTTTTAATAAAGCTAACACTGAAGCTAATGAGTTTTTACAAATGTCTGCTACATTGTATGGTGCTGGTAAACCTATGAATGATGCACAGAAAGTTCTTTATCAAAACAAAGTAAACGCAATGCTTTCTAAAGGTGGTTGGAATACACATAAGTCTTTAGTTACAGATAATTTACTTGGTGATGCGTTTTTAAGTGAGCCTGGAATGTCTGAAAAAGTACAAAATCTTGTTGCTATAGGAGACAGTGATGATCCCGAAGCTTCTTTTAATGCTAGACAAGAATTACAAACATTATTACAAGGTAGAATGCTAGATGTTTTAGATGGACAAGCTACAGCTGGACACACAGCGGCTCAGGGTGAAGGTAGTGAAGGTATGATAGATTATACTGACATGGACACTTACTTAGCCAACAATGAAGTAATTGATGCAAACTCTTTTAACGCAACACTACCTCCTGGCTACAAACACTTGTTGTTACCTAGAAAAATTAAAGTTGATGGGAAATATGTTGATAGCACTACTGAGTTTGTAGTTATAAAAGCAACAGGAGATCCTAGTAATTATATGCTTCAACAAGCTAACCCAACAACTGTTTTTAAAGCTACCGACAAAGAAGCTATTAAAAAATATTTCAGAAAATTAAAAAAATAAAGTATGACTTTAGAGGAATTACAAGCCTTGTCAGATCAGTACGGTATGCCTATTGAGGATATTGCTGATCTAAAAGGTATTGACTTAAATAACATACAACAAGGCTCTACTGAAGAACCAGAGCAAGACCCACTTACAATAGACATTAGAAGTAGAAACATGGGTAAGGTAGAGGATTACTTTTTAACCCAAGATGATTTCTATGATGAATCAGGAGAGAGATTAAGTGAGGAAAAACTTGAAGATGCTTTAACAAACAAATTAAATGTACTAGGTATAGAGCCAGAGCAATATGGAGTTGGTGAAAATATGATGTTAAAAACTGAGGGTCAAATAGCTCAGTATGGTAATCAAATAAGTGGTTGGAATTTTGTTACTGGTGATGATGTATTTGAAGATCAATATGGTATATCAGCATTTAAATTGTCAGATGTGGTTCCTCAATACAAAGACGACAATACAGGGTATGATTTCAAAATAGATGAAATAAATAAATGGATAGCTGAAAATGCTAACATGGATTATTTTAATCAAGTTGTTAAACAAGACAAAGACATGTTTGACAAGCTAACAGCACATGTAGATGTTGAGTCTGGTGTAACAAGAGATGAGGCTAAAGATAAATTAAGAGAGTCTGATGAAGGAAAATTTACAGATATTAGAGATGGTAAGTTAATGCAAATAAACGCTCTTGACGGTACACATGGAAAAATGCAAAGAGTTGGTGGTAAAGGTGATAAGGTTTCAAGAGAAGATTTTGAAACAGAAAACATGTGGAATAAATATCAAGCATGGAACAACGGTGAAGCTTTAACATATACTGATGATGAAGCTGATTCTTTTATAGCTGATGCTACTCAAAAACTAAAACAAAAAAAATATTCTGAATTTAAAAGCGACGCTTCGAGAGAAGATAGAAGAAAAATAGATGTAATGATAAAAGGTCTTGAAAAGCAATATACTCAAGATTTAGATTCATTAATAGCGTTAGATAAAGATTATCAAACAAAAGCTAATACGTTTGCACAAAATGTTAAAGCTTACGAAGCAAATCCTACAGTACAAGGTTTCCAAGACCTATATGCTGATCAAATAGATCTTATAAGACAAGAAGATCAACTAATGGATTTATTCACCTCAGTAGAAGGTGCCTCAAAAGTAGTACCAATCGGTCTACAAAACTTCAACAAAAATTATAACAGAATGGCACAATTAACCACAGGCTTTAAAGGTGTGGGTGCTAGTATATTATATGCTGCGGGTACAGTAAACGCATACACTTCTCCACAAGCTATAAATAATGAGTATATGAGAGACCTTATGATTAAGCCTTTTGCTGATTTAAAGGACGATATGAATTATGAAGCTGGTATGTATCAAATACCTATAGGTGTTGATGAAATATCTAGTTTTAAAGACGCTGGTAGATGGTTAGCTAGTTCAACAGTAAACTTAATACCTTCTTTATCTATGGCTTTTACAGGTCCAGCTGCGTTACCATTATTCTTTGCAACTGGTTTTGCTGAAGGACACTCTACACAAATGATTGCTGAGTTCGATGCTGCTAAGAAATTACCACGTGTAATGGAAGAGTATGAAAAACTAAAGCAAGATCCTAACGCAGATCCACTTGAGTTAGCTTCTTACGAAACTCAAATACAACAATTAACAGACACGTTAAACGTTCCTGAGTGGAGAAAACTAACAACGGGTATGGCTTATGGTATAGCTGAAGTTGTTTTTGAAAAGTTTGGTACTATGGCGTTAATTAAAAACGCTAGAAAAGGTTTAAAATTAATACCACCAGATAGTGTAAAAGAAGGTTTTAAATGGGCTGGAAAAACTATATTCAAAGGTAATTTAAGAGAAGGTGGTTCTGAGTTTGGTACTACTATTTTACAAAACTCTGCTGACGTATTATTTTTAGGTGAAGACAAAAATATATTTGAAGGTGGTTTAGAAACATTTGCTCAAGGAGCTCTTATGGGTGGTGGTATAAATAGTATTGCTGGTGTAAGAATGATAAAAGCTACTATTAATTCAGAGATAGCTACTAAAAAAGAATTAGCAGATCTAAATGAGATTAAACAAAAGATAGCTAAGTTGACAGGCTTACCTGTTGAAGCTGATCTTGAAACAATGATTAAGAAAGCTGGTCAAGGTGGTATTAATAAAAGTATACTTAAAGAAGTAAAAGCGCTTACAGGAGAGTATAATGCTATGGCTCAAAAAATATTTGACAAGCTTGGTAAAGGTATGTCTATTGAACAAGCGTTTCAAGTCGGTGAAGTCAACAGAGAAATGAGACAGGTAAATAAAAAGTGGGGACAATACTTAATGCAATATAGAAATGGAGATATTTCTAAAAAACAACTACAAGAGATAGAAGCTAAGTTTAGAACTGACTTTGACGGTTTAGTACAGAAAAGAGAAGCATTACTTAACAACGCTGGTTTAGAAGCTGAAAACTTAAACAATCATAGAGAAATAAATTTAAACACTAATTTCCAAAAAATTAGAGATTTAGGTGGTATAAATGCTAAAGCAGATGGTACTATAATAAAAGAGTATGAAGATGGTTTAATTAGACAGTATGATGCTTTAGGTAAAGATGCTCAATTAGAACTAGAAAACACATTGTTAGAAAAAATGTTTGGTAAAGTAACAGGCAATAAGTATAGCAAAAAAATGCGTGAGAAAGCTAAACAGCAAGCTAAACAAGACTGGATAGAAAGTAAAGTAAAAGAAGATGTTGAGAACGGTATACAAAACGCAAAAGATTATTCTAAAGATAGTTTAAAAGATGAAACAGATATATTTGATATTGCTGAAACAGATGCTCAAGTAATAAAAGCTTTTTTACAATCATACGGTGTTACTAATCAAAAAAATCTTTCTAAAAAAGCAAAGGCAAAATTAGCTAAATTAAAAGAAGCATTAAAAGATGGTAGTTTTAACGGTGTATATTTAAAAGAATCTGGTAGAATTATTATACACAAAACAAATGCTATAAATAATAGAGCAGTAGGTGTTGGTTCTCACGAACTATTACACCATGTAATGGAAAAAGAAAATAAGCAAAATCCTAAATATGGACAAGATTTATATAACTGGTTAGAAATAAATCAACCAGAGTTTTTTGCAGTAGTTAAAGAAAATCTAGATGCAAACTATGCTAGTAAAGATAAAGACGGTAATGTTATAAAAGGACCTAATTATTTTACAGAAGTAATACAAGCAGTTTCAGATGTTATGTCAGATCAGTCAGCTCCTGATTTAAACGCAGAAGGTATGTCTGGTGTTAGAAACTTTATGAAAGGCGCTTTACCTAGTGGATTATTTGAAAAAATATTTGGTTATGAACAAGGTGAAAAACTTTTTGATTTTGTAAGAGGTTTTAACGCTGAGGCACAGTTTGGCGGTAAAGCACCAAGAGCAGTAAGAGGAGCTAAAGGTGCTATAGCACCAGATGATAGTGATGAAAGACTAGGATTAAGACCTAACGTAGAAAGAGAAGAGTTAGATTTATCTGTAACCAAAAATGATATTACATCAGGTGTAACTGTAAAAGAAAAAGATGGTATATTTAAAGCTTCTGATAAAGCTTTTGAAGATGCTGTAGGTATGTACAATAAACCTTTCAATGAAATGACTAGAGAAGAAAAGCTAGGTGTAGGTTTCTTTGTAGGTGAAGCATGGTCAAAGTTTAGATATGAAGGTAAACCTTGGTTACGTAAACAATTAGATAAACGATTTGATCAAGTACCTGGGTATAAAAACCTAGCTGATGGTATTGTAGAAACACTAGCAACAGGTGTAGAAAAAGGTGATAATGGTATTCCTTATTTAGTAGCTACATGGAAACCAGAAGGAGGAAGATCTTTAACATCTCATATATATGGAGAGCTACATAATAGAATAAACCATGTTATACAGTTACCTAAGTTTAGTGCTTTAGGTAGACAACAAGTAGTTGATTCAGAAACTGGTCAATTTGATTTTGATAGATTCTCTGGTAACGAAGGTGTTTTAGGAGGTATCAATACACAAAACGAATTAGATACAGAAATGGAAAGGCTAACCGGTGAAATGAGAAGTTTGCTAGGTGTGCAAAAAGGTGGTAAGCTTTACAAAAAGGTATTAAACAATGCTAAAAACGCTTTAAAAGACAAGCAAGGTTTATTACAAAAAGATCCTAAAAAATATAGACAAGCACTAGAAAAAGAGTTTGTAAAAGAATTAAAAAACGAAATAACAGAGTTAATAGGTACTAAGAAAAGCGATAAATTTAAAGAGTTTATTAGCAAGGAAGAAAACGTAAAAATGCTTATTGACATATTAGGCGTAAAACATAGAAACAAAGCTGGTATAAAATTATTTACAGAGTTTGGTGGTGAAATGGACACTAAACAATCAGACGCAGCAATGACAGATATAGACGCATCGTTTGTTAAAAATAGAAAAGCTGGTAACGCTATATGGAATAAAAAACAAGTTACACCAGAGTTAATGGCTGAGATTCAAAAAGTGTTTGTTGAAGGTAGAGAAACAGCATATAATTCTCTTAGAGAAACATTAGCTATGGAACTAGGTTTAGATGCTGTTCATCAAGCGTTAAGAGAAGATACAGATTTAGATAATCAATACGAAGGGCTTACTGGTCAAGTAACAGAAGCAATTAAAAGGGATAGTGAGTTAGATTTTTCAAGAACTATAAACAAGCTTGGTGTATTAGAAAGAGCTGTGTGGGAACAAAACAAAGCAGAGTTTTTAGATAAGTTAAAAGAAGCCCCTAACTTTAGTAGATCTGGCATGAACTCTATATGGAAAAGTATAGATGGTTTAAAAGGTTTTACAACAAAACAAAAAAATGCAATATTAGATGATTTTGCTAGGATGCTAAAACCATTTGAAAGAGTAAAACAAGAAATAGATATTACAAAAATGGAAGACGCTGCTTCATATTTAGAGGTTGCAATGGAAGGTTTTGACTTAGGTCAAGATTTAAAAACTATATTTAGTCTACCACACACTCCTGGTTATTACTTTAATCAAATAGGTAGTATAAAAAGCTATGAAAAATTTAATAAACAAATAGGTATAGATTTAGTAGAACATTTTAAGAAAGATATTCTTGATGAAGATGGCAAGGTTATTAAAAAAGGTTTGTCTCAAGAAGCTGCTCAACAAAAAGCAGCCGATATGATAATAAAGTTTTACATGCCATCAGTTAAAAACTCTGGTAAAACAGGTAGTGGTATATGGAGTAAAAAATCTGGTCAATGGAAAAAAGATGGAAGAGGAGGAGACAATAGATATAATCTATATGAAAGCACAGAGCATATATATAAAAGCTTAATAAAAGGTATTGATCCATCTGTAGAAGTATTAGGAAAGGGTAAAAACAAGTATTTTGGTAGAAATGGTAAAAGGATAGACATTAAAAAACCAGATCAAAACGCTAATGATTACGTTAATAATTCAATTAACTATCAAGAAAGAAAAGATGCTGCGAAAGAAGCTAGAGATTTTATAAAATTAATTATGCCTATAGCTAAAGAAGCATCAAACAATAATGTTGATTTAGCTATGTTTATGCAGGGCATGAGCAGCAACATGGACACTGTTTTAAGATCTGCTGCATTATTACAGTTTACGCCAGTAAACTCTATAGGTAATAACGCTAATTTATATAGATATGAGCACATGATACCTGCAAGGGTAATTTCAATGTACTTAATAGATCATTATTTTAAAGGTAATAAAGGTATTGATATTGACAATTTATTTAGTACTTATACAGTTGCTATTATACCTAAAACAATGGACACACATATTGGTAAAATGTTTGGAAGTACTATGACAGCTGCCTGGAAACCTGGTATGCCATCACAATCAAGATACTATAACAACTTTACTTTAGGTGGACCATCTTTTGCTATAAAAGATATACAAAGTGGAAATGAGTTTGGTAACTACCACCAAGCTGTTCATGAAGCAATACAGGACAATCAATTGCCTAATCCAGAAGATGTAAAAATGTTAGAAGTTTACATGTCTAAGACCACAACAAAAGTAAAAGGTATTAGCGTGTTTGACTTTGATGACACTTTAGCTAGAACTAATTCTCAAGTTATAGTCATAACAAAAGAAATGCAAGAAGAGCTTGAGATGAACCGTGAGATCGGTAATAGAATACTTAGAGAAAGAAACAGAAAAGAAATAATGAAGTCAGCTCCTAAGATAAATGCTACAGAGTTTGCTAAAATGCATGCAGAACTAGAATCACAAGGCGCTGAATTTGACTTTAGTGAATTTAATGAGGTTATAGATGGTAAGAAAGGACCATTGTTTGACTTAGCTATGAGAAGACAAGATAAGTTTGGATCTGGCGATATATTTATATTAACAGCAAGACCACAAGAATCTGCTCCAGCAATAAAAGCTTTCATGGAAGGTTTAGGTATTAATATACCTTTAAAAAATATTACTGGTTTAGCTGATGGTAGACCTGAAGCTAAAGCATTATGGATAGCTGATAAGGTTGCTGAAGGTTATAATAATTTTTACTTTGCTGACGATGCTTTACCAAACGTACAAGCAGTTAAAGATTTACTAGATCAATTTGATGTTAAACAAAGAGTAGAACAAGCTAAATTAGATTTTTCTAAATCAAAAACTAAAGTAAAAATATTTAATGATATAATAGAGGAAACTACAGGTGTTAAATCTGATGCTACTTTTTCAGATATAGTTGCTAAAAGACAAGGTGAGAAAAAAGGTAGATATACTTTCTATTTACCACCTCACGCTGAAGACTTTAAAGGTTTAATGTATATGTTGTTAGCTAAGGGTGAAAAAGGTACAGCGCAATATAAATGGATAAAAGAAAACTTAATTGATCCATATTTTAAAGGTGTTATGGCTATTAAAATAGCTAAACAAACAGCTAAAAATAATTATTTACTTTTAGTTAAATCTCATGATGTTAAAAAGAAATTAAAAGAAACAACACCTGATGGTACGTTTACAAATGATCACGCTATAAGAGTTTATTTGTGGGATAAAGCTGGTTACGATATTCCTGGTATATCTAAAAGAGATAAAGCTAAATTAATTAAACATGTAGAGGGTGATTCGCAGTTAATGGGATTTGCTACTGATCTATTATCTTTCCCAGGTATTAACGGTACTTATATGAAACCAGACTTACATTGGGATGTTGGTAGTATAACTGGTGATATAGATGCTTTAACAAATAAAGTTGGTAGAAAAAAATTCATACAAGAATTTGTAGATAATAAAAATGAAATATTTACAAAAGAAACTTTAAATAAGTTAGAAGCTATATTTGGTAGAAGATATAGAGATGCTTTAGAAGATATACTATTCCGTATGGAAAATGGTACTAATAGAAACTTTGGTGGTAATAAACTTGTAAATGGTTTCATGAACTGGATAAACGACTCTGTTGGTGTTGTTATGTTCTTTAATATTAGATCAGCAACATTACAGTCTATATCTACTGTAAACTTTATAAACTGGGGAGACAATAATATATTTGCAGCTGCAAAAGCTTTTGCTAATCAAAAACAGTTTTGGTCAGACTTTGTTATGATATTTAATTCACCAATGCTTAAACAAAGAAGATCTGGTTTACAGATAAACGTACAAGAAGCTGAATTAGCTAATGCTGTTAAAAATGCTAAAAGTAAAACTAAAGCGGCATTATCTTATTTGCTTAAAAAAGGTTTCTTACCTACACAGATAGTAGATAGTTTTGCTATTGCAGCAGGTGGTGCTAGTTTTTATAGAAACAGATTTAATAAATATAAAAAACAAGGTTTAGATAATAAAGCTGCTCATGATAAAGCTTTTCAAGATATGGCAGATATTGCTGAAGAAACTCAACAGTCTTCTGATCCAGCTTTAATATCAGAGGTACAAGCTAGTCCATTAGGTCGTTTGCTATTTGCTTGGCAAAATACACCTTTCCAATATAATAGAAACATAAAAAGAGCAGCACAAGATTTAATAAGTAGAAGAAGATACCCAGGCATGACACAGTTTCAAAGTGATATAACTAATATAAGCAAAATAATATATTACGGTGGTATACAAAACTTCGTGTTCTCTGCTTTACAATCAGGTTTATTTGCAATGCTACCAGGATTTGGAGGTGATGAAGATGAAGATCAAATAAAACAAAACGAAAAAGAATTAGCAAAACAAATAAGAGTTGCTAATAATATGCTAGATACTTTCTTAAGAGGTTCTGGTTTACCAGGCGCTGTTGTTTCTACTGTTAAAAATATAATAATGGAATACAGTAAGCAGCAGAAAAAAGGTTATATGGCTGATCATGCTTATACAATAATTCAAGTAGCTAATTTCTCTCCACCAATAGGTAGTAAAGTAAGAAAACTATATGGAGCTATAAACACTTACAAATTTGATAAAGATGTTATAGACGAAAGAGGTTTTGCACCAGATTCACCTGCTTATAAAATAATAGGTAATATAGTTTCTGCTTCGTTAAATATACCAATGGATCGTCTTGTTAATAAAATGGACAACATACAAGCTTCATTAGACGAAAGAAACGAAGCTTGGCAAAGAGTTGCTACTGCTTTAGGTTGGAACGCGTGGGATGTTGGAGCTGAAGTTTACCCTGAACATGAGTTAATAAAAGCTCGAGCTAAGGAACGTAGAAAACAAGAAGGCATAGAAAAAAGAAAAGAAACAAATAGATTAAAGAAACTTGACATAGATGCTAGAATGCAGAAAAAACTAGATAACATGGAAAAAAAGCTAAATAATTTATAAAACAAGTAATAATAAAATAAAACCCCTACACTATGAGACATTTGCTAATTATAGTATTTTTACTAACAAATATCACTGTTTTCGCTCAAGAAAACAAAAAGAACTTATTTAAGTCTATTTATGAAGACTTTTTTAAATATAGTACTTTTTACATAGCTGGTGATATAGAAAATCCAAAAGAAGAAGTTAAAGATTATTTTGTAAGAACAAACCCAGATGGTGGTTTATATGATATACCTGTTGTAGTAGACGGAACAGACTACTATGATTTTGACTATAGATATGGTTTTGGTGTACGTAAACTAGCTAGGTTTGATTACGAGTTTAAAGGTAAACACTACTATGATGGTACTGAAAGCAGTGTAGGTTTAGCTGCAACTAATTCACCTGTAAAAGGTTTTGAATATTTATTTCACTGGGAAAAAGAAAGAGAAAGAGATGAGATGTTTGATAATCACAGATATTTCTTAAAGCACAGTGGTAAATATCATGTTGTTAAAATAGAAAGTAGAAAACAAGGTAAGGTTGATTTTAATTATAAATCAGCTGAATTAAAAGCTAAACTACCTATTGGTAATAAGTTTAGTATATCTGCAGGCGCAATATATCGTACACATGAAAGACCTTATGGATATAATCCTATTGAAATATGGTTAAACGAAACACAAATGATTAACGGTGAAGAATATCCTGTTAACTATTGGTATGAGTTAGGGTTTGAATATGGATATGATGATATATATTATTCACAAACAGATGAG
>CERN01010871.1_pt1 | contig 21581 bp, 10 predicted proteins | sample 530761 | NCBI WGS metagenome assembly CERN01 (sample SAMEA2620947, study PRJEB7988) | marine metagenome | isolation source: saline water (ENVO:00002010), including | reverse complement strand
AAACAAGGAGCAAATAGATATGGCTAAAAAAGACGAAATGAAAAAAAAAGCTGGTAAGGCAAAGGCAAAAGCTAAAACCGCAAAGTTAGGAGATAAAAGCCCTAAAGGTAAAAAGTTTACACCGCGAAAACGAAAAAAAACCATTACCCGAAGAAATAAAATTGTTAAAACAGGCCGTTCAATTGGCGGCGGAGGTGGTCGATAATGTCATCAACAATTACACCGGCTACACTTACTGTAACCCACACCGAAGCTGTCACTCTTAACGGAGTTGACCGTGGTGTTAGCAACACGTTAACAATCGCTTCAATTAATGAAATTAGTCATAGGATTGTTACTATCGATACCGCCGCTGCTAGAACCCTTTTAACTCTGGGTACTACTACGGGAGCAGGAGCTTTTATTAAAACTAATATTCGATATATTCGTATTACAAATAAAGATAACACTAACTTTGTTACCCTTGGTATGTTAGATACCAGTGGTGATACTGCCTACGTCAAGTTAGAAGCAGGGCAGACGTTCTGTATGTATAACGACGATCTTGAAACGTTTACTGACGGATCTGCTTTCTCGGCATTCTCTGAGATTGATACGTTCAACGCTCAGGCTGATACGGCTGATGTTGACTTAGAAGTGTTTATCGCATCCGTCTAAGGAATAACATGAGTGATATCTCAACTTTAAAAAATAAATTAGTAAGTAGGTTATCGGAAGATCTTGATGACCCATCAAAATGCACCCCCGGTTTATACCAAGTAGTATGTAGGGTAATTGTAGATCACCGTGATGAATTAGATATGGAAGGCATTGAGTCTACCGTAGATAAAATGAACTTAGATCCGCCGTTTAAGTTCGGCACCTAAGATTCGCTATCTTGGTTCTGTTGAACTTACCAGCAGGGCCAGTCAGACCCACCTTGGGGTAAAATCCAAGGTGGGCATTTAAGGAGATACTATGCCATCAGGTAAAAAGAATTCTAAATATTATTATGATAGAAATCCGCAATCTAAAGCTAAAAAGAATAAGTACAATACAGCTTATCATAGTACTCCTGCTCGTAAAAAGTATCGCGCTAAATTAAATGCTGCTAACCGTAAGGCAGGTACTTACGGTAACGGCGATGGTAAAGATATGTCCCACACCAAAGCGGGGCGTATGGTAAAAGAAAGAGCCTCTCGTAATCGGGCTAGGAACAGGGGTCGTAAATGAAAAGTAAATTTAAATGTGCGTGTGGCACCACTACTCGAAACACTGGCAAAGACGTTAAGAAACTATTAGCACCACGTAAGGAGAAGTCCTATGGCAAAAAGAAAAAGTAAAGGAGCCATGAAAGGCTGTAATATCGGTAATGGCTGTAAAAGCAAAAAGGGCGGTCTTACTGCAAAAGGCCGTCGAATGATTAACCGTAAGACTGGCTCTAAGCTTAAAGCTCCTCAGCCGGGTGGTGGTTCTCGTAAGAAAAGTTACTGCGCTCGGTCTGCCGGTCAGATGAAAAAGTTCCCTAAGGCTGCTAAAAACCCAAACAGCCGTTTACGAAAAGCAAGGCGAAGGTGGAAATGCTAATGGCTAAGAAAAAGAAAAAAGCAAGTGACGCTTGTACTAAAAAAGTTAAATCACGCTACACCAAATGGCCCTCTGCCTATGCGTCTGGTGCGCTAGTTAAATGCCGTAAAGTCGGTGCTAAGAACTGGGGTACTGGGGGTAAGAAAAAACGGAAGAAGAAGTAATGGCTAAGAAAAAAAGCGAAGGCTTGAAAAAATGGTTTGGTAGAAACAACGGTAAAGGTTGGATTGATTGTAAAACAGGTAAACCCTGTGGTCGTAAATCTGCTAAGGGTAAAAGCAAAAGAGCTTACCCCGCTTGCCGTCCTACCAAGTCTCAGTGCAATTCTAAAGCCAAGACTAAAAAAGGACCAGCGCGTATCTCGTGGAAGAAAGGTAAAAAGAAGAAATGAATATACCCCAAGAAATGCTTGATGACTTCAGGAATCATTTGTGGGCCTGTTTCAAGTATCTAGGCTTGGGGGAGCCTACTCCACTACAATATGCTATGGCTGAGAAGCTACAGAACGGCCCTGACGGCTTTCAGCTTCAGGCTGGTCGAGGTGCTGGTAAGTCCGTCCTGACGGCTTGCTTCGCATCGTGGCTGCTCCTGAAGGATCCTAATACTACGGTGATGGTCATGTCAGCTACGGCCAATAAGTCTACGGAGTTTATCTCCATGACACGCCGTATTCTGTCCCTTGTCCCGTACTGTCAGCACATGGAACCCGGCCCAAATACCAAGGATAATGCCTTTGGATTTAACGTCGAAAACAGGACATCTCACGGGCAGGATTTAAGCTGCTTCGCACGAGGCGTTACAGGGCAGATAACGGGGTCTCACGCCGATTGGGTGATCTTGGATGATGTGGAGATCGAAAAGAACTCGGAGACCGCAGAGAGCCGTGAGCGGCTTCTCACGAAGGTCTGGGAGATCGAGCAGATCCGTAACCCCGGAGAGGGCGGTGTACGTATTCTGGGTACGCCTCAGACCTCTGAGTCCATCTACCGTAAGATGGCTGACGGGTATCCGATCCACAAGTTCCCGGCCCTAATGCCAGACCCTGACAGCCCCGGTCAGATTGACCATTGTGCTGATTATATATTAGAACTAGATCTCCAGCCCGGAGAGTCTACCCAGCCTGAGAGGTTCGATCTAGAGCTTCTTATGGAGCGTAAGGCCAAGGTTGGCCCCAAGCTGTTCTCGTTGCACTACCACCTAGATACCTCACTGGCTGACGCTGACAGGTATCCCCTTAGGTTGGCTGATTTAATTGTACTTGATTGTGATTATACAGTAGCCCCTGAAAAGATCGTTTGGGCATCTAAACACGTTAATAAAAAATTACCCTCTTTTGGATTGAGTGGAGATGTCTTGTATGAGCCTATGTGGGTTTCGCAAAATTACGAAGATTACGTACATAAAGTTATGCACATTGACCCTAGTGGTCGCGGAGCAGATGAAACTTCTGTATGTGTCTCCGGGTATCTTAATGGCTATGTCTTTATTCTTGAGTTGGCTGGCCTACAAGGTGGTTACTCTGAGCGAACGCTTGAGAAGATCGTTACAATGGCTATGGAAACAGAAGTAAATGTTATTAGGTTTGAGTCCAACTTTGGTGATGCTATGTTTGGTCAGATCCTGTTGCCTGTTATGAGGCGCATGGGGTGTGATGCGGGCATAGAAGAGTTTAGAGTTACGGGTAATAAAAGTAAAAGAATTATCGGTACGCTTGAACCAGCTATGGCTGCTCACAGAATTGTAGTAGACCCTAAGGTGATTAGACAAGAAGAGACTCAGCGACAGTTGACCCGTATTACAGAAATGAAGGGGTCACTCAAGCATGACGATAGAGTGGACGTACTCGCTTCTAGTGTATCGTACTGGGAAGATTCCCTTGGTATCAACGTAGACGATAAGATCGCAGAGGCAGAATACATGAGAAACGAAGAAATTATTCAAAACTGGGAGAACGATGACCGAAGAATTAGAAGTATAGGTTACGATAGATGTATTGGTCGAGTTGAAGTTAACGGCCAACATCTTAAAATGCAAAAACCAAGTTATTTTAATAACAGGCTTCTAAGGAAATTTAATCAATGAGAGTAGTTACCGGAATAGGACCACGAGTTGGTACTTCGTTTACAATGAATTTTTTACGAAAAAATGGATTACCTATTGCTGGTAAAAAGTTTTTATATTTTACCCCTAAGGATGAAAATCCTGATGGGTTCTGGGAATTAGATCCTCAAGTAATGGAGGATGGTTGTAAAGATCACATGTGGAAAAACATGTATGTAAAGGTTTGGCCTGCCTTGTTGCTAAAAACCCCAGTGTATAACATAAACAGGCTTCTTATATTAGAACGCAAAGATAAAGAAAGACAATTAGAAAGCGTCAATAGAATTTATAAAAAAGAAAAGGAAATAGTTAATTTTACATCCCCTTTTAATCCACCTACAGATATCATTGATTGGTCTAGGTGGTGTCTTACAAGGGCTTTAGAAGAAGCTAATTACCCCATCTTGCATGTCTATACAGAAGACATAAACGATAAATTAGACGAAATACTTTCTTTTATGGAGGATTGATATGCCTTATTTAATGGCTGGTAGTATGATTGCTGGTGGTGTTTTAGGAGGATTTTCTGGAAGTAGTGAAGCAAGGAACAAATATAACGCAGAGATGGCCGCGTATAACGATAGAACCATAAGAGAAACTATTGCTCACAGCAAGCAACTATTTGGAATTGCAAACGCTAATGCAACAAAACAAGTTCAAAATATGCTTAATGCAGAGGCAATGTCTAGAAACTATGCCAGAGAACGTTTAAATTTTCAGAAAACTACTGAAGATAGACGGCAGTTTATGGCTGAAAACCAGCGATTAACAGAAGCTTCTACTAACTCTATGGTTACTGCTAAATTGGGTTCATCTTCAGGAACAGCAGAACGCATTCGTGAGCAAATGAAACACAAGGGAGCTAAAAACTGGCAAACGGAGTTCTTTAATACTCTTGATGCAGAAAAAGCTATGGAAACTCAATATCGAAATAACCTTAATCAAATCGATGATTCTATGCAGCAAGCAGACGCATATGTACCCGGTATGCCGCCTCAGCAGCCTGACATGAGTATGGCAATTCTTAATGGTGTTATGAGTGGTGTGATGGGCGGAGGAATGCTTGGTAGTGCTTTAGGCGGTGCCTTTGGCGGAGGAGCAGCAACAAGCCCCAGTAGTTCCGGTAGTTCCGGTGGATCTGGAGGAGGATTTCAACTCGGCGGATTAAGCGGAGGCTATGGTGTCTCTGGTGTTGGCCCTACAAATATTGGCGGCTACGGTAATATGCAGCTTTAAGGAGATAAACTATGCCCCCCAGAATTACACAAAATGATAAAAGAGAACAAACAGGACGCATTCCGGGCCAGCTTGAACGAGTTCAACGACAAACTAGAACTACGTACAAAACTGCAAAACAAGTTTCACAATTTAAGCCGGGTACAATTAAGTTCGGACAAGACGCTCCTTCAGCTTATGGGTATGCTCCCAGTATTGCTACAAATTTAGTAAACGCCTTACGACCTTTAGGAAAAATTGTTGAGCAAGGAACTGAAGTAAGGGATCGTATAGACAAAGAAAAATTTGATGATATTTTCTTATTTGCTCAAAGCACCAACGCTAATCCAGATCTGGGGTATGAACAAAAGTTAGAATTAATTAGCAAAGCTTACGGTGACTTTAAACCAATGTCAAGGAAATATCAAATTGCTGCACATACTCAAAAAACTAGGGCTTTGCAGGAGTTAAACGGTGTTCAAGATAAATTAAGGTTTAGCGATTGGGCTACAAAAACAATCCAAGCAAGTATGAGCTATCCCGTTAATCCTCAAGATGATTCCATGTCTAGGGAAGAATTTTTAGTTCAATCAGCAGCAGATCTTAGAACGAATGAACCTCAATTTGATATCCAGTCTAGACTGTGGGCAGACGGTCAACAGCAGCAGATTTATAAAAAACAGTTTGAGGCTATGAACAACTTTGCCTCGCTTCAGGCTGACATTATTTTAAAATCTAAAGATCCTAGTTTCTTTTCTTCTGCGGGTAATCAAAATCAATTTATGGCTGAGTTAGAAACAGTATTTGCTGAAAACGGTTACGACCCTAGAACAATTACTGAAAATCAAGCCATAATGGAAAATATCGATAATAAGTATTCTGCGTTTAAATCTATGGGGAATACTATTGTTGAAAAAGAAGGACAAAGAACTAATTTACTTTCAGGTGTAGTCTCATCCACTACAAATAACACAGATCTTCCTTTTCTTTTTGATTTTGGTTTATCTCCTACTGAAATTGCCGCTTCTATTGTAAGAGACGGAGAAGCTTTGGCAGCAGATCCCTCTACGTTTATACCTAATGTTTGGGCTAAATTATCGGGAATTAGTAGGCAACCTAAATCTCCTACAGAAATTTCACAAACTTTAAGTGCATTTCCTTCTGTTTCTTTTTCTCCTGAAAATCAAGAATTAGTTAGAAATATTCAAGAGAATCCTGAGTGGTTAAGTGATAAGTATGATGAAATCGCTAGAAAAAATGACGAAGGTCCGTATGATTTTCAACAGAAAGAACTTTTTGGTCTTACTATGTCAATAACTTCAGCATTGGGGGATGCAGAAAACTTATTTAAACAGAGATTTAAGCAAGTATTAGGACCAGAAAAATCTGCTTTATTAGATGTAAAAGAGCCAGATAATTTAGGTACTCCTCCTCCAACCGGCGGACCCGACAGAGCAGGTGAGATTCTTAATGTAATAAATAACACAGGGTATGTAAGCTCTGACGATCAAATTAGTCAAAAAAATTATATCTTAAGTCAATCTATTTATTACTCTGAATATCTTCGATCACAAGCAGAATTTAATCAATATGATGAACAGGGAGAAGGAGTAGGAAATCCTGTAGGTAATTCTTTTTCTTTATATGAGTCTGAACGCATTAATAGTCTTATTGAAACTGCTGATTTATATAACGAATCGCCATCAGAAAAAAACTTACAATCTAGAGAAGAATTAGCTAGAACACTCGATAAACAAGGTTTATTAATTTCGCGTGATGAAGTTAACGAAAGAGCTAGATTCTTTAGTAATACTTTGGTTGAACTTAAAAAAGGAATATCTATAGGAGGAAACGAAACTCAACAGGGTGGTAGATATCTTAATGGTGTTTTAATAGCTGCCGCAGAAAGTGGAATGTTCGGTAATTCCATGCAATTTTTAGAAGATCAGGAAATTCACCTTAGAACTAAAATTAATATGTTTCTTCGTACTATGCGTGATCCAGACTTAAACATTTCTACTGGTTTACTTGAAGATATTGAACTGGTCGAAGCTGCACACACAAACGCAACAAAACAAGAAGTTAATTATTTTGGTATGTTACAAGAATTTGAAAGACTTTCAAATCAGTTTAAAAACCCAAAAGATCCCGAGATGATAGATTCTTTTAAAAAATATAAAACAAATTTAGGTATTCTTACTGCAAATTACGCAAAACAAGTAGAAGAAAGTACTCAATTAATTACAGCAAGTAATGATTCGTTTGAACTAAGTAGTGATTCTAATGCAATGATTCCGTTTTTATCTGGTACTGTCGCATCTAAATTAGCCTTTGATGCAAGAAACGGATCAAATTCTAGTACTGTTCCTCAAGAAGCTATGAGTGAGTTAGCGTCTCAAATAACAAAATTTAGTGACCAAACTAGAAGTGACATGTACGATCCAGAAGGTAACAAAACAACAGATTTTGATTTTATTGGCTGGAGAGAAAAAAACGCAAAAAGCATTGCAGCAATAAGTAATTTATTTGGTACAAATCTTCCTAACAACGAATTAAAACAAGCTGCCATTGGTTTTGTCGGTAACTACTTAGGGCTTAATACACAGATGTTATCGGGTATCCAAAATCTTGAATCTAGCGCACCTAGAAACAGAATACTCGCTGACTACATGTTTAAAAATGGTAGAGTTTTATCAGCAATAAGCCCAAACGAAACAGAAGCAGCACGTTCTGTTATGGAAGGATTTCAATCTTATTTTATTAGTCCTTCAAGTGGGATAGAATTACCTTCGTTTGGACCCGGTGTATTTAAAATAGCGAGTATGTCAAATATTTTTATACCCCGAGGAGTTGATCCTTCTAATCCCGCAACTTTTGTTAATCACGGTTTTAATATGAATATTCCTAATAGGTCGTTTGTAAGCGAAGTAGGTGCGCCTCTTATTAGTATGGACACACAACAAAACTTTGGTCTTTCTGTAGCACAAGCTATTGCAGGAGGAGCATTACAAAATAGGGATATATTAACAAAGTTTGTCGAGAACGGACAAATGGAAACAGCGTTACATAATGGTATTGTTTCAGTAACTAGTCTAAGAGATAGAGGACAAGTAGGACCAGAAGACTCTATGGATTTGCTTTTATCTATTTTAAAACAAAATAATACAAGAGTTTCTATTGGCATTACTCAAGCAACAGATAAAGGTAATAAATATGTTACAGAAATGGTAAAAGCTTCTATGAAAGAAATTGGGGCTACTGATGAAGAGTTAGACGCTTTAGGTAATTATACCTTTGATGTAAATACATTTCAAGGTACAGCAGACGATCAAAATACCATTCAATTTAATGCGTGGGATCCAACCGGAGCAAACGCCTTTAGAACTCGATTTGTAGAAGATACCGGAATGACTGGGGGAATGACTGGGGGATATGCAAATATGGGGGTTATAAACCATAACACTCAGCTTTCACAAACTAGCGTTCCGATTAGCTCGTTCTATAAAGTAACATCAGCTTTTGAAAACTTGCTTACAGATGAGAATAATTTTGATCATTTACACAGACATATTGAGGGAGGGGCTGCGCCTCAAGCTTATCTAGATTTGCTTAAAATGTTAGCTTCTCCGAGAGGCGAAACTAATTTATTAGGGGGTAGAAGATTTACAGGCGAAGACGGTGTAGAAATGATTGAAGAAGGTATGTCTTTATTCGCTTTAAATCAACTTTCTGTTTTATATACAGCTACTGCACAAATTAAAGAAAAAGAAGGTTTAAAGGCTGCATTAGACTTTTTAAAAGATACACACGATAACTTTGAGCGAACTAGTACTTCTACTACTAACGGTATTTTTGCTTATGAAAATATTAACGGTACGTTTTACTATATGGTAAACGAAGGAAATAGAATGTCTCCGTACATGTTAAACGGAAATGGTAATAATCAGTTACAGCTTAGAGCAGAAGAATTTAGAGATCGTATTTTATTACACACTGGAAGAAGGGATGTACCGCAGTCAAAATTTAATTATAAAAATTATCCCAATTTCTGGACTTATAAATTCTTTAAAGAAGAACAAAAAAAAGAAGCAGCACTCGCCGAAACAGAACTGCGAAGACTATCGCGGGGTAGTCTAAACACCCCTAAGATTTAATCTTAAAAATTAATTTTAAACTAAATACTTAAACAAGGAATAAACTATGCCTATTGATTTTAATAGTGAGAACTATTCAAAAGAAGCTACTGAATTCTATGAAAAACTTAGACGAGCAGAGTACGAAAAAAACATTGCTCCTAGAACTTTATCTGATGTAATGTCAGAGCAGTTGTTAAGTGATAATATCGGTAGTTTTATTCAAGGTTCAGCAGATGCTGCTCCGTATATTTACGATACTATGGATTCTAAATATATTTTAGATTCCTTTAGCGATGTAGCAGAAAACTTATTTACACCTTTTAGGGTTAACCCCGTAGAACTTATGGAGGGTATTAGGGCTGATAACGATTTCTTTACAAGGCAAATCCAAAGTATTGCAGATGAAACTGACCAACAGAGAGAAAACTTAGGTAAGAATGAAAAACTAGAAATACTTTTTCAAGGATCACCTTTGTTTACAAGAGGTGTAAACTCAGCTTTAGCGGATCCTGAAAATGCTTCCACGTATTTAAATAGTAAGTTATTTGGTAATATTCAGTTTGCTACAGGTCAGCGTTTCTTTGATTTATCTAATGCGTTTGATGCGTCTGCTTACCAAAACGCTGGTGCTGCCCCTACCTTCCAGTCTGTTTTAGGTAAATCTCTTAATGTTATGGGCGAACAAGCCAATCAAATGAAGATGAGGATGTTCGATAAAAACATTTTAGAACAGGTTATTGATTCTCTTCCTGAAGACCATCAACTAAAGGGAGTAGACTTAGATGTTTTATTTAAAGATCAAGCAGTACAAGAACAAATTGATTTAGCAAATTACAGCCCAAGCGATAACTGGTTTACTGGAAATCTCCGTAAGATGAATCCTTTCTACGGCGAAGACGAGTACGTAAGTTACGAAACTATGTTCGGCAGAGAAGATGGTATTGATAAACTTCTTTTAGCTGAAGATAAATCATGGCAAGGAACAGAAGACTTACCCGGAGTTAGAGATCTTTTAGCTGCGGCTATTGAAACGTCAGACAATCCTCAAGTTAGAGAATACTTAGTTAAAAATCCTCATATTATTGAAGATTTAAAAAACTCTAAAAACTCAGTTGCATTCTCTGCCGGATTAAATAAACGCCAGATTGAATATAATATTGGAGAATTTGTAAGTAGATCTGACGGTTTTGGTGTAGCGGGTACAATGAATATGTTAGGATACGGATTTACTACCGATCCCTCTTTACCTTTAGATATTTTAGCTACAGGTGTAACTTTAGGGGGTTGGGCTCTTCTTAAAGGGGGCGGAAGATTAATTCAAGGAGCAGCAGGTCTTTCTTACGGTATTGATGCAGCACTTAGTGTTAAGCGACTTAATAAAGCTACTAATACTTACGAAACTGTTAGTAGAATGGGTAGACTTGGTACTGGATTAAGAAACCTAAATGATATGGTTGATGTAGGCGTAACAAAATTAGGACGAGGGGTTGAAAACTTTGGAGATATTCTTTTAAACGCCCAACGAATTATGCCTACTCAGATTGTGTCAGAATTATTGGTGCCGTCTACTTTATTTTATTTTAAAACGGGTGTAACTAAAGGTAAAGGTGCAGCAGGGAAAGCTAAAAACTTCTATAACTACTTACAGTCAGGTAAATATCTTCCCGAATCAACATCAGGTAAAATGGCTTACAGAGCAGTTTCAGGCGCAGGCGAAGGAGTTGTCTGGGGTTATTTAGAATACGAGTACGCTACCTCCATTGAAGATGTCATGAACGAGGCTTTCTATGGAGAAGAAACTGCTAATGCTATGGCGTATCAAAGAGAACAAAGCGGTGCTATGCTCCAGTCAATGCTTATGAGTGGTGTAATGGGAGGAGCATTAGCTCCAACTATTGGTGCTACTTTTGAAGGTGTCATTGCAGCAGGAAAAGCTCTTCCTAAAGCAACAAAAGATATAGCTGTAGGGTTGTCAGAATCAACCCCCTTTAGTCGAAACAAAGAACCTGAAGTTAGTGACGATGTTATTGATAAGATTAACGGTAAACTTGAAGAAAAAATTGCTCAACGAAATGAAGAATCACGATTATATAGATTAGGTCAGGTGTCAAAAGACACTTTAAAAAACATCGGTAATAGAATTATAAACAACGCTATTTCTGGTGATGCCCGAATCGCCCTTAACTTAGCACTTAAAGATGTAGAGTTCGGTGAAAGCGAAACGAATCAAACTTCTGCTGTTAATGTCCTAGAAAAAGAAATTTTAGGTTTATCCGCAAAATCTAAACGGGGCGGACTTAGTATTAAAAAAGCAGTTGTTGCAGTTAAGAAAGCTTTAAACGGCGAACGAGTTTCACCGGAAGAGTTTATAAGGCGTGTCAGGGAAGATTTAAAACAACAGTCAACAACTCAAAAATTCTTTATAGATAGAAAAACTAACTTTGCTATTGAACAAGCAAGACAAGAACAGCAAGAGTTAATGGGTATTATTGAACAAGAAAACGTGGCTCAAAAAACTACCGATGGTAATGAACCAGCAACAGCAGAGCAAGTCACAGAAAGACAAGAAAATAGCAACACAGAATCTGACAAACTGATTACAGAAACTAAAAAAGTTTTTGATGAAGTTGAAGAAGAAGTAGAAGCCTCAAAAGAAAATATTGAAAAAATTGAAAACGAGTTACATAAAATTCGTACAAGAATTAAGAGGTTTAAACGAACAGGAAAAGCAGGAAAAGCTAAAGCTAAAGAATTTGAAAATCAAGCAGTTAAATTAGAAAATAAACTTGACGAATTAAACAACATTTTAGAAAACCAACTTGTAGAAAGAGTTGAGGCCGTTGAAAACTATAAAACAGCCGTTCTTAAAAAAGACTCTGAGAATGTTCCTTTCTTAGCTGGGGATATTTCAGATTACAGGAAACGACTTAAGAAAAAACTTCAAAGCGACCTGAAGGGAATTGAAGGAGCAAGCGGGGCAGCCGTAATGGGTATTTTGGGAATGGATAACGATTTAATTAATCGGTTAATGTCTGGCCCCATTACTGAAGAAGAAAAAGCCGTTCTTATGAAACTTAAAAACTACGACGCTGCTGATTCTTTAACTGAAGCTGAACTGAATACCGTTAGAAGTTTAATCGATAACGATTTTCTTGAATCTATTCGAGGACGAGATATTTCTAATCATGAAAAATACTTTCATCGTTTAATTAGTAGTGGGATTGATCCTGAGCAAGCTTTTGAGGCAGCTAGGTACTACATGCTTGCAGAAGACTTACGAAGCATCGGAAATAATCCTATTAAAACAGCAGATGAGGCTAAGATTGAATTAGTTAAAAAAGGATTAAGCGAACTAGAGGACAGTGACGCTAAGATTAAACAGTTTGAAGAAGCAATCCAAAAAGTTAAAGACGAAGAAGATAGTCTTCTTAACGGCGATCTAGAAAAACTTAATTTCCGTAAAAGAACCGTAGAACGTCTGGCAAGAGCTATTGGTATTGAAAAGGTAAATAAAAAAACAAAAGAAAAGCTTATTGCTGAAGTTAAAAATAAATTCGATAAGGGTTTGTCGGAAGCTGAAAAAGACTCGTACCGAAAAGTTCTTTCTATGATTGGCTCTGATAGTACTTTCTTTAGTCGAGAAAGCGTTAAGAGAGTTGAGGGTCTTATCGAGGAAAGCATTAAAACTCAAGAAGATGAAATCATTAACCGCGAAATTAATCGTCAGTTAGATTTAGATCCTGAGTATTCTGGTCTAAAAAGAAAAGAAAACGAAGTTCTTGGTCCTGCTAGAAAGACAAAAGAAGAAACAGCAGAAAGCATGAAACAATTCGGTATTGAATTTACTGAAAAAGGTAGAGACGTTTTAGCAGATGTACCAGCAAGTGAGTTTATTCCTGAAAATCTTAAAGCTGAGGTCAAAAAAGAATTAGACGCTATTCGTAAAAGGCAGAATGAAATTAGAAAAGAAATTTCTGACCGAGTTAAACAAGACTCCAAGCGTATTATTCAGAATAAAATACGATTAGAATCAGAAAGAATTATGATTGAATCTAGACCTCCGGTTGGATTTGTTGTTCCTTTAATGAGGCTTCTTATGAAGACTTCCAGTTTCCTAATGCTTCAACGACAAAAAGCGGAACGAGTAAAGGGTTCTGTTTTAGAGGGCGGATTTGAGTTTGACAATACTATTAGTCGATCTGATTTGTTGGGTCTGTTAGCTACAGAAGAAATGTGGCCGCTTTATAATAAGATTAGAGAAATGAGCAACGGTAGATCAGATGCCTTTGATGGAGAAGTTGTTCTTGCTGCTATGAAGGATGCTCTGTATCTAGCAGATAAAAACCAATCTCCCGTCTTTATTAAAAGTATTGATGATACTTACAACAGGGTATTTAATCGTGAAATTGAAGGCACCCCTCTGTTTGAAGGAGAAGGCGGAGTACGTAATCAGTTAGACTTTAATCAAGAGATTATCGATGGTAGCATTCGTAGAGCTAAAGAATGGTCAACTCTTAATCCAAACTTAAGGTACAATGGAGAAGATGTTACGCCTATTTCTATCGAAGAGTGGAATCAAAATTTTGAAAGAAGGTTAGCAAAATTAGTAGAAACCAACGATAAGATTGATTCAAGCGGCTTAAGATCTCCCGGTCAAATTGTAAAACGAGTGCTTGATTTGTTTAACGCTGATTTACCTGAAGGGTTGCGTTTAAAATCCTTTGATGAGCTTGGGGGTACTAAGGATCTTGTAAGTCCCAACAGGGCAGCAGCAGCCGTCGTACAGGCTTTGACAACTCAGAGAGAGGGTACAAGCCGTGTAACCGGCAGAAGGGCTGTAGCTGGATCTAGGGGCTTTGTGGAGCAAGCCTCTAGCATGGGAACACGACGAAACACGAAGATTCAGGAACGAACCGATTCGGTTATTGCAGATATGTACAGTGAATATGATTTAAACGATAAAATTAATCATTTACTTAAAGCTGAATACGGTGATATCGAAGCTTTGTATCAGTTCGTTAAAAACTTTAAGATTAACCCAGAAGTTATTCCTAATCGAAGTCGGGATACCGGAATGTTAATCTTACCTACTAGGGCGTTTGATTCTCTTACAGACAAAATGCCGAAGGGTATTGACGATGCTATTGAAGCTAACTACGCTCACTTCATCTCTTCTGATCCAGCCTTTATGTCTACAGTGCATGACGCTGTATTCCCTATGTTTTCTTCTATCGTGGTTGGAGATGCTATGCACTTTAACTCCAGATTTAATATTGAAGGTACAAGCATTAATCCATTCAAGGGTTTAGGATGGGGATTCCCTGTTGGTATTGCACGGGGTGGTTCATTCCAAGCCGGTGTTCTTGTGGCTTCTGAAATTACCTTTGGATATAAAAACTTATTTAATGTAGCCAGAAAAGCATACGATCAGAAATACGAAAAAGAATACGGTATGGATTTCGCTGAGTTTTTCTTTGGCGGCGGGTTAGAAAAACTTCCTAGTGAACAAAGAAAAAAAGTTCAGGATGAATTATTCCCCGCTATTACTGAAGAATTTGACGCTGACTCATCAGGTAGTAATATTATGTTATCTATCGTGCAGGGCGTTGAAGGCGCACAGGCTTTACGTGAGTTCTTTAGGACTATCTTAAAAGACCTAGATGAAGAAGATGGTACTGCATTGTACGATGAGTTTATCGATGTAAACTATGAAACAGTTTATGATCAAGTTAAAAAGGCTGTTATCGACGATCTTCAAGGCGATAAAATCGATAACTTATTAAAAAATAACGAAGTTGAATTAGGTAAATACAAACCATCTTTAGCTATGTTAAAGAAATTGTTTGAGCAAGCAGAAGATCTTGATATTAATTTAAAGGCTATCTTTAAATCTCCTACCATGACTGACTTGTATCAAGCAGGTGCTAAAACAATGGGCGATGCTATTTATGCTAAGTTCTTTAATAAGAAAGATGTTAAAGAAAAGCTCATTAAAAGCGGTCTTATTTCTGCAACAGATTATGATTCAACCGCTATCTTATCTTCTTCGTTTTTAGGTAAGCTGTTTAACGAAACTGCTGCACCAAATGAAATTGCTTGGATTAAAGATACGTTATTTCCTAATCGATCAGGTGCAAACAAAATTACTAACGCTAAATTGCAAGAATATTTTAACAATTTTAAACTGACTAGAGAAGGTGAAATTGGTGCTGGTACAGCTATTAAAGAAGATGCTTCAGATCTTGTTAATGCTGGAGAACAGACAGAAGCAGAAGCTGTTGCTGCTTTAGAAGGTATCGTTGCTGATTCAGAAGATAACGATTTTAATACTCTTTTAAAGAGTGCTTTAGGTATGGCTAAAGTCTTAACGGAAAACTCTTTCTTTAAAGATACTACTCAAGGATCAAAAGTTGTTGCATCGGTTGTAGATAACTGGTTGGGTAAAGTTATGGATAACGAAGAGCTTAAATCCGCTATTGAGAAAGGTCAGTACGATAAAGCTAAAACGATTTATAGAGAACTAGCTACTTTTGATACAGCGCGGAACATTAAAGCTCAGGCATTGAATAGTTATGCTAGGCAGGGATTTAAGTTTAATAAAGATAGTTTCTCTCGCATGATTACAGCTATGTTTGGCGGAAGTATTAAAGTTGATGATATTCTAGATAACATGAGTCCTATGGCTCGAAGGTCATTTGAAGAAACTTTCTATAATAACTTAGCTACTTCAGATCACGGACGAATGTATGTCCCAAGTGGTCAAACTATGATTAGCGAAAAAACTTTTAGGCAAGGAGAGTTTTATTCTATTGCTGAAATGGTTAATGATATTGACGTTGATTTGGGGTCTTTAAAAGAAAATATCAGAAGGCTAACTATTCTTGATTTAGCTATCCGAGCAGCGGAGTTTACGGATAAACTTCCTAAAATAGGAGATGAAGAATATACTCCTAAAACCTACTACGACTTCTTAAATCAATGGGAAGCTGATAGTCAAAGGGCCGATCAATTACGAGCGGCTGCTATTAAAGGACTGAAAAAGGTTGAACAAAACCGAAAAGTTATTACAAGATCTACTAGAGAAAATAGAGACGAGCTTATTGAAAAAGCAGAAATTCTTGAAAAGATGCTTTCTAAAATTATTGATTCTACTGGTGAAAAACGACCAGATAGAGTTGCTAGCGTTATGGAAGAAATGACCGGATTTGAAGAAACATCTCAGGTTAACTTCCTGCCTTCTGCGTTTGGTTTCTTACCTAAAACGTACACTAATAAATTTGAAGGTGCGCCATCAGGTCTTATTAGAAGGGTTCAGCTTGAAAGGTCTAATACTGTTCGTCGATTACGATCTTTGGAAGAAGCTCGACAGTCTTTTGAGGGTACTAAAGTTTCAGAAGATCCGTTTAGTCTTGAAGATTTTGCTTCTGTTAGTCAAATCCCAGAGGATTTATCACAGATTAAACCTCTTAAAATTAGATCATCGGTAAACACAAATGTATTTGACTCTTATGTAGCAAACTTAGATACAGCACCTCCTCTGCCTATTGTTGCTGAAATGACTAAGATAGAATTAGATAATTTTGTTCAAAACGTTAAAAACGAGCAGATTACACAGCTTCAGAAAGACGGTAGGTACGATCAAATTCTATTGAATTATTATACGTACAGTGCAGCACAGAACGGTTTAAATAAAAACAGGGACATTCAGTTTAAATCAGATGAAGTTCAAGATTTAATTGACGCTAAAAAAGCGGTTCAGTATAAAAATCTAAGAAACGAAGATCTTAGAATTGCACTGGAAAATGATATTGATATTCAAATTGCTCAAAAAGAACTTGATGCTCTTATCGATGCAGCTATTATCGAGAAAGAAAACATTGTTAGAGCGTTAACTCAATGGGGCTTTGACGCTAAGAACAGAGTTACTGACCTGTATAGCTTAGAAGGCGATACAATTGATACCATCCCAGTTAAAGAAGGAGTGGTTTCTGTTGAAGAAGCTATTCAACATACTATTTACAATAACGATATGGAAGCAGGAAACCTGTTAGCTTGGTTAGCAGATGATGCTACTTTCTTAGGACAAATCTTAACTAAAGAAGGTCACGTTGAAGTTGTTAGCGGTAAAGGCAGCGATGCTCAGATAGCAATGAATGCTAAGGTAGCATTTGCTGGGGGTGACTCAGCGGCGTTGTACTTAGCTCTCTATGCTATGAACTACGCTAAACGACATGCAGTTCAGAAACTATTAGGAGAAGACTACGATGTTACTTCTCTTGAGATTGCCGTATTTAGTGAGTACTGGTATAAGAAGTTTGAAGGTAACGATGTCAGCTACTTAGGAGAACGCCATCCTGATTTATACCGAAAGTTTGAAGAAACTGATAGGGCTACAATTCAAGATTTGTTAGATGAGGGTACTAACCTTGCATCTGATAACTTCAATAACGATTATATCTTAAAGGAAACTACTCGTAGTATGCCTTTAACTGAAGCTGTGGCAAATGATATCAAGAAGATGTTCCCCGGTATTGAACGCAGGTTAAAGAAACAGGGTATGACTATTAAAGATCTTCTTATGAATAAATCAGAAGATAGCCTTTTAGATCCAAATAAACATAAGGTCTTTGTTAACCAGTTTGGTGAGCCTACTTCACCTCACCACATTAAGGGTAAAGCAAGAGTTAAACTTCTGCCTGTAGAAAAATTAAACGCTGTAAACTCTATCGGCAACAAAAAACTTTTTGATGCTATTAGATTTGCATATGCTCTTGACCCTTCAGGTAAACTTCCGTTTGCTAAATCCTTGTCTTCTGTCATTGGAGGACACGATCCGTTTAGTAGCAGAGGTACGTCTATTAGCGAAGTCAGGTCAAACGCTGTAATGATGACTCAAGCGATTAAGTATATTATGAATAACAAGCAAGTTGAGATTCAAAAAGATAATCGTAGTAAAGTATTCTTTGGAAATAAATCCCAAGATGCTGAGTTTTTATTCTACCTTCCCGGTACAATTAAGTCTGCTTTTGATAACGCTGACAATATTTTAGCTGATAGTATTTTTGAAGATATCGGTGAATTAGATAACGCTAGGCTTAACTCGTTTAAGAATACAGATAAAAGTAGCTTTATTAGAGCTATGGAACTTGTTCCCTTAATGACATCTAAAGACGGTATGTTTAATGTCTTTAGGAGAATGGAAACATTACGACGTAACTTACGTGGTGAAGATATCATTGATACTGTAGATTTGATTACAGATTTTAACGAAAACATTAAACCTATTTTAGACGAGATTAAACAAGCAAAGTGGAATAAAATGGTTGCGGACACTCGGTATGATCCGAACACTTTTGTTAACGAACAGAACATTAGCTCTAATCCTCAAAGTGTTGAGGCCGAATTCGCTAGAAGCGATCAACAGACTACATTTGCTGATATTGAAGATAGCTCATCATTTATTGTTAACGACGTTGAGTTAACAGCAGACCCTAGTGGTCCTCAAGCATCCTTTGATGTAGAATTAGAAATAAATCACGCCATGTCACGACGAACTGAAGGCAACGAGCAGGGTTCTGGTTTAAACAGCATTGACGGAGTATTTTCAGACGATTTCTTTAACGGTCAAAGTGTAGCACACGGTCGTTTCTTAGGTATTTTGCAAAACCTTGAAGCAGAAGGAACGATTAACTCAAGCGATAAACTTTTACTTAAAGCTGTATTCTCTGATAAAACAAACTCAGGTCTTTTACAAAAGTTGTTTGAAAAAGAAGTCAAAGTTGAAACAGACCCTGACATCAGCGGAGGACGAGCAGATGCTTCTGTAGAAAGAAGAATTAGAATCGCTAAAGATTTATCAGAAAGCTTTAAAGATATCTCAGAGTTTGGAGCCGTGGGTGTTATTCTTGAAGAACTTGGTCACCTTATTGGTCAAAGAATGAGCGAAGAAGGAATGACTGGTTTCCTTACTAGAGCTAGAGAAATGTTAAAAACAAAAGATGGTTTTGATAAGTTCTTAGAAGCCGAACGCCGTATATTTGGTGATCCAGAAAATAGAATTAACTATAAGGATCGAAAAGAAGAATTAATTGGTAATATAAAATCCGAAAAAATCGATAACTTAGAATTATTTGGACCTATGTTTGCTATGGCTGTTCTTCTTGGAGACGATGTAAGAGCGTTTATGAAAGGCGAGGATGGTAAGCTTTTAAACGAAGGTCACAGAATGGCTAAACATTACATCACTCGTTACAACCATTATAAAGACTTTGTAGATACTAATATACCTACCTTTATTGAAGCAACTGGTTTTGGTAAAATGGTAGATGAAAATCTTACTAATATTACTGACTTTAGTGGTGTTAGGGGTTCATCTAAGAGTGTTAGGAAACGTAAAACATCTAGTGAGATTGCAGATGATTTACCTCCTAACGAATTTAGTAATGAAGGCCCAAAGAAAAACTTTAGGCACGAAGAAAATGACGTTGATCGTATTGATAGGATTATCGAAGAAAATACTCATGAAGGTTTCTTTTATCCTCAGAACATTGATACGGACTTAAAGAAAATAGAAGCCGTTAGTCGTTTTATGGAATCTAAGATTAAACAAGTTGGTTCTGGTCAACTTGTTGATAGTCCGTTTGCCGATATTATTTCTGGTATGTTACTTGGTAAACTGTCAAGGCAAACCGCCGAACGACTTATAGAAAATGTTGCTCAACCGTTCGGCTCTAGGAAGTTTGCCCTTCTTGGTGAAACTGATAAACTCAGCGGTACTATTTTATTCTTGCTTCAAGGCATTGATACTAAGTCATTGATTTCATCTAGCGCATTCGGCACTAACCTTCCTACTATACAGGGATTAGGTCTTCACTTAAAGGCTGTCTTTGAGCCTTTAATGAGTGGTTTGTTAAATATGAAGGTAGCAAACTTTACTCCCGGTATGGGAAGAAACGGATCTCCTTACTCGCCCTATGAAGCATTTGTTAATATGTTCTGGGAAATAACGATGAATAGAGATCCTCGTATAGGGGATAAATACGGAAAAGAAATTAAGGGTTGGCAAGGACGAGAAGCAGCCATGCAAAGAGCGCAAAAACTTATGTCAAACATGGCTGAAAAACAAGGTCAGACCGTTGATTTAGATGATCCTAAATTAGATAATCTTCTTAACCGTATTGTTGATTTAGTTGAAATGTGGTCTAATCCAGAAAACGGTGTATGGAAACAGATTCTTGCTGCTCAGGTAGATAGCAATGTGTTTGATGTTAAACTCGCGGATCGTCTCCAAACTGAAGGAGTTGTGCCAATTAAACTATCTGATTCTACATTTAGAAACGATGGTACAGACGGCATCCAAGCTAGAGAATTATTACGAAATGCTATTTCATCTCTTGTTGAAAGAGAACTTGTTAAAAGCGATTTAATTGAAGAAGATTTATTTAAAGTTATTTTTGCAGATTCTTTTGAAGGCGCGGATATTGACGGACCCACACGTATTAACATGACCAGACTGGCTGACATTTATAATAACGAATACGTTAATAAGTTTACAAACAACAGTAGTCGAGCGTTTAAAGAACTATTAAACGATATTAAAAGTGGTAAGTTAACTAAGTCAAAGATCTTATCTGAAGAAGAAATAAAAGTGTATAATAAACACATAAGCGAACAGATGGAACGTACTGAAAATCAGCAAAAGATGATTGAATCCATTCAAGATAAACGAATGAAAGAACTTCAATCTTCTCAGATGAGAACGTCAGACTCAGTAGTTAATAAACTTGCTGATCTTGTTTCTGAAGGTTATATGCAGAAATTTGGATCAAGTGCGTATTCCTTCATTGGAGATAAATTCTTATCTACTGCTGATATGTTTGATTCTCCTGAAATTAGAAAATACTTAAACTTAGATCCTATTGAAATATTTACTTCAGTTATGCGTGGTCAAGCTGCTCAAGCCTTTGACCGTCAAGTATTTGGAAACGCTTTAGGCATGAGAGGATTTGGTATTGGCGATCTAATTAATAGTATTGATACTTATTTTAATCGATCTCCTACTGAATATAAAGATATTATGCTAAACTCTCTTATGCAACAAGAGGGAAATAAACGTGGCTTAACTGGTACTGAAAAAACTAAATTTAAGCACGCTTTAAATTACATTAAAAAGACGTATCAGCTTGGAGTCGGAACATTAAAATGGGATGATAAAGATGCAACATCTATTGGTTTCATTAACATGCTTAATAAACTCGGTCAATTAGGAGCAGCCGTTAGCGTTGGTCCTAGATTGGCGTTTGCTGCTATGTTGGAAGAAACTCCAATGTCTGTCATTGGTAGCCTTAAAGCTAACCTAACGGCTATGAATAAATACATGGGAGAAAACATTAGAGTTTTACAGAACAAAGATGAATCTAGAGAATGGCTCCAAGGATTAGGTTTTATTACTCAAGATTTAATGTACGAAGCTAACGTTGTGTTATCTAAGATTGGTTTAGATGATAGCAGGGGTATTTCTGAAGGTGGTAATGAGCCTCTAAAGATTGATCAAATGATTAAAAG
>CERN01039640.1_pt1 | contig 22277 bp, 26 predicted proteins | sample 530761 | NCBI WGS metagenome assembly CERN01 (sample SAMEA2620947, study PRJEB7988) | marine metagenome | isolation source: saline water (ENVO:00002010), including | reverse complement strand
GCAACGGTGGGGTAAGAATATCCAGCTTGACCAGCAGCGTCACGAATCGCATCGGCACCAAACTCAGTACCGTAATTAGATTCGATATATTGGGTCAGTTGGATCATGTCGATTTGAGCGGGACGAGGCATGAATCTCCTTTGTTGATGTACTTATTATAGTGCAGGGTGGGGTAGGATAAGTGCCCAAGTGGACACTTGACCAACTGGTCATGCGACCAGGGAAATGAATTCATTAAGAACCAATTTATTCATTTTCTTTCCAGACAGTGACTTCTTAAATGCATTCTTAATTTGCACCTTTGTTGCACCATCATCAATATCAAAATCTGTTTGATTGGAAAGAATTGAATTACCAAGAACAAAGTATGAATCGTAACCAGAGTTTCTCAAGGTGAAACTTTTTTGCTTTTTCCAACTACGCGAAGCAACTTCTGCTTCCTCATAAGTATTTGTATATTGACGAATCATATTTGAATATTGCCCACCATGTTCAAGAATACGGAACCCGATAAAATTAGTAGACGGGAAAGTTTCTTTTAAAGTATTCAACATACATTTTGTAAATGTACTGTAGCACCATGAAAGACGAGTGATAGATCCTGTCTTTTTATTTCTAAGGAAAGTATTTTCACCAATCCTACGATGACGAATTTCAGGTTCGGACTCCCATGACCGTTTCATCATAACAGTTGCTGAGGGAACTGATGCCTCTCCATCGGTAAGAATAACACAGTTCAATTTCTCAACATTATTTCTCTTCCTAAAATCAGGAATGATTGTGTGGAGAGTAATTAAAGCCTCGTTAAGAGGTGTGCCTGAGAGGTATAGACGGGAAGGACAAAGACCAGAGTGAGTACTAAATGACATTGCCAACCTCCACACATTCATCATTTGATACTCTGCAGTTTTATTGTTCACCTTACTAGTCAATAGATTGAGCATCGAGAACTCATCACTGATATGAATACTATCAGCTTGCTTTGGAATTGGATTGAAGCGACTTGCTTTATAATTCCATTCAGAAGTAAATGCATATACATCGTAAGGAATACCGACCTTACGACAGAACCAAAGCAAGTTATAGAGTTGCTTGATTGTAGGAATAAGGACTTCCGCCATAGAACCAGACCAATCAAGAACAAAAATCAATCCATGATTCTTACCGTCAGGAGTGACAGTAACTTTTTTAAATAGATCTTCGTTGTACTTATAGGTGTGAAGTTTGGAGCAATCAAGAACTCCAGTACGACTAGTGGTGGAACGAGCATAAGCAGAAGCAGACTTCTTACACTCAAACTCTTTCACAAGATAGTTTACTTCTTTAGTAGCACTCTTTTTAAATTCTTTGTATAGTTGGTTTGTACTATCCCATCCCTTCATGTAATAATCTACAACATCAGAATCAATCTTTTTGAACCATTCATCCCATTCAGATTGAGCATATGCATGAACCTCTGCAGCGGGAATCACAGTATGATTCAAACTAATTTCTGGAAAGGTGAGGTAGGAGTTTTCTCTAGTCTGTGACATATCAGCAAGTTTCTTCAACTTGTTCTCAAGAGACTCAGAAGTTTTAGACTCGGTTTCATCTGTTGGCTCATTACCACCCAAACCATCCATAGTCTCGTCATCAGTTTCTTCCTCTCCATCACTTTCAGAAGGTTCATCTCCCTCTGATTCTTCATCACTTTCTTTATCTTCTGGACTAGAAGTTGGCATTTGTGGTTGCTCACTAGTTCCAGTATTCTGTCCCTCTTGTGGTGCTACTGTTTCTTGTGTATCTTTATCATCAGTAATCAATTCATTCAAGAGTTTTGCTGCCATCAGAGCATCATCAAATGACTCAGCATTTGCAGTAGCCTCTACAACCACCATTTCTTTCTCATTGAATTCAATATTCACATGAGAACCAAGTTTGAAGTGTAGATTTATCCTATCAGCAAGAGAAAATTTATTTAAATCTTGATCTGCAATATCAAAGAAGTCTTGGTCATTAAGATCGTTATATCCACGGAAGAAAGTTTTTGAGAGACCAGCATATCTGCGTCTCATAAGTTTTTCAATGCGAGCATCTTCTGTGATGTTCACAAAGGTCTGAGGGACCTCACGCCACTTCTCTTCTTTAGACCAGTCTCTAGGGTCTGTAAACAGTGCGTGACCGACCTCATGAGCAACCAGAAGGTCATACACATCGATAGATGACAGGTTCCAGTTAGGAAGAGTCAGAACACGCTTTACAACATCAAACTGAGCAGTCTCAACGGAACGATGCTCAACAATCAAATTTTCTGTAGCAAGCAGTCGTGCCAGTTTACCTTTGATGTCGTGAAGCATGGTCCATCTCCTCTCGTATGAACCTATTATAAAAGGAAAGGGGGTCCGAAGACCCCCTTAGTGGACAGTTTAAAAAGTGGATCACATATCTCTACCAGGAAGGCGAGGTCCGCCTTGATTGTACGGTTTTGCTGTGGGTGTTGCGGGTTTTTTAGCTTTGACCACATTTGGAGGAGTATTATCCCTGGCTCTTTCTCTTGCGGTATCAAAAGTACTCTTTACATTTTTTGCTTTTTGCATTAAGTACTTAGGTCCATCCTTAATTCCTCTTTCAATAGCACCAACACCTGATCCTAGGGTTCTTGCAGCCTTATCAGCAAATTCTCCTATTGGTCCTTCAACAATATAATTTCTCCACTCTTCGCTCATGTTAGCCATAATAGCAACTGCAGCTTGCTCAGTGTCAGCAAAACCCTCATCAATCAGATAACCCTTCATAAGATCATAAAGATCCACATCTTCCTTCTTAGTAGTAGAATTTTTAGGTGCTGGAAGTTTTGGTGCTTTTGGAGCTTTGTTTGATCCAGTTCTAAAGGAATCTCCTGCAGGAGGAACAGTAGTTACGGTAGTTGCCTGCTCAGTATATACGGCAGCATATGCCTCTGAAAATAGATTATAATCCTTTGAGTTCATGATTCAAAGACAATTTTTAAATATTTATAGTATTACCGCATCATACATGCTACAGAAACTCTCCAGAAAGGAGTGTCTACCTTGATTGGTAATGCATCGTGATATAAATCCGAACGAAATACTACAAAATCTCCTGGTTCATAGATAAAAGTTTTATCTTCAATTTGCAATTCTCCTCCCCATGATTCATCCCACTGTGGGGTTAAGAATCCAACTGCACTCCATTTAAATGGACCTTTAGTGTCACCGTCAGTATGGAATAAAGGGATGTTACCTTTCCTCTGTGCGTTGAATCCAACTGCACCTAATCCACCAACAGGCAAAACAAATCCATAATCTTCCTCTACAATATCACGAAGCCTATTCATTGTCGCAACAAAATATCCAGCAAGGAATGGACTGTGCATTCCATTACCATCCATAGCAACTGCTCTTGGATAGTTGGTTAGAGGATCATCACTACCAGAATATGCTCCACCAATCTTCCAGATGGATTCTCCCATCAGGTGACCATAAAGTTGATCAATGTCACCTTTTTTTAAAACGCTTTTGGCAAGATACATTATCCAGTAACTCCTGATTTTTCACTCATGTAAGAGAATCCTGCCTTCTTGGAAAACTCAATTACATTATTAAACTTATCTAGCATATCTGCTTTATGAGAAATCACGAAAGTATTTGCATCTTGAATGACAAATCTAATGATCTTGGTAAACTCATCTGTACCAACAGTATCAAGAGAACTGTCGAATACTTCGTCTAGGATTAAAAGATTTGTATTAGCAGAGTTTTTAAACCTAGCAACTTCTCTCCAAGCAAAGAGAAGTGCCAGGTCGATTCTCATTTTCTCACCCTCAGAAAAAGAGGAATAAGTGAACTTATCGTGAACTGGGCTTTGAATAGTTTCTCCAAACTCTTCGTCAAGATGGAAACTAATATAGAAGTCCATCATCTGAAGATATCTATTAACTTGCTTATTGATTAGGGGAAGATACTTTTTGATTATCTTTGACTTTACTCCACCGTCTTTCAGAAGGGAGTACGCAAAATCGTTGTACTTGACTTCCTCGTTCTTTTCAGCAAGTTTTCCAAATATTAATTGAAGATCGTTCTTAAACCCATCTAGTTTCTCATGTTCAGAATTTCTGTCTGCAAGTTGACTGGTAAGAGTTTGAATTTCTGATTGTAAATCTCTGACCTGTTGTTGAAATCCAGCAATCCTAACATTGTTTTGAGAAATCTCATGTGTGAGTTCAGTAATCCCCTTAGTTATTTTTTTAAAGTGACGCTCTCTATCTTCTTCTAATTGTATGGACTCTTCCAGTTTAAGAAAACCTTCTTGGAGTTCCCTTGCTCTATCTTGAGCGTCACTAATTTTATTTAGTCTGAATTCTTCTTCAATTGGTTGTGTGCAGGTAGGACAAACCGTATTCTGTGAGAAGAACTTATGCTCTTTAGTAATGGTCGATACCTTCTGAGAAATTTTTCCTTTTAGACTACCAAGTTTACGAAGTTGTCCTGTTGCAGACTCGTAACTAGCCAGCACTTTTTGAAGATCATCAATCTCTTCAACGATTTTAATATTATTAGAATCAGTTGTTGTAGAGTCTTCAATCAACTTATCAATTTTAATTTTATTCTCTTCAATCTTACCCTTGTGTCTGTTTTCAAGATCCTCAATAAATCCTTCCTGCATTGAGATCTTATCTTTAATATTTGATTTCTTTAATGTAAGATTTTTGATGATTTCCTTAGACTGTCGAATATCTTCTTTGAGAAGATTGTTCATAGCAGAGAAAATACGAATGTCTAACAGATCCTCAATCACCTCCCTACGATGAGCCTGAGACAATTGCATAAAGGGAATAAAATTACTACTACCCAGAATCACAATTTGAGTAAAAGACTTATAGTTAAGTTTAAGTATCTGATCCTCTACAATTTTTTGGTTTGTTCTATCATCAGCCTCTTTATTCTTCATCTCACCATCAACTAAGATGTCAAACACATTAGGTTTGATACCACGACGAACCAAATATTTCTTAGGTCCAACAGAAAACTCAACCTCAACTAGACACCCTTTCTCATTAGAACTGTTAACAAGTTGGGGTTTATTAATCTTACGATATGGTTTATTGAACAGAGCAAAGCACAATGCATCTAACATTGTAGACTTGCCAGCACCATTCGTTCCTACAACTAGAGTCGTGGGAGATTTATTCAGAATAATTTCAGTCCATTGATCACCAGTGGATAGGAAATTTTTCCATCTAATTTTTTCAAATGTTATCATCGTGTGAAGGAGGGATTACAATGTCTTCTGAGGTGATTACGGAATACTTATAATTATACAGCTCACACGCCTTTATGGCAAGGTCTTCTTCAATTTCTATAGTTGACATCTCCACACCATGATCTTCTTCTAGTAACTGAGCATAGCGTAGAGCATCATCTTTTTCCTCAAACATGAAAAGTACTTTGTTACCTCTCCTATCTTTTACAGCATATGCACCTTCTTCTTTCTTGTCTTTTTCAGTTAGCAGAAACATCACTCAACTTCACACGCTTTTGAATACAGGGAACCAAACAAAGATTTAATTCTAGACTTATCAATTTCTGTTTCAGCATCTTCAATGTACTTGCTAAGAATAGACATAGTATTTTCTTCCTCACTAATCTCAAGATCTTCACTAACCAACCAACCCTGATTATAGTCAAAGTTCTCAATAACTTTTAACTCTTCTACACCAACTGTGTAAAGTTTATCGATGAACTTCTCAAATTCTTTTGGTTTTGTTTTTTTACGAACAATAACTTTAACAATTTTACCAGAATATTCAGATGCATTAAACATTTGATGAGGTGTATCCTCATAGTAAATGTTATAGAACATATGATTTGGATTGTCAATACTCTTTAGATCGTATGTCTTAGTATCAAAGATATGGAAGCCTCTAGTATCGTTAACATCATTCCAATACATTTCGTATGGATTTCCGAGATAATAGATTTGTCCGTCGTTGCTGCGAGTATGATAATGTCCACTGAATACTTTATCAAATTTTCTAAGGTACTCTGCTTCATCTCCACGATCTTGTGTGAATCCACGATAAGCAGCGAATCCATTCAACTCAAGGTGACCAACAGCAACCTTTGCCTTACTCTTCTTAATAAGTTTCATAGTTTGCTCTTCATTCTCAGGATTAATCCAAGAGATAAAAGCAAATCTAGTTCCGCCAATCACATGCTCAGCGTAGTCAGTGATAGGGATGATATTATCATACTCTCGTAATAACAAATCGATAGTATTGATTGTGTTATTATTTTTGTAGTAGGTAGTATGATTACCCACGACAGTGTAGACAGTAATCCCCATATCACGGAGACGGTCAAAGTAATTCTCCTTAGCCCATTTGTAAGACCAGAAGTCAATGCTCCTCCTATTGTCGAAAGTATCTCCCATATCGATAAGAGTTGTGATACCTTCAGCAAGAAGCGTAGGAAAAAAAGTCCCATCGTAAAACTTCAAGAAGTAATCATGAAACAGTTTGCTACCTTTTCTGGCACCAAAATGTTGGTCAGTAATAATACCAATTTTCATTTCAAATGATGTGGTTTGTGTTCTCTATCCATAGGTAAGGATGAAATTACTGGAGATTTAGTTTTGTTCTTAATAACAATAAATTTATCTGCAGCAAATGTACCAGCTATCTCAATCGCAATTTCATCACCATCTTCCCATACTGGATCACCATTCTTTTTACGCATGTCCAAGGCACATGCTATTTCATCAATTAGATTTTGAGTCAGTTTCATTTACTTTACCTTGTTCTAGATCACGAAGTCTTTTACGCCAATACCCCCTATCAGAATTATCTCGACATGGGTCTGATTCTTTTACTTGCTTAGTAAGACGCTCTTTGTCGTTCATCTTGATGTTCTGTATTGAATGTTATCTTTGATCGTATTATAATCACTGGTAGATCCATTCGCTCCATCTTCAACAACCATCACTTGATCATATCCAGTTCTTTCAATGATCTTAGTTTTAATTTCTAGTTGTTTCTTTTCTTTTTGAATACGACGAAGGAATGCGTAGTAAATAATTTGAGTAAAGTAAGCAAACGGATTGTTTGATTTTTCAGGATCGAAGTTATGTATATACTGTACACAGTTCTCAATACCATCTCCAATCATGTCTTCCCTGAACATGTAGTTAACGAAGTTCGGCTTGTATGAGAGATGAGTTGCGATCTTTAAAAAACAATCTCCAAGATAGTTGCTGATTAAAGGTGGGGGATCTCCATTTTCCTTTGCACGCTGTGCTTTGATGCGGTAATCAATCATCGCATCCAACAACTCTTTGTTGTTTACATAGTGTTCGGACCTTTTTTTAGGCATATCGTGTTAAGTTCTTGTGTACATTATAGCACAGCTTGACAACTTAGCAAACTATGAGTAGAATAACTTTGTCGAAGTTCAGAAGCACTGTAGCTTAGCTTCTTTTTTATACATGAGTAGCAATCCCTGCTTTAGGATCACACTCTAATTCATATAGGTCTTCTAGGGTCTTGCGAGCAGACTTTACATTTCCTAAGTAACCCATTTTTTCTGAGGGTCGGACCTTCCCAGACGATCGCGTGTTGATCCCCATCCTATCTTCTGCTGCATCAAGAATATAATTTGTATAGTACTCAACCATTTCATGATCACATTCAACTTCAGTCATAGTAATAACTTGTGACTTATCTATGAAGTAAAATTGATCATTAGGTACATGCATCCAAGGTTCTACTCTTACAAAAGAACCTCTTGGTCCATGTATAGATTCAATACAAACTGGATCCTGTAGGATTAATGTATCATCTTCGGAAGATGTAATTGCAAAAAGTTCCTCTCCAGAAACTAATTTAATGCTTGCGTAGAAGTCATCGTTCATGTTTTTCCTCGTAGGTTAATAGTTACCATGTCATAGTTAAAATTTTCTTCCTTATAAATTTTTATCCTTTCAATTAAATGATTCAGAGTGTAATTTCTTTTTGATCGAAATGTGCAGTCATCGGCAATGTCATATAGGGTTGCGCTGAACTTGTTAGTACCTTTCCGAAGTACTCTACCAATTGATTGTAGATTTCGTATTCTTGACTTGGAAGGTGACGCAAAAATAACATTATGTAAGTTTTTAATGTTGATACCAGTAGAGAAGGTTCCGTAAGAAGCAACGATAATCGAGTTGGTTTCAGTTTCAATAATTGAACGGGCTAACTCTCTATCCTCAACATCCACTCCACCATGGATAAAGAAGACCTTACGGTCGGATCCAATATTTTTATTTATCATATCAAAAAGTATCTTCCCATGATCCTCAACTCTTGCAAAAAGAACCAAAGTATTTCCTTTTAGATCTATACTTAAATTTTTAATAAATTTATTTCTTTTCTCATGAGATATCAAATAGTCAATCTCTTCAAGGTAGGAATCAAATACTCTCTCATCATGTTTTAATAAAAGAATCTTGGCATTTAATTTTGCAAGATAACCTTTATTCATTAATTCTTCTGTACGGACTAACTTATAAGATGGTCCAAACAAACCTTCTAATACCCACTTATGAGTCTGAGTCCCATCAAGAGTTCCAGTAAAACCAAAACGATATTTTGCTTGATGTAATTTGGTCATAATTTGTGTGAGAGACTTTGCTTTGAATAAGTGTGCCTCGTCACCAATCACAACATTAAATCTTTCAAAATAACTCTTCTCCAACTTATAGATAGATTGCCAGGTAGTAATCACCACAGGTGCCTTTGCCTCGCGTTCTTTACCAGCATAAATTTTGTGACAGTATGAAGAGGCATCCCATCCATAATCCTCAAAGTCCTTATGCATCTGCTCTACCAGAGATGTCGTTGGGACAACTAAAAGAATATTTTGCTTGCGCTCTGCGTAGTAGCGTACTATTGAGTAAATCATCAAAGATTTGCCAGAGGCAGTGGGGCTTATCACTAACCTTCTATTGTGTTTTAGAGCATCGAATACTCCCTCAATTTGATAGCTACGAGGTTGACGATTGCAAATAGATGACATATAATCTTTAACTCCCTCACGAGAAATAAATTCATTCTCTTCATAAGGAGTTCCAAAGTATTTGTTGTTTACAAATTCATACTCATAACCATGTCTTTTGCAGAAAGAAATTAATTTATCAAGAAGTCCAACATATAATTCTCTAGTGTGTGTAGAGAACAAACGAATTTTTCCATCCCAGTATCTTCTACGATACTGATTCATGTACTTCGCACCTTCAATGTCAAAAGAAAAATGTTCAGATAATTCTTGATACACATGAGGTTCTGATTCCAACTTTAAGAAGACTTCGTTCTTTTTGGATACTACAATTTTGGTCATCGTTACCCCGCACGGAAATTGTGCCAATCAATAATATTTTTAATCAGATATCCCCTATTACTTACCTGTTTGATAATATCCTCCAGGTATGTCAACATGACATCATAATATTTAATTTTTAGAGTAGCGGTTTGAACTTTCTCATCAGCTAGCATATATCTCTGGACAGCATCTTTCTCCCTAACTTTATATGGAAATGGATCATCCACATAAACTTTAGGATCTGCTTTACCAGTGTAATATAAATGACGCTCTAACTTAATTCTATTTTCTACTGATGTTGCTCTCTCCCTCAGTAGTTTGATATTGTTGTAGATGTCAAAATATTTTGCATGAAGAGATGGAATCTTCGCTGCTTCGTCATGTAAATTGTCTTGATCAATCTGTGAGTCTTTCTCCCACATACTTTGTATAGTTTCAAGATCCATAAATTAAGTCGCAACTTCAATCGTATAGAACAGATACTTAAATGTCACTGTTGCTGTAAAGTATGTATAATCGGTTTCAGTGGCAGTAAATTCCAAAGAACTCAGTGATACAGGGAATAAATCTTTAAATTTTACACGAGCACTTACATTAAAATTGCTATTTAAAATGGCAAGTGTTCCATCACAAAATTGTTCTTTAAGATCTTTTGATCCATCCTTAGCAATAATGAGTTGCTTGAATTCATCAACACTCTCAGGATAACCAAGGCCATAGATCCAATTGTGAATCTCTAGATAATTCTCTAAGTTTTCGTCTACGATAAACTGAAGTGTCAGATCTTCAAACTGGATGTTGTCTCCAGGAAGATCAATCGCTTTTAAGTAATTACCAACTTTGATATTCCCTAATTGGATACCAGGAATCTTTGCACTGTTGGAGAAAAAGTCTACCTTAGGTGTCTTTACGATATTAAATTTGAATCCAACAGGCGACAAGTAATTCTTGTTCGCAATCTGCTTTCCAAGAAAAGACATTTTTATTTTTATTTATCACAAAAAAAGAGACCCTTGCGGGTCTCCTACTATTCACTTCCTTCACACGGAAACTATATTATATCACGAATGGAGGATCTTGTACACTAATGAATGTCGGTCAAATCATCCGACTCCTCTATTATATCACATAAGCACCTCTTTGCAAATCCGTTTGCATTCAGGGGCACTTAGTGAATCACATTCAATCAAACATTCGTAGTAGTCGTTTTCTTTTTGCTGTAGTTCTAATTGGAGATCATCTACTGTATCTTCAAAGTGTCGCCACTCATTTAGTTGAGCGCGAGATAGTAGGTTGTGCATTTCGTTCACCATTTCTTTTTTAAGGAAAATAATAAAGAAAAATTTTAATGCATAAGATTCTTTTAATTCTGTATTATATAGGTTAGTTTGTGTTAGTTCACTAACATTTGTTTCATCGTTACACAACTTTTACATAAAGACAAAAAAAGAGACCCTTGCGGGTCTCTGTGTTAAGTATATGAGATATAAATCACATGAGGTTCTTAACAACAGTACGCTGATAGTAGCGGTTGCTGTTAGAGGTGATACGACCAAGACCCTGAGCGGTGCCTTCAGCATAAGGGTTGGAGACAAGACCGTAGCGGGTCTTGAAGCCAATTTTGGGCTGGAAGGTGTTCTCACCAACGGCGCGAACCATCTGGAGGGGAACATAAGGGCAATAGAAGAGACCAGCGTCATAGGGGCTAGTACCCTTGTAACCAACAACATAGTACTGGTTAGCAGCAGAGTTAGCAGCGAAAGGATCGATGTAGACTCTGTACTTACCGTTGATAGTACCAGCGAAGGTGTTGCCAGTGTCGTCAACCTGAAGGTTGGCGTTCAGTGCAGGGGTGTAATCAAGTACACCAGCCATGGTCAGAGCGGAAGCAACATCAGCAGATGTCATGATGATGTTACCCTTCCCTCTACGAGTTCTTTGGGCGATTCTGTTAGCATCTCTTTCGATGTTAAACAGAAGACCTTTGAACTTCTCAACTGACCAGCGACCGTTGGAGTCAACATCCAGGTCGAAGAAACCAGCGTTGGCAACATTTGCCTGTGAACCAGCTTCAGCAGTCTTATAGATGGTACGAATAACTTCGCGGTTGATTTCAGCAAGGATTTCGCTAGACAGAATGTTAGCGAGTTCTGCTTCGGCGTTGAGGCCGTGGATGGCGCGAAGGTCTTGTGCCAGTTCCATGCTGTACTCTGCTTTCAGAGCACGGGACTTAGCAGTAACGGTGACCTTCTCAATCGAGAATGCCATCTCGTTGAAATCACCATTGGTGCCGTCGCCAAGAGCTTCGGAATCACCAGTCGCCATACCTTGACCCAGTGAATACTGAGCTTGGACAGCATCGGAGGCAGCGCCTTCCAGGATTGCGGGGTTAGTACCACGCTGAGTGCCAGTAGAACCGAAACCAACAGTACCGTCGTCATCAACAGCAGCGGTGTAATCACCCTGAGTTGCCTGACCAATGTTGGTGCCAGCCTTATTGGCAGAGAATGCGGAATCGGGCTCGTCGAAGAATGCCTCGGTTCCACTCTGGTTGGTGTAGCGGGAGCGCATTGCGAAGATCAGTCCAGTAGGACCGTTCATCGGTTGAACGCCAGCCAGTTCATAAGCAACCAGGTTAGGCATGGAGCGTCTGATCAGCGAGATCAGAACGGGGTCGAAACCAGCGGTAGGACCAGCGGCAGCAGAACCACCAGCAAATGCACCAGAAGCGCCTACAGCGTTACCACTGTTAGTAGGAGCAGCTTCGTTAAGCATGCCGTTGCCAGTTTCAAAAGCAGATTGCTCTCTGAGGAAACGCTCTTGGTTCTCAAGAAGAACTGCGGTTGTAGCACGGCGATGCGAGTCCTTAATAGGATCTACGCCTTCGGCGTCGAGAAGCGGACTCCACTTCTCAATTAATGATTCTTGATTGTACATTAGAATTAGTGTTTAAATTTGCGGACTTGTTTACTTCATCCCAAGGGCTTTCAAATACTGGGACATAGAAGCAGATGCTTCGACTCCAGTCTCTGAGGTTACGCCCTCAGATAGTGTTTCCACTTTGTTAGAAACTGACTTTTGCTCACTGGGGAAATAAGATTCCTTCAGTGTTTCCAGCTTCCCACGATATGATTCTTCACCCTCAAACTCAACACCTTCAGACAATGCGTACAGTTTCTCTCTTTGTGTTACAGCCAGACCCTCGGTTACTTCACGGAAAATTCCATCAGCTGTAGTTTCGCCAAGGCGCTTGTTAAGAGAAATGTTAGAAGCAATCTGTTCGTTAAGTCTGCCTTCCATTTCATCAAGTTTGGAGACCATAGTCTCAAGTACATCATACTTATCGTCAGGGATTGATACATAATGATCTTCAAATAGACTCTTCATTCCTTGCAGGAATGATTCAGTCATTTCGGTCTTAAGACCGTGCTCTACTTCGATCTTGTTCTCATTGACCCACTCTTCGGAAACATACTCAAGGTATGCATCGACGCGCTCAACGAGTTCCGACTTAACGGATTCAAGATGCTCGGTTAAAGTTGCCTCATATTCAGCAGCCATTGCCTCTTGAACTTCGGTTACCTTAGAGGTTACAGCAGCTTCAAAGATTGTACGGGCTTTTGATTGAAACTCTTCGGAGAGTTCTTCACCACCGAAAAGGGCAGCAAGATCTTCTTCGATATCGACAGAAGGAGTTTCCTCCTCTTGTGTGGACTCATCTTCAGCTACAACCTCTTGACCTTCTTCTGCTTCAGCGGTATCGCCAGCAGAAAGAGATTGCATAGGTTCAGCAGCTTTAGCGCCACGATTGACGACATCTCTTACAGTTTTGACTTTGGGTTCTGCGAGTTTCGCGGAATCATCGTCGGGCTTATAGTTATCGGGGGTAGGACCACCCAAATCTTCTACAGCAGCCAGACCAGTTCCAGGATCAGCAAGTTGAGGCATAGCCTCAGCAGCTTTCGCACCCCTTGTTACAGGATTTTCCATTTCTTGTAATTCCTTAGCGGACATTGGTGAACTCTCCGATTAGATCGTTTATTCTAGATATAATCTATATTTATTTATAATTTAAAGACTTGACAAGAACTTATTGAACAGTGCCAACTTGTTTTCTTGAAGTGCTCTTTGATCTACAAGGGTATTAACTTGCTTGTAGGTCTTTTCTACGAGTCGTTCGCGAACGACTGTACCATCCATTACCCAATCTTTTCCTTCCATAATTCCTGAGACAAAAGCATCAGGTGCAGATGGATCTGCTACAATATCAGCAGCAGTTGCAAGCATAAAATCGGTAGAAACGATCTTAATACCGTCCTCGTTAACCGCTAAGGTTCCGAGACCACGGGAAGAAACACCCAACTTAACTCCTTCATCAATAAGATTCTGAGCAATCTTGCCCATAGGAGTGTTGAGGAGTTTTGCCTTTCCAATATAATTAGTTCCCTCTTCTCTGAGAGAAGTAATTTTATGTGAGACACGATCCAGGTTCAAAGTCGGTCCTTCGGGATGACCCAGTTCACCGAGAGCTCTGCCTTTCAGGACAAAACTTTCGTTGTAACGGCCTACCTCTCTACGAAGGGTATCCATAGGATACATCCGACCATTGCGGTTCTTGATGTCTCCCTGAAGGAATACTCCTTCGATATACATGGACTTCTTACCGTTTCGTTCTTCAACGATAAGTTCGACCTGTTCGATTTCTTCCGTGATAAGTTTCATTGTTTTTACGCGGTAAATCCTACTTTTGCACCTTTGACGCCAGCATTTGCAGCAAACACGCACTGGTTAGGGTTTTTCTCAAGATACTCTACAGATCCTGCAGGCATGGTAAACGAACCTACAGTATCTCCACTTCTCGTTTCTACAACAGTAACAAGATGAGCAGAAGTATGAGTATTAACTAAACGAACAACTGTCGCTTGAGTAAAACTAACAGCAGCACCAGTTGTTGTGGGCAGAGCTGCCTCTGCACCTTTACATAAAGTTCTTGCCATTATTCTTGATCCTCAGTTTCTTGAGTTGGTTCTCCGAACAGAGATGCTGCAGCTGGTTGACGCATGGTGTCAACTTTACCTGCGGCCTTCTGATATAAAAGGTCTTTGATTTGATCACTGATATCCACAGCTGACGAATCCGTCGCAATCATGTTAATTAATTCTTCCATTGATATAAATCAGAGATATAAACTTATTTATTAGATCTCCCCTTCTGATGCTTTTGGCAACTGAGGTTGCGGAGCTTGACCTGGCAGTGCATTGGGGTCTTCTTGTCCCTGCATCATTGGATCTTCAGCTCCCATAGCTTCCATTTCAAGCATCTGCTGGTTAGGATCTGGGAGAACACCACTAGCAATTTCTTCTTCAATCTGAGAGTCAATCTCAACGATTTCTTGATCACGCTGACGCAGAACTTGACGGCGAATATATTCCGTAGAATAATAGCGACCAGCATAAGGTTCAATCATTGCAAGAAGACCAAGGCGACCTTCAAGCAATTCTTTATCTTTCAGTTCTGCAAAGTGATTATCATATAAGAAGTCAAACTGAATATGCTCAGACATCACTTCCCAATCTTGGGGAGTAACAACATTTTTCAAAAGCAATTGCGTCTTCAGCATGTCAAGGAACATTGCACTGAAACGCTTACGCAAACGACCAACAAACTTGGAGAACTTAAGTTCGTCTCTCAAGATTTCACTAGAGCGACCAAGGTTAAAACCATCTCCAGAACCAGCGATTCTAGACTCAGGTACACCTAAAGATCTGTAGAGTTTAGATTGGAAGTATTCAATATCAGCAAGTTCACCAAGATTCTGTCCACCAGGTAGTGTAGTAATTTCTGTACCACGACCACCTTCACGACGAGGAAGCCAGAAGTCTTCTAGCATACTCATCATCTTTTTGTCGTCACGAATCTCACCGCTGTTGGAATCATACACCAACTTATTACGGTAGCGCATCATGACTTCACGAAGGTATTGCTCTGCTTTTACCTTAGGAAGATTACCAACATCAATGTAGAAAATACGACGCTCTGGTGCGCGTGACAATCTGTAGATAACTAGAGAGTCTTCAATCATACGAAGTTGATTGAGTGACTTGATTGCCTTATGAAGATATGAAAGTCCTGCACCCTTATTTCTATCTACAAGACCAGAGGTGCAATATGTGATTGCATCTTTTGCAATCTTGATTCCCTTCATAGCAGTGCTACCACCAGGAGCAGCAATGTTTGTTGGGTATTGTGGTTTCGGAGTGTACATAAAGTACTCTTCGATTTCTGGGAAGTAAACTTTCTGCTCTTCCCTTACACCACCACTATTAAAGATATCGTTTCTATCATCCTTTTTCTTCTCTTTACGCACATAGCGCATTTTGAGAGGATCGATATACCTTAGTTCTTGTAATCCTTCTTGTGGATTCTGGATGTCAATTACTTTGTTGTAGTATAGTCTACCATCAACATACCAGTTCCTAAAAATTTCATGGGATTTGATATCAAAATCAAGAAGATCTTTGATATGCTTAAATTCTTTGCGGATAATATTTTTAATACCATCGCTAGAGTTTAGATTCTCCAGATCAATTTCTACAGGGGAATCATTCTGATCAGAAACAATTGCCTCATTAACAACATCTTCAATAGCATTGTCCACCTCTGGGTGGAGTGCCATCTCCCTATATCTTCTAATAAGTTCATGTTCTGATTTGTAGATCCCTTCAATATCTACAACTTGACTAGAAAAACCCCCTTGGATATAGTAATCAGCCCCGCCCTCACCAGTAGTGGGGATGGGACTGACTACACCCTTAGGAGTCTTTTCGTTATCATCAATAGAAAATCCGAAGAGTTTCGACATTTCAAATATAGAGTCTTTGTATTCAAAGACTATTTATCAAGCGACATCTCCACCATTTCCAGCAGCTTCCCACCATTGTACTTGGAGGCTTACTGTAAACTCCTCGGTTTGATCTGCAGAATCATACGACAGATCAAGTTGAGAAATATTTGTTGGGAACACACTATAGAATTTATATGTTCTAAGAACAGGCAGATTCTGATCAGATTCCTGAGAACCAGGTGCTACTGCAGATCTACCAAGTTGATAGACATATGCGTCTCTAGTATAATCCTCTGGGTTAGTAGTACCAGAGTTGTCGGATACTTTCGACATAGAGTTCATCCATCTCTCAAAAGAGGAACGGATAGCAAAGTCGGTATCATTAATAACAGTGATAGTCCATTCATCGAATGTTCTGTCACCAGCAATTTTTAAGGTGCGCCCTCTGAAAGGAACGCTAATGGGAGCAATGTTTGATGCAGGAAGTGCTGCTGCCTTTACAAGAAATCTTGCTTTAGCATCAAGATCACTTACAGAATCATCTACTACTCCATCTGGGAAAGCAAGAACAACCTCAAAGAGATTGGGTCTTGCAATACCGCCAGACAGTCTCGACTTAAACTTGTCAATAGTCCTGTCGGCGGTCTTTGGCGGATTTTGTGAATTGATAGCCATTAGTTGGGTTCTCCTTTGAGTTTATTATTAAGGCGATCAAACTCGACCAATAACTTCTTCAAAACTAACGCCCGTGCGAGTAGCAACGAATGTTAGACCGATGAAGTTAATCGACCTAGCAGGTTTGATAAAGATGTCAGCAACGAATTCGTTGTTGTCGATTACCGCTGCAGTGTTGTTTGTTTCGTCACAAACTGCAACGAAATCGGTAATACCTCTCTTAGATTGTACATCTCTGAGGAAAGGTTCTACAATGTTCAAGAAGTTAAGTCTCGTAATTTCATCATTAAACTCAAAGAGTTGGTCTCTTGCCGCTGCAGAAATTGCTTTTTCAAGGAAGATGAAGAGACGGCGAACATTGATTCTGTCGAAAGCGGAAGACTTGCCAAGACCAGTCTTATCACCAAACAGAATAATACCAGCACCAGGCGAGAAGATTACTGGGTTGACTCTTGAAGAGTACAACTTGTCTCTCTCTGCCTGTGAAGGATTATATGCAAGTTTTACAGCATTGAGGATTGCGCCTCTTGTCGTACCACCTGGTGAGAACCAAGGGAAGTTGTTGATGTCATTTCTAGCACAAACGCCAGCAATGTCACCATTCAGAGGTACATAGCGGAACGCTTTACTGAAGCGATCATACATGTACTTGTAACCACTATCAAGGATAGCGTAAGAAGATGATGTGATAGAAGAGTAGAATGCAGTTACCGCTGAAGTAATTGTATCGGACTTAAGAGTAAGATCCTCTCCATCACCAGATGTAGCAAGGAAAGCACCTCTAAACGGCGAGATACATGCTACGCAGTCCTTTCTAAGTTCTGCGACTGAAATAAGTTTGTTTGCAAGTGCTTGCGAGGCTTCTCTGCCATGAGCAGCAGAACCCATCATCAAGAAGTCTAGTTCGTATGCATCTTTATTAGCAAGGAGATCGTAACCAGTAGAAAGATCACCAACGGTTACCTTCAAAGCATCAGTAGCACTGATTGAGGTCTTACCGCCATAATCCAATCCACCCGCAAATGATGCTTGATAGTTACCAATAGCAGCGAAGGAGACATTCTCGGTGTCTTGATCCCATGCAACATCGGTCTTAGGATCAAAGTTTGCATCAAGATCTGTCGTAACTACACCAGAAGGAGCTCCACCACCAAATGCATATTGGCTAGCGATTTCAAGAAGTTTTCTCCAATAAGAAGGTGAACCAGCAGAGTAAACCGAATCTTTACCTTTAGAAGCAGAAATATACTTTTCAAGGAGTGTTCCAGCATTGCCAGTAATCTTACCAGCGTCATCAATTAGAGCTACATGAACCTCATCATTTTTAGCACTTCTTGCTGCAGCAAACGAGGAAGTTCCAGGTCTATCTGCGAGAGAGTTCCAAGCAATAGTGTTGCCGTTGCTAAGAGTGATTGATTGATTATCAAACCAATCCTTTGCTCCACTGTAATCTACATTACCGTCATATGCTGCAGCAGCAACATAGCGAGCATCACCAGCAGTGACACCAGCACCAGTTAGAGCGGTAAGGAAGTCTGCATTGGCGAAACTAGATCCGTAAGAAACGGTGCTAGCAGTCCATCCAAGTTGACCAGATCCGACAGCAGATTGAACATGCAAAGAGAATGAACCAGAATTCTGGAATTCATAAACTCCACCTGGTGTGTAGTCAACTGCAGTTTCTGTACCAGCAGCACTGACATGAGATACTACTTTAACTGATACCTCGCCAGATCCAACTTCAGTAATGACACCCTTAAGGTATCCGTCAAGAAGTGAAGTTGCACCTACTCCAGCAACAACTGTTCCAGAAGGAACTGCTTGAGTAATGCCAAGACCTACAGTGAGGTCAATTGGTGAAATACCGTCTTCATAACCAGCAACAGCAGCAAGGCCGCCATTGGCAGTAGAAGAGAATCCAAGGATAGCGGTTGTATCAAGACCCGTAAGGGTTTGATCCGCTAGACCATCTAAAAGGGCAACTTTAATTCCGTTTGCCCAAGATCCAGGGTTTCTAGCAGCAACAACTACACTGGAAATGTTATTCTCAGAATAACCTTTATCAATATAATCATCTACGCTTTTGATGATAACGCTACTTGCACTTCCAACGAAAGCGTTCTTAAACTGACTGTCAGCAGATCTGACAACTCTAAGAACACCACCGTATGAAAGATACGAAGATGCTGTAAGCCAGTATTCGTAATGATTACTGTCTCTGTATGGTGAACCAAAGGTCTCCAGGAGATCCGCTTCGGTTTCAATAAGTGTGGGTTTCTCGACTGGTCCTTTTGCAAAGGGAGCTACGAGACCTGCAGCTTTGGTAGAAGTAGGATCTACTCTACCTTGGGTCAGGTCAACTTCCCTTACGACAATTCCAGGAGATGCTAGGTTGAGCGGCATCTTTAACTCCCAATAGAATCCAAATTTGTCTACTAATATTTAGAGTTTAGACCTTTTTGAGTGGGGAAACTGGTCATGAACACTACCAATCTGGATACAACCAATCCCTTCTTTTTTCTTTATTTCTCCTATATTCTACTACTCTTTCTTTAGTACACATCTTACATTCATACGAATATGCTGATGGGGTATCTCCTCTATCTTTATGAGTTCTATAAAAATCACTCATGAGATTTTTTGTTTTTCCACATGCTCTACATTTTCTTTCCGTCAGAAACAAGTGACCATATTCAAACTCATCCCCCAGATCCATTAATTATATTCCCACATGTATGACATATCACCATATGTTGCCGTAGCCTCCTTATCTACAGTCCATCTATCACCACCTTCCATAAACGACTCATCATCTAGACCATCACTAATAAATCCAAATGGTGCCATGTCTTGTTCAATTTGTTCTTTCTGATCCTCATAGATTCTTTTACGGACATCATTGTCCGTCATTTCTCTAAAGTAATCTTGAGCAACTAACCATGCAAAGATAACCAAACACATTGCAAGGTCATCGTGACAACCATCTTCTGCCTCCCACGATTGTTTCTTCTGAATGAATGTTGTCAGTTCAGCAATGATATCATAGTCGCTAGTTACTAACTTATCTTCCTCCACTAATGCTTTTAAGTTTGAGCATCCAGTTTTCTTAACAGCAGCAGTCATCCTGACCCCTAACTGAGTTTTTTTGCCACTGAAACCTGTGCCTACTTGCTGACCAGCTCTACCTCTCATAGAACACATCAGCATATTCTCATATTCTAAATCGTATTGTAAAATTGTCGCAACCTGTTCTCCAATGTCATTAACTTCTACTAATACATAAGCATTATTATATGCCTTCGCCATATCCAAAATAATATTTGGAAACAGCATAGGTTTAATTTCATTATTTTTATATCTTGCTGCCGTCTTATACGGAAACTCTGAGATATCAAAAACAACAAAGGCAGAATAGTCATGATCAATGCCACGCGCAGTGTCAACAGTTACAATGTAATCACGATCCTTCTGTGGTTTTTCATATACCACGAGGCCCTTTCCATTATTCTGTATTGGATCATCAAAAACAAGGTTTCTTAATTTAGCAACACTAATCAAAGTGTCAACAGATCCAAGGAATTCGCACTCAAACTCAACTTTGAACTGCTGCTCTGAGGTGTTAGCAATGGTCTGTGCTTTCCATTTAGAATCCCTACCAGGGACTTCAGACCAGTGAACTTCTGTGGCTGTATATTCGTTCTTCCCTCTTTGTGCGTCGTGCCAATATCTGTAGAAATGGTTCATGCCGTGAGGCGTTGAAACCATAATTACCTTTGTGCTTTTACCAGAAGTAATAGTAGGATAAACAGAGGCAAAGAACGACTCTGCAATATGGTTTGGAACGAACGCAAACTCATCGAGGAAGATGATGTTAAACGACATACCTCGGACAGCACTTGCAGATGTAGATGCTGCCAATATTTTACTGCCATTTTCTAACTCCATAGAACCTTTGTTCCAGGATAGAATACCCTGTTGCATCCATTTAGGCAAGTTCTCATATGCAGTTTGTAACCTACTGAGAAGTTCCCTTGCCGTCGCTGCTTTGTTTGCTAGGATACCAACATTGACGCTATCGTTAAAGACAATATAATGTAGGAGATAAGACACGCATGTAGTAGACTTACCTGTCTGCCTAGGCATTTTACAGATATTAAATCGTTTCTCGTGAAAATTTCTGATTAATTTCTCTTGGAAATCCCACATCTTGAATGGTACAAGACCCTCGTCAAGAGAAACAATCTTTACATAATTTTTAGCAAAATATACAGGATCATTTTTGCACTTCAAATACTCCTGAACATTCTCTGGTGAGAATTCAATCGGGGTATTTGCTTTTTTTAGATTAGGATTACCTAAGTATATTTCGTTACTACTCATATCAATCTACCAATGTTCCATGTGCTCTTCTGATTTCTCGTAGTGCTTCAAGATTCATATCCTTGGTGCCACCATCATATGCGTGAGCATATCCTTGCTCAATCATTTGTTCGTTGAGTGACACTGACTCGTCCCCAATGTATAACCAACCAAGAAGACGGCCATATTTGCCGACGCCACCAACAAGTTCAGTCCTAATAGACAACTCATCATCACCAGCCAAAGTACCTTCCAGTTTTGCTTTGAGCCATTCGGTTGCGTCGATTCCAAGTTCTTTCTCCTCTAAGTTCCTCGTCCTCTTCTCTGGCGTATCAACGCCTGCAATTCTAACTCTTTCTTTCTTGTATAAATCAAACCCGAGGTCAATAGTGACATCGATAGTATCACCATCAAGGACACGATTGATCTCCGTCACTCGGAAGTTGTAGCAGCTCTTTCTGCTCGGCGGTGTCATTGCTCCCATCTTCTAACTCTGCAAATGCTTCTCTTAATATGTAGACAACGAATACCATTGCTAACGCTACAGCTAGAATTACCATAATGATTACTGACCATACTGGGTCAGTAACACTATCAAGAGGACGCAATACTAAATTCACTTTTTAAAGGGTTCCCAATGTTGCCATCCATAATTATGTACTGCCCACATACCAAGAATGGGAACGAAGACTAGGCACCAGGCCATTAGTCCACATCCCCATGGGTTGTTTAATACAGTTCCGCAAAATCTTGCAAATTGTAATAGCATTTTACGAGTCGAAATATTTTTGAAGGACTTCAATACGCTCTTCTTCATGAGCAATTAGATCAACCTGATCTTGAATTGCAGCAAGAACATCTGGATGCTCACCAATGCCTACAGGATTTTTGAGGTAGATCTCAATATTGAGTCTTGCCTTCTCAATGTTACCAGTGGCATTTGCTTTAAGAGCTCTTAAAATTTCATTTCTCATCTTTTAGATAGTCCCAGTTTTCCCATGGATCTTTATTATGTAGACATGATTTTGGGTGTTTCCAATGAC
>CERN01021456.1_pt1 | contig 22627 bp, 22 predicted proteins | sample 530761 | NCBI WGS metagenome assembly CERN01 (sample SAMEA2620947, study PRJEB7988) | marine metagenome | isolation source: saline water (ENVO:00002010), including | reverse complement strand
CAAGAACCGTTGCAACCTGTGCGCCGATTTCGGCATCTTCCGGCAGTTCGATGATGCCGTCGTGATCTTCACCCAGGCAAAGTTCGCGGGTCGAACACATCATGCCCTGGCTTTCGACGCCCCGGATTTTACCCGGTTTCAGTTTCGAACCGTCAATCGGGATGATCGCGCCCGGCTGTGCCAGTGCAACCTTGATCCCGGTTCGGGCGTTCGGTGCACCGCAAACGACCTGAATGATTTTATCACCGGTATTCACCCGGCACAGTTTCAGGCGGTCGGCATCCGGGTGCTGACCCGCTTCTTCGATATAGGCGACACGGATATCCCGAAGCGCTGCGGCTCGGTCGGTGACGCTTTCGATTTCAAGCCCGACATCGGTCAGTTTTTCGGCGATAACATCAATCGACGCATCGGTATCGAGGTGCTGCTTCAGCCAATCGAGTGTGAATTTCATGATCTTAGCCTCTCACCATGTTCGGTACATCCAGCGGCACGAAACCGTAATGTTTCAGCCAGCGCAGATCGGTATCGAAGAAGGTGCGAAGATCGGGAATGCCGTATTTCAGCATCGCGATACGTTCGATCCCCATGCCAAAGGCAAAGCCCTGATATTCATTCGGATCAAGCCCACAAGCCGCCAGAACGCGCGGATGAACCATGCCGCAGCCCAGAATCTCCAGCCAGTCGTCGCCTTCACCAATCTTGAGCTCCCCGCCCTTGCGCGAACAGCCAATGTCCATTTCGGCACTCGGCTCGGTAAAGGGGAAGAAGCTCGGACGGTAGCGAACCGGAACTTCGTCCAGCTCAAAATAGGTTTTAACAAACTCCAGCAGGCACCCTTTCAGATGGCCCATATGGGTTTTCTTGTCGATCACCAGTCCTTCGACCTGATGGAACATCGGCGTATGGGTCATATCGCTATCGGAACGATATGTCCGCCCCGGCGCGATGATCCGGATTGGCGGGGTTTTGCTCTGCATGGTTCTGATCTGCACCGGCGAGGTATGGGTGCGCAGCACAAGGCGCGACCCGTCTTCCTGCTCGGGCAGATAGAAGGTGTCCTGCATCTCGCGCGCCGGGTGTTCCGGCGGGATGTTCAGGGCGGTAAAGTTATGGAAATCGTCTTCGACATCCGGACCTTCGGCAAGCGCAAAGCCCATCTCGCCAAAGATCGAGATGATTTCGTCCATCGTCTGGCTGATCGGATGAATCCGGCCTGCAGTCTCGTCCATGCGCGAAGGCAGGGTTACATCGATCCGTTCGCCAACCAGGCGTGCATTCAAGGCCGCGTCTTCCAGGCCGGATTTGCGGGTCTCGATCGCCTCGGCAACCTGATCCTTGACCGTGTTCAGCGTTTGACCGAATTCACGGCGCTGATCCGGATCCATCTGGCCAAGGTTTTTCATCAGGCCGGTAATGCGGCCCTTTTTGCCAAGAGCACTGATACGAACATCTTCAAGAGCCTGCAAGTCGGCTGCTTTTTCGATTTCGGCCAGAACCTCTTCGCGCAATGCTTCGATGTTTTCCATAACTTCCGATGCTTTGCTTAAAGTGAATTGGGATAAACAAAAGAAAGGGGACGGCCAATATGGCCGCCCCCGATCAAATCAGGCAAGTGCCGATTAAACCTTTTTGCAAAAGGTTTATTAGCCGAGTGCAGCCTGCGCCTGGGTAACCAGAGCTTTGAAAGCATCGGGTTCGCGCACGGCGATGTCGGCAAGCACTTTGCGGTCCAGTTCAACGCCAGCCTTCTTGAGGCCGTTCATGAACTGCGAGTAGCTCAGACCGTTTTCACGAGCACCGGCGTTGATACGCTGAATCCACAAGCTGCGGAACTGGCGTTTCTTAACGCGACGGTCGCGATATGCATATTGCAGACCTTTTTCAACGGCCTGCACAGCAGTGCGGTAAGCATTCTTGCGGCGACCACGATAACCTTTGGCAGCCTTGATAACCTTGCGGTGACGGGCGTGAGAAGACACGCCCCCTTTTACACGAGCCATTTAACTCTCCTTAGCCTTAACCGTACGGCAGGAATTTTTTGACGATGCGGGCATCTGCGTCACAGAGAATCTCCGTGCCACGTGCCTGGCGCTTCATCTTGGTGGGTTTCGCAGTCAACAGGTGACGCTTGTTAGCGACATTGCGACGAACTTTACCCTTTGCGGTCAGGCTAAAGCGTTTTTTAGCGCTCGCTTTGGTCTTCATCTTGGGCATTTTTCTATCCTTGCATAAGCAATGAAACACGAAATTCCCCACGGCGGCTGGGCATGCCCTGAAAGATCAATGATCTTTCCAGCCTCACCACCTGTTTTGGGGACGGGTGGTTATAGACTCCACCCCTTCCTTTTTCAAGGACCTTTTCGCCCCTGTTACCCGCGATTTTCCCCGCTTCACCACATCGCGTAAAAGATCAGACTGAAACGGTCACAACAACACACCGTTGGCAGAGATCCTCGCATATCTGCGTGATCCGAAATCGTATTGTGAAAGTCAGGGAAAAAGTCGGACGATCAGGATGCACTCATACCTGGCGACAGATCGATGTCAGCCCGGCAGAAATATGTTAAACTGCTGTTTTAATTGTGTGAACCCGACCGATCCACTTCTCGATTCGGCTCAGCAGTTTTTCGCGATTGATCGGCTTTAAGACGAAGTCATTTCCACCCGCGGCAACACCGCCACGCAAATCTTCTTCGCCCTGACGGGCCGTGACATAGATGATTGCACAGGCACGATCAGGGAAACCCGTGCGAACCCGAAGCGAAGTTTCAAAGCCATTCATGCCGGGCATCATGATATCCATCAGAATGATGCGCGGCTTTTTTGTCTTCAGGACTTCCAGAAGTTCCTTGCCAGAGGAAACGCCAACAAAACTGTATCCGCCACTTTCGACGATTCGTTTCAGAAGCACGAGACTTTTAGGGTCGTCATCGACCCCGACGATCAGAAGATCATTCCCGGCTGCCATGGCATTCCCTCTTGCTTGGAAAGGCAAAACGCCGCGGGTTAACGCGGCGCCAGCACCATAATCATTATGCGGCCTTCCATCTTCGGCATCTGTTCAGTTTTGGCAAGATCTTCAAGATCCCCCGAAAAACGCTGCAGCATGCCAAGACCAAGGTCCTGGTGAGCCATTTCACGTCCACGGAAACGCAAAGTGACTTTCACCTTATCTCCACCGCCAAGAAACTTCTGCGCTGCACGTAGCTTCACATTGTAGTCATGGATATCAATGTTCGGACGGAGCTTGATTTCCTTGACTTCAATAACCTTCTGTTTCTTTTTGGCTTCGTTCTGTTTCTTGCTTTGTTCGTATTTGAACTTGCCGTAGTCGATCAGCTTACAGACGGGAGGCTCGGCATTCGGAGCGACTTCGACAAGGTCGAGTCCAGCTTCCATCGCCATTTCAATGCCTTCACGAACCGTCATTGGATCAGACATATTGCCTTCAGCGTCAACGACACAGATGGCACGGGCTTTGATATCCTCATTGACGCGCGGACCTTCCTTGGTCGGCTGCATCGGTTTACGTGGTCGTGCTATGGATAATCTCCTTTGGTAATCAAACAAAAAAGCACAGAAACAAGTCGCTGGTGATGCAATAAGTCGCCGGAAAGCACATCCGGTCATGCGTACTGCAAAACGGACCTTTGCCTAGCATATCGGGCCGTCATCAGAAAGCAATGATTTTAGCCTTGGGCAACGGTATTCAAAGCCTTGAAGTCCTTCGCATTCAATGACGCACGACCGACATGGCAGAAACGGCGATATTAATCGACAAGATCAAGGCGATGACGAACCTCATCCATCACCCGGTTAACCGTCAATTCCCTCAGGTCATTCTCTCGCACGATGCTGACGGCGTTGTCCGTTGTCCCGCGCGGCGCACTTTTTTTGGGGTCGGAGTCCCGCGAAAACAGCACAATAGACGGCGCCCCGGCCGCTGCTGCAATGTGCATTGGCCCCGTATCATTGCCAATCGCCAAAACAGAGCGTGCCGCAAGTCCCGCAATATCAAGAAACCCTGTACGTCCCATCAGGTTTCGCGCCTTGGGGCACATACTATCGATTTTGCCAAGAACCTCGGCTTCCTTATCAGTTCCGATCAGCACCGGCGTCAGACGATAGTCGGCAATCTTTTTTGCCAGCAAACCGAACCGCTCGGCAGGCCACCGCTTGTCAGGACGATGCGGGGCACCGCCAGGACAAATAAGAACAAAAGGACTTCGAACCCCAAAACGTTCCAGATCAATATCCGATCCGGCAATAAACGGCGGTGGCACATTTTCGATCCCGGAGCGATGCAGCTGATCCGCCAAACGGTCAATGGTATGCAGACTGTCACGATCCGGGTTGTCATGCGGATGCGAGCAGCCCTTGGCAATTCCGGACCACTCCGGTGCTTTCCCCGGCCAAAACAGCCGATAGTAAAACCCGCTGCGATCCGAAGTTTGCAGATCATAGACCCGATCAAAGTTGCCATTTCGCAGGAAGCGGCGCAGCGCAAGAACCTCACGCACCTGATAAAGCTTTGGCCGCCGGTCTATTGCAATGGCGTCAAAATAACCCGTTGATTTTATCAGGTCGACATAAAGCCGTGTTGTCAGAACCGTGATATGAGCACGCGGATGCGCGGATCGAATCGCGGCAAATGCCCCCATGGCAAGAATAATGTCCCCCAAGGCAGACAGCTTGATGACAAGAATGCGTTCCTGCCTGGCATCCGGCATCACACCCGCGACAATTTCAGCATCTTGCGACATGTCCGAAGTCATCGTTTCTGTCATGCAGCGTTCCTGATCGCGCCTTTCAGCGCCTTTTCATAAACCGCCAGAGTTTTTTCCGCCATTTGGGTCAGGGAATAGTTTTCGATAACGTGCTTTCGCCCCTTTTGCGCCAAAGCGGCACGCTTTTCCGGGGTCAACCGCAACACTTGTGTCAATGCCACAGACAATTGCTCAACTTCATTCGGCGTAACAAGCCATCCGGTTTCACCGGGCAAGACCGTCTCCATGGCACCGCCATGGGCCGTCGAAACAACCGGGCGCCCCATTGCCTGCGCTTCGGATGGAATTCGGCCGAAGGCTTCGGGCTCGATTGACGGACACGCAACCACATCCGCCAGCATGTAGGCCGCTGGCATATCGGCACAATGATCAACGATATGCACAATATCTTCGAGGCCAAGCTTCCTGGTCAAAGCCAGCACTTCATCGCGATAAGCCGTGCGTCCCTGATCGGAACCGACCATCAGACAACGCACGTTCCGATGGCCAAGTGCTTCAAACACTGCCGGTAAAGCCTTGATCAGGAAACAATGCCCTTTCCAGCGCGTGATCCGTCCCGGAAACATGATGACATATTCTTCACCGGTCAAACGCCACTGGTTTGACAATGCAATCAGGCGTTCCTGACTGACATTTTCCGGATTGAACAAATCGGTATTGGTACCGCGCGGCACGATATTCAGGCGCGCAGGATCCATTTTATAAAATTTGCGAATATGGTCCGCGATATGATTGGAAATGGCGATGACCTGATCACCCATTGTCATGATCGCGTTATAACGCTTTTTGAACAGGTTGTTATGACCGGAATAAGTGCCATGGAATGTCGTAACAAACGGAATCCCCGCCTTGCGCGCAGCAAAATAGGCACTCCAGGCCGGCGCGCGCGAACGCGCATGAATAATATCAACGCCCTCTGCACGGATAAGATCAACCAGCGCATCAACATTGCGGCGCATGGTAAACAGATTTTTTGACTTCAGTGGCAGGGTAATATGACGGGCACCAAACCGGTCCAGCTCCCGCTCAAGCCGACCGCCCTGAGAAGCGACCAGCGCAACACCACCACCATCAACAATGGCACGCGCAATATCAACCGTACCGCGCTCCACACCACCGGTATCAAGTTCCGGCAGAACTTGCAGAATTACGGCCGGACGATAAGCCGAACCTTGCACCTGCTGTTCCGGACGATAAACTGACTGGGTCTTGATCTCTGACGCGCTCATGCAATTCCAACCACTAACACCCAAGGATACCCTTCCCGGATGACAAATGACATGCCGACGCCTCAGTATCTCGAGCGGCCTGACGGATTAAAAATCGCATACCATGCGACTCCCGGCAAGCTGACAGAAGTACAAGGCCGACAAAAGCCTGGTGTTCTGTTTCTGGGGGGCTTCATGTCCGATATGACCGGCACCAAGGCCACCCATCTCGAGGCCCATTGCGTACAGCAGGGGCTGGCTTATACCCGCTTTGACTATTCGGGTCACGGACAATCGGCAGGCGCATTCAAAGACGGGACGATTGGACAGTGGGCCCGCGATGCCATTGCCATTATTGACGAAATCACCTCAGGTCCGCTTATTCTGGTCGGATCATCAATGGGGGGCTGGATCATGCTGTTGGCGGCACTGGCCCGGAAAGAACGCATCGCCGGACTTGTTGGCATTGCGGCGGCCCCCGACTTCACCGAAGACCTTATGTGGGCGCAATTCAGTGATGCCCAGAAATCTGAAATCACCAAGAACGGAGCCCTGATCGAGCCGACCGAGTATGGCGACGATCCCTATACGATTACGCAGGCTCTGATAGAGGATGGCAGAAATCAGCTACTTTTGCGAAATCCGATCAAACTTGAATGCCCGGTTCGCCTTATCCAAGGCATGCAGGATCCGGATGTCCCGTGGCAGACCGCCATTCGTCTGACGGAAGCACTGGTTTCCAAGGATGTCCGCATAGATCTGATCAAAACCGGTGATCATCGCCTGTCCGAACCGGATCAGCTTGATGTCATCACCAAACATCTTGATGAGCTTATCGAAAAGGTGACGGTCGCCTAAGACCGTCACCATGACGCAGAATTTCAGGCCAGAACGACTTTCTCGTTCTCAATCTTTACGGCAACGGGTTCCAGCATATCGCCGTCACAAGGACCCGATACGCATAGGCCATCTTCGATCCTGAAACGTGCGCCATGCGTCGAGCAGATGATTTCGTTGTGAATATCACTGATGAATTCATCGGACTCAAGTTCAAGCGGCACACCAATATGGGGGCAACTGTTGACGTAACCGAAAACCCCTGCGTCGTCCCGCACGATGAAAATCCCGGCCCGGCCAGAATTTCCGTCAAGCGATATGCCTTTGGCCCCGGTCGCATCCAGATCAGAAAGCGCACATAACACTGTTCCGGAGGGCGGCAGATCAACTGTCATGCCGAAACACCACCCATCTCGCAAATCGCTGTCCAGGATGCATCATCTATCGGCATGACCGACAAACGGGATTGTCTGAGCAACGGCAATTCGGCAAATCGCGGATCAGCTTTGATATCGGCCAGTGTCACCGGATTTGGCACCGGTTTGACGGTTTTGAAATCAACCTGAACAAATTTGCCGGTGGCGTCAGTTGGATCGGGATAGGCTTCGCGGACCACCTCGACAATGCCGACAATCCGTTTTTCATTCACCGAATGATAAAAGAAAGCCAGATCACCGATCTGCATGATCTTGAGGTTTTTTGCCGCCTGATGGTTGCGAACCCCATCCCATCCCTCGACACCTTTCCTGACCTGATCGTCCCACGACCAGCTTCCCGGCTCGGTTTTGATCAGCCAGTATGCCATGGATCAGAATACCTTTTTGAAGGGACGGATAATCACGGATTCAAACAGACCTGCCTTGCCGTATGGATCGTTGGCGGCAAATTCTTCGGCTTCGGCCTGGGTGTCAAATTCGATAATGAAGACCGAGCCATTCATGCCCTCAAGATCGGGATCAAGTGTGGGGCCTGCTGCAACGATCCTGTCGGCAAAACCGTCCTTGATATAGGCAAGATGCGCATTACGATTGGCTTTGCGCACAGCAAGATGCCCCGGTTTGTCGACACAGCGAATGTAAAAATGCATGGCAGCGTTTCCTGTCAAAATTGGTTTTGATACCGGTAAATTGACAGAACCTGCTCAAAGGCTCAAGCCGAACAAAAGCTGATAGCGTGGATGTGACCAGATTATTTTCCGGTTTCAAGCTCATCGCGAAACGGGCGCTGCAACAATGCATTGATCGTGCTGCGCAGGTCCGCATCATGGTTGGCGACCTGATCCACAGCACTGCAGATTGGCATTTCAATACCGTATTTCGACGCAACAGCTGTAATTGACGCGGCTGTATGAACACCTTCGGTCACCGAACGTCGTGCGGCCAAAATGGCATCAGCCTTCTGCCCCTGCCCAAGGGCAAACCCGAAGGTGTAATTGCGCGACAACGTGCCGGTACATGTCAGCGTCAGATCGCCAAGTCCCGCCAGCCCCATCATGGTTTCAATCCGCCCCCCCATCGCCACCGCCAATCGCGACATTTCGGCAAGTCCACGGGTAATCAGGGCTGCGCGCGCATTATCGCCAAGCTCAAGCCCCGCGACAACGCCGCTTGCGATTGCCAGAACGTTTTTGATAGCCCCCGCAACTTCAACACCCACGACATCGGTACTGAAATAGGGCCGAAATGCCGACGTCCCGATCAGTTCCACCAGATCCTTGCCCAAATTCCTGTCTGAACAGGCAAGTGTAATCGCCGCGGGCAGCCCTTTGGCAACTTCCTGGGCAAATGTCGGGCCAGACAGAACCGCAACCGGAACATCACCAAGCGTTTCGTTCACGACCTGCGCCATAAGCGCACCGGTCCCTTTTTCGATCCCTTTGGCGCAAATAACGGCAGGAAGCGTTTCGGGCCAATGCGGGGCAAGCTTGATCAAAGTGCTTCGAAGATGCTGTGCCGGTGTAACCAGAAGAACCGCGTCTGACTCTCTCAATCCATCAATCGCAATTGTCGCTCTTAATGCTTTCGGAAGCTTCACCCCAGGTAGATAAAGGTCATTTTCACCAGAATTGTCGATGCGTTCCGCCAGCGCACTATCACGCAGTACAAGCTCAACATCAGCACCAGCCCGTACAGCCTGAATAGCCAGCGCAGTACCCCATGCGCCGCCGCCGACTACCGTTATGCGCTTATCCGACATAGTTCTTCTCGACCCCGATGATAAATATTCGAACAGTTTGGCGTTTGGAGAAACTCAGGCCTTCACTCCCGCACCCGGACGCTTTGGTGCCTCTGGGTCAAGCGGCCAGCGCGGTCGCGGCTTGAAATCCAGTTCGTCATGCTGACCGAGGCGAAAACGTTCCAACCCTGCCCAGGCAATCATGGCGGCATTATCAGTACAAAGCTCCAACGGTGGCGCAACAAGCGTCATGCCAGCCTGATCGGTCAGTTCCGTCAAACGGGTCCGCAAATATTTGTTTGCCGCAACCCCACCGGCAAGCACCAAAGTCTTGCCCGTCGGATAATCGCGCATGAATTCGAAAATTGCATTTCGTGTGCGATCAATGAGCGTATCACCCACTGCCCGCTGGAACGAAGCCGCCAGATCAGCTTTGACTTCGGCAGTTTGCTGTTCGACAGGAAACCCGTCGAGATAGATGCGGACCGCAGTCTTCAAACCCGAAAACGAAAAATCACACCCGGGACGCCCGCGTAACGGTCGGGGCAGACCAAACCTGTCCGGGTTCCCGGCCTCCGCCGTTTTTTCAAGCGCAGGCCCCCCCGGGTAACCAAGCCCCATCATTTTCGCGGTTTTGTCGAATGCTTCACCCACCGCGTCATCGATGGTCGTCCCGATCCGCTTGTATTGGCCAACACCTTCAACGATCAGGACCTGGCAATGACCGCCGGAAACCAGCAACAGCAGGTAAGGAAATGCAACATCATCCGTAAGGCGCACCGTAAGCGCATGACCTTCAAGGTGATTGACCGCCAGAAACGGCTTCTGAGCTGCAAAGGCAATCGCCTTCGCGGTCATGGCCCCCACCATAACGCCACCAATCAGACCGGGGCCACCTGTGCAGGCCACGGCATCAAGATCGGCAAAATCAACACCCGCATCATCCATCGCTTCGGCGACAAGACGGTCAAGATGTTCAAGATGCGCGCGTGCCGCAATTTCCGGAACAACACCACCATAAGGACGATGATCGTCAAGCTGCGAAAGCACCCTGTTGGACATAACCTCGCGCTTGTCATTCACGACAGCTGCCGCCGTTTCATCACAACTGGTTTCGATACCCAATACGATCATTTCTTGCAAATCCGGCAATAAGTCGCGTCAGATTGACGCATCCTGTGTGGGAAAATTCTGGCAGTGATGTAGCCTAAACAGCACCCGTTTTCCACCCCAAGGCAATGCATTTGCCCTATGCAGGAAAAGCGTCAGAGAAAAAACACTACCACATAAGTCAATGAAACAGGGACATTCATCATTATAATCCGATCCGGTTTGGGTAAGGTGGCATACGCTACCGCCCTTGTTTTCAATCGGTTTTATGACTACAACTCGGGCTCATGACAAACACATCTGATACCGTAAAACTCCGCATCGGCACACGTGGCTCTCCCCTGGCGATGGCTCAGGCGCATGAAGTCCGCGACAAGCTTGCGAAAGCGCATCCCGAACTCGCCGCCGAAGGCGCGATTGCCATTACCGTTATTACAACGACGGGCGACAAGATTCTTGATCGCGCATTGTCGGAAATCGGTGGCAAGGGGTTATTCACCAAGGAAATTGATGATGCCCTGATGGGTGGCGAGATTGATCTTGCTGTTCACAGTATGAAAGATGTGCCGACGGTGCTGCCAGATGGCATGATTTTGCCAACGATCTTGCCGCGCGAAGACGTGCGCGATGCGTTTATTTCTCTGAAATACAAAAGCTTTGCCGAAATGCCTGCGGGATCGGTGATCGGCTCGGCATCGTTACGCCGCCAAGCAATGATCCTTAATAAATATCCCGATCTCAAGGTTGTGACATTCCGTGGCAATGTCCAAACCCGCCTTCGCAAGCTTGAAGAGGGTCAGGTGGATGCCACGCTTCTGGCAATGGCAGGTTTGAACCGGCTAAACCGTCCAGAAGTTGCAACTGCTGCAATTTCCGAGGACGACATGCTCCCCGCTGTTGCCCAAGGGGCAATCGGTATTACTATTCGCGAAACTGACAACCAGACGCACAACTGGCTTTCTGCTTTGAACTGCCCGGCATCGGCCATCCGCGTCGCGGCTGAACGCGCGGCGTTACGTGCGCTCGACGGTTCATGTCGCACCCCTATTGCTGCTCTTGCCGAATATCTCCCGGATGGCAGAATGCGTTTACGGGTCAGCATTGTGCGCCCGGATGGCAGCGAACGACTGGATACTGAACGAATGATTTATGATCCGGACCTGGCAAATGCCGCAGCCGCCGGAACCGATGCCGGTAACGAGCTCAAAGAGCGTGGCGGGTCAGACTTTATCTCGGCCTAGTCGGGTTAATGGCGCGATCTGGAATATCAGCGGGGAGAATATGGGACCATTGATCCTCAATACCCGACCGGAAGCCGATTCGCAGGAACTCGAAACCACGCTTCTGCAACGTGGTTATCGCCTGCTTTCGGCGCCGATGTTGCGGATCGAGTTTCCCCAAAACCCGGATCAGCTTGATCTTGCTGATGTGCAGGCATTGATATTTACCTCTGCCAATGGTGTGCGTGCCTTTACCCGGCAATGTGATGACCGGCGTTATCCGGCTTTGTGCGTAGGTGATGCCACTGCGCGCACCGCACAACAGGCCGGTTTCACCGATATACGAAGTGCTAACGGTGACATTCACGATTTGGCACGCCTGATCAAAGATCAGATTGATCCGACAAACGGGGCGTTATTCCATCCTGCGGCCCGCAAGGTCGCCGGAGATCTGGGATCACTTTTGCGAGACGGAAACTTCGATATCCGAAGGCAAACCATGTATGATGCCGTTCCGTCCGATTGTCTTCCAAATGAGGTCGTCAGCGCGATTTCTGCCCATCATATTGATGCAGTTTTATTTTTCTCTCCCCGTACGGCGGAAAGCTTTGTTAAGCTGATTGAAAGACACAAGCTGCAAAAAGATCTGGTCGGTACACGTGCAATTTGTCTGAGTTCGGCAGTGCAAGATCGCCTAAGCGTCCTTACATGGCTAAAGACAGAAGTGGCAAAACACCCGACACAGGAATACCTTCTTTCGGCACTAGAGAACGCATTCGCCTGACTTTTCCGCGCCAAGTGGTGTCTCGGAACAACCGCAAACTGCAATGGTCCGACCGTGAAAAAACCAGAAACGCCAAAAACCCACGCTTCCACAGACCCAGCCGAGACAAAATCCGGCTCGTCCGAAACCATTTCCATTGATAGCAAGGGCAATGCAAATGTTGCCAAAGAACCTGCTGATCAAAAGCCGGGAACGACGTCGGGTGGGTCAGAAGGTGCGAAACCTTCATCCACGTCAAACGCTACCTCAAAGTCAGACAGCCAGAAGTCCGGCTCCAAAACGGCAGATGCAAAACCTGAAATCAAACCGGGTATGAGCCAAAAGACTGCTTCCGACAAGCAAGCCACAGACAAGACAGACAAAACCGTGCAAAAAAAGCGTGGTGGTCGCGCAATCCTGTTGTTTGTGATCATTATTGCCGGTGCTTTGGTCACCGGATGGCTGACACGTACCCTTTGGTGGCGTGACGCGGAACCCGTCCTGAGCCAGTATGTGCCTGCTGAAATCCTGGCGGAGATCACACCGGCAGAAGTGGCGGATAACCAATCGTCAGGAACTGGTAGCGAGCCGACAACCGATAGTGCCACACCATCCACATCTGCCAATGATGCACCCGGAACTTCATCAAGCATAACGCCTGGTGCGCCGGAACGTGACGATGCAATGATCGGCAATGAAGACAACCTGTCTGAGCCGACAGACAATGCTTTTGCCCGCAATGAAAAAGCACCATCAGAAGGTGATGAAACAGTCGTCGTCGATACGGCATTGACCGAACGCCTGTCACGTCTCGAAGGTACGATCAACGCCTTGCGTGAACGCCTTGACAGTGAACGCGGCGATTCGCTGAACTCCACAGTTGCACGCCGGATGGCAGAAATTGAAACCCGCACCGCACCGATTGAAGAACTGGCACGGGTCGAAGCCGAACTTTCTGGTGTTGCAGCAGAAATGCGCGATCTGTCAGCACGTCTGTCAACCATGGAAGAAGAAGTGCGGGCAACTGCCGGTCTTCGGGTTGAAAGCCGTGGCCAGGCCATTGCCATGGCCGTTACGATCCTGCGCGATGCCGTGCAGCGCGGCGGATCGTTTATGATCGCGCTTAATCAGCTGGAACGCAGCGGCTCGGACGATCCCGTCATTGCAGAACAGATATCAGCCCTGAAACCGCTTGCGGATCGTGGCGCGCCCACCATCGAAAAGCTGCGCCAGTCATTTCCGGCAATGGCACAGAAAGCCGTACAGGCATCAAGTGACGACCATTCCGGTAGTGTTCTTGACGCGACCTGGGCCAATATCAAAAAACTGATCCCGGTTCGGCGTATTGATGTTGTCGGCGAAGAATCGCTCGATGGACGTTTGGTGACCGCAGAAACAGCGCTTGAAAGTGATGATCTTGATGGTGCCATTGCCGCCCTTGATGGTATCGAAGGTGACAATGCCAGGGCCGCCGTCAACGAGTGGCTTGAAGACGCCAAAAGCCGTCAGGTGTTGAACGGTGCCATCGCAACGCTCAGTGCACATGCGATCAATCTTCTGACCGGTGATGGGTCTGCAAATACGGGGGACAGCCAATGATCCGTCTTGGCCTGTTCATTCTGATAACTGCAATTCTGGTCACCTGCACGGTCTGGTTTGCCAATAATCCCGGTACAATGACCATCGTCTGGCTCGGCTACAGGTTTGATGGCTCTATTGGCATGGTCGCCCTTGGCCTTCTTGTTCTGACCGGGGTTCTGGTCATCCTTTGGCGCTGTTGGTCCGCCATTGCCAATTCTCCCAATTGGCTTGGCCGTATTCTGGGCAGTCGCCGTCGCAAAAAAGGTCAGCAGGCCCTTACCATGGGATTGCTGGAACTTGCATCTGGTGATGTTCGACAAGCATTGAAGCATACCCGTGCGGTCGACCGGTATCTTGAAGACGATACCCTGACCCGCCTGTTAACAGCCCAAGCCGCCGAACTTGACGGAAACAACGAGGCTGCCAAACGTCAATTTGAAGCAATGCTTGAAAAGCCTGATTCAGCATTTTTCGGGTTGCGCGGTTTACTGCAGTTATCGCTGAAGTCCGATAACCGGTCGGAGGCACTCGATTATGCGGAACGGGCCCACCGCCTGCGTCCGCGCAATCCGTCCGTGCTTGTAACGTTATTTGATTTGTTACTGGGTGCAAAACGCTGGGACCGGGCCCTGACCCTGCTGGTGGATGCCCAAAAGGCAGATATCTTTAACGAAGATGAACTGACACGTCGCCGTGCACTTCTGATTACAGCCAAAGCCGAAGACGCAATAACGGATGGTGAAAATGCCGAAGCCATCAAACTTTTGCGCAAAGCTTTGAACGCGCGCCCGGACTTTACCGGCGCGGCCGTTCTTCTGGCTAGGCTTTATGCCGACATTGATCAGCCTGCGAAAGCGCGCGACGTTGCCCAGCAAAGCTGGCAGACATCACCATCCGCGGCCTTGGGTCAAATCTATCTGGACAGTCTTTCCGAAGACGCCTTGGCAAAAGTCAAAGCTGTCGAAAAGCTGATTGCCGCCAATCCGGAACATGTAGAAAGCCAGCTTTTGCTTGCCGAAGCCGCACTTTCTGCCGATTTGTGGGGCATGGCACGCAGCAACCTGGAAAAGGCCATCGCCCAAAAGGCGCAGTCACGTCACTACCGTCTTCTGGCTGATCTGGAATTCCGTGAAAAGAAAGATGCCGCAAAAGCACGTGAGCTGCTGGTAAAGGCAAGTCACGCCAATCCCGACCCCGGCTGGCGGTGCGGCGCATGTGGTACGGAAACAGATAAATGGGCGGTAACCTGCCCGTCCTGTCATTCCTTTGGCAGCATTGACTGGCGCGCACCGATGCGCGTTCATAATGATCAGCCCGCATCCGATCCGGCAACGCCAAAACAGCCCGCCGCCATAAAGCGGGATGGGGCAATGATCGAAAACTCCGATCCGATTGATAAAACTGTGAACAGCAGCGCAAAAGGGGAACATCCAGCAACGGCTGTTTGACCCTGATATCCATCCACTGAACACAAAAAACAGGCCGCGGACATAAAATGTCTGCGGCCTGTTTGCTTAAGGTTCAAACCAAAGATTAATGACGGAAGTGACGCATACCGGTAAACACCATGGCAATACCATGTTCATCGGCAGCCGCAATGACTTCTTCGTCACGCATTGAACCGCCCGGCTGAATAACCGCTGTGGCACCGGCATTGACTGCGGCCAGCAATCCGTCTGCAAACGGGAAGAAGGCATCAGACGACACGACCGATCCCTTGGTGCGCAATTCGCCTTCACCCGCATTTTTACCGGCTTCTTCGGCTTTCCATGCGGCAATCCGTGAACTGTCAACACGGCTCATCTGGCCGGCACCCACACCAACCGTTTTACCGTCTTTGACATAAACAATCGCGTTTGATTTGACATGTTTGCCAACACGGAAGGCAAACAGCAGATCATCAAGTTCGGCTTCGGTCGGCTTGCGCTTGGTGACGACTTTAAGCGCGTCACGCTTGACGCGACCGGCATCGCGGTTCTGAAGAAGATATCCACCAGCCAACGACCGAAGCGTCATGTCTTCACCTTCCGGATCCGCCATGCCACCGGTCACCAGAAGACGCAGGTTCTTCTTCGCTGCCAGAACTTCCTTCGCCGCGTCATCGGCATCCGGGCAGATCACGACTTCGGCAAACAGCTTGGCAATTTCTTCGGCAGTGGCCTTATCAAGGGTACGGTTAACCGCGATGATGCCACCAAAGGCCGAAACCGGGTCACAAGAAAGTGCCTTGTGATAGGCTTCAATCAGAGTTGCCCCCTCGGCAACGCCACACGGATTGGCGTGCTTGATGATGGCAACAGCCGGTTTTTCATCAAACTCGGACACCAGTTCGAACGCTGCATCCGTATCATTCAGGTTATTGAATGACAGTTCCTTACCCTGAAGCTGGGTTGCGGTGGCAACGCCCGGACGGTTCTTGCCATTGGTATAGAACGCTGCCTGCTGATGGGGGTTTTCACCGTAACGCAGGGTCTGTTTCAGTTCGGCAGAAACATTCAGGCGCTGCGGGAAGGTTTCACCAAGCTCACCGGCAAACCAGCTTGAAATAGCCGAGTCATAAGCGCCCGTACGGGCAAATGCCTTGGCGGCCAGAACGCGTCGGGTCTCAGCCGTCGTGGCACCTGCATTGTCTTTCATTTCGGCAACAACGCGGTCGTAATCAGACGGATCGACAACAACCGTAACCGATTCGTGGTTCTTTGCCGCCGAACGGATCATGCTCGGTCCGCCGATATCGATATTTTCGATGCAGGTATCGAAATCGGCACCCTTGGCAACGGTTTCTTCGAACGGATAAAGGTTCACACACACCAGATCGATCGGCGAAATATCGTTATCTTCCATCGCCTTCATGTGGCTGGAAAGAGAACGGCGGCCCAAAAGGCCGCCGTGAATCTTCGGATGAAGAGTCTTGACGCGACCGTCCATGATTTCGGGAAAACCAGTATGATCGGCAACTTCCTTCACAGGGATACCGGCCGCTTCGATGGCCTTGGCAGAACCACCGGTAGACAGGATTTCAACACCCTGTTCATGAAGGGATTTGGCAAATTCGACCAGACCGGTCTTGTCGGAAACAGAGATCAGCGCGCGCGCAATACGAGCAGTCATCGGGTTCGCTTTCAAAAGATCGTCAGTGATGAAGGCACCGGACCCATTGATGATATATCGGCCCACAAAAGAAACCGTTCCGTATGGCTGCGCGTGGGCAAGACTGGCCTTCTGATGAATGAAAACCGATGGTTTTCATTCTGGCCGACACATGATCAATGAGTCCGAACCATGTTTCGCGCGGAGCTTTATCACGCAGACGATAAAATGTGGACCCCGAAATGTTGCATGGCCGCAGACCAGACTGCGCAGACGTGCCGTCTTTAAACAGATATCAGGTTATTGACCACTAACCGCCTGATCGAGTTTTCCCGGATCGCTATCTGCAAAGAAGGATTTAACCCCAATCTCGGGCGGCTGAAATTCGGGGACAAGACGCCCCATCAGTTCCAGCGTCTTGTGCGTATCACGCCTTGCTGCACTTTCACCAAGCTCGTCAAACACCTGCTTGATCAACGCATAATCAACAACACGCGGGGCCGCCAACATAACGCCGTCGGTTTCAGTCGGTTCTGGTGGCTCACCATCGTGGAACAATTCTTCGTAAAGCTTCTCGCCGGGACGTAATCCCGTTACCTTGATATCGATATCCTTGCCCGGACGCAGGCCCGACAGCAGGATCATCTGACGCGCCAGATCGATGATCTTGACCGGTCGCCCCATATCAAGAACGAATATCTTGCCGCCATCGGTGACACCATGCTTGCCAAGTTCGGCAGCCTGCAAAACAAGTTCCACCGCTTCGGCAATCGTCATGAAGTACCGCGTGATGCCTTCGTGCGTCACCGTCAACGGACCACCGGCCTCCAGCTGGCGGCGGAACAGGGGTACGACGGATCCGGTTGAGCCCAGCACATTGCCAAACCGAACCGTCACAAAACGTGTCGGGCCGCGCTGATCCGCTGGCAGCGTCTCAAGCGCCTGACAATAGCATTCCGCCAAACGTTTTGACGCCCCCATGACATTCGCCGGATTTACGGCCTTGTCCGTTGAAATCAGAACCATGGTGCCAACCCCGGCCGCACGGCATGCCTCGGCAACGTTGCGGGTGCCCAACGTATTGGTCAGAATACCTTCATTGGGATTATGTTCAACCAGCGGCACATGTTTGTAGGCTGCGGCATGAAAAACAATCTCCGGCTTTTGCTTTGCAAAAACCTGATCGATCCGGGTTCGATCACGAACATCGCCTAAAATACTTTCACGCGGAAGATCGGGATATTTTTCCGCCATCTCCATATCAATGGCATAAAGATTGTATTCCCCCGCATCCAGCAAGGTCAGACTTTCCGGACCATAGGCAGCAATCTGCCGCACCAGTTCCGAGCCGATTGATCCACCGGCACCGGTCACAAGCACCCGATGCCCGGCAATCATTTGACGAACCTTGTCTCGATCAAGGCGCGCCTGCGGACGGCCCAGCAAATCCTCGATCGCTACGGGGCGGATTTGCAGTGGGTCGGCAAGACCTTCCCGCAGATCATTCAACTTTGGCAGGCGCGCAAGGGTGATGCCCCTTTGCTCAGCAATCTCGACCCATTTCGTTATATCTTCGTGACGCAGTGCGTCACCGGTCAGAACCAACCGGCGCGGCAGCCCACGCTTGCTATTGGCGAGCTTGCCAAGGATCTCCTCAAGACGGTCTACGGTCGCAAGAACATCAACGCCGTGCATGTTGCGCCCAACGCGGCTATCGGTCAGCGAAACAATCCCGACAACATCAAACGGTGTATTTGCTGAACGACGCGTTTCGCGAATGAAGGCTTCCGCCTCGTCACCTGCACCAATCAACAGAACCGGCAAACGATGCGTCCCCTGCCGCAGCATTTCACGGGCAGAGGTTTTGTCCTTGGTGATCCGATAAATCAGCCGGGATCCCCCCAGCAGCGCCATTAAAAGGAACCACTGAATAATCGGTGTTGATCGCGGCAACCAGTCAAGCCGCGCGGTCAGGAACAACACAAGAAACAATACGCCAATGGCAACTGTTACCGCCTTGGCAATTCGCGTCAGATCGTTCAAAGACGCATAACGCCAAATCCCGCGATAAAGGCCAAAAAACCAGAAAGAGACTGCGGCGATAACGGTAAAGACTGATGCTGAAAACAGAATGTTCTGCGGATTATAAAAAACCACACCATCGCCCACGCGCAGATAAAGTGCTGCGGGCAATGAAACAGCTGCCATTGTCACATCATGGACAAAGGCAATCTGGCTACGTTGGAATAAACGCGACATTCGGTTCCTTACCGGAATACTGGTGTGGTTCATACTAGCCGCAAGCCTTTGGCAGGGACACGGTTTTTCTTTTCGCGTTCGGCCTGTGACAAGTCAAGCTATCCGAACGAGCGGCAATCAGGGCGAATGCGTTTTGACAGTCTTAACCGGCAAAAATTTCATTCCCGCAATCAGCAACACGACAATTATCGCAGCTATTGCCAACCGTTCAGATACGTCCGCATCTGTCGGCAAAAACACCACAAGGATCAGTGCCAGATTGGCAAGCATTATCAGGAATGAAACCCCAGCGTGGCTCATCCCACGCTGGGTCGCCTGTTGATAGAAATGCTCACGATGAGCATGCCAGACCTTTTCCCCCCGAAGCCCGCGCTTCATCAACGTAAAGGTTGCATCGACCAGATAGTATAATGGCAGGATCAAAGCTGGCATCCACGCACCACGTGCCGCCAGTTCAAGCAGCAACCAACCCAGAACAAACCCCAGCGGCACCGATCCGACATCCCCCAGAAACAGCTTCGCCGGATGCCAGTTCCAGATCAGAAATCCGGCCATGATCGCCAGAATACCAAGCCCGATATAACCAAGATCAATGAATTCAGGCAACGGCATCAAAAGCGCCAAAGCAAAAACGCCCGCGCCAATGGATCCCGCTTCGACCCCGGTAATGCCGTCAATCCCATCCATGAAATTGAAAAGATTAAGGAACCAGACCCAGGCAAGAACCACCAGAACACGATCCAGCCACATTGGCACCAGCCCTTGCAGGACAGGACTGTCAATCGCGAACACACCGACGATCACGGCAACGAACTGACAGGCAAAACGAATAGCAGGCGACAGATCATGTCGATCATCAAACCAGCTTAACATGCCAAGCGCCGCAGCCGCGGCGAGCATGACCCATTGAGGCAGATCAGCATTCCCCGACCATAAAAAAACCGCTCCGACCATGAACACCAAAAGCGGCGTCACGGCCAATCCGCCACCGCGCGGGGTTGGCACCGCGTGACTGGAACGATGATTGGGCATATCAAGAATCGCCTTGCGCCGCAGATAAAGCAACACCGCCCAGGTCAGCAACATAGAGCCGATCAGAAAGCAGCCGGAAAAAATCGCAAGTGCGGCAAAAGACATCTGTAACGCCCGTTCCGTTCAAATCATCCGTCTGGATTACCGGGCACTCGTCCCCATCGCAAGGCTTTTAAGTAGCCGACAAACCATATCCAGCAGGCCAGCCATGCCAGAAATCGCGCGGCTAAGTGCTTTACAGCCCCCCAAAGGGCGCTTACTTACAAGCCACAACCCGAAACCGGAGATATTCCTTTGACAGAACGCCGCGCCCGTCCGGACAACCGCCACGCGCCACACCATAGCCAACCGGCCGATCTTCCCGATCCACGGATGCTGGCGCTCAAAACCCTGCAGGAGCTGCGCGGGGGGGAAGTCACACTGGACGAGCTTCTGTCAAAACACGGGTTTGGTCTGCCGTCACTGGATCGCAATTTTTTGCGTCAATTGCTCGGCACGACATTGCGCCATCTCGGTGAAATTGATGCCATGCTCGCCCCACGCTATCACCCGCCACAAGATCGCACCGCCGCACGACTGACCAATATCCTGCGTCTGGGTGTTGCCCAGCTGTTTTTCATGGATACAGCCGATCATGGTGCAGTTGACAGCACGGTTAATCTGGCGCGCGATGCAGGACTTCATCGGTACACCAAACTGATCAATGCCGTCTTGCGCGGCTTGCAGCGCGACGGCTTTGAATGGCCTGAAAATGTCGAAGACTGGCAATTGAATGTTCCGGCATGGCTGCGCGGATCATGGAAAAAGGCCTATGGCGCGGACGTGGCCCAGGGCATTGCACAGGCAAGCCTTGGCTATGCCATGCTTGATCTTTCGATCAAAGACCCGGCCGAGGCCGCCGAATGGGCGGAAAAAATGGACGGTATCGTCCTTCCAACCGGCACGGTCCGGCTTGAAGGCGGGCGTCGCATCCGCAACCTGCCGGGCTATAAAGACGGCAAATGGTGGGTGCAGGACGCGGCGGCATCCATCCCGGCCAAACTGTTTTCGGCTCACAAGGGCAAAACCATTTATGATCTCTGCGCTGCACCGGGCGGAAAAACCATGCAGCTTGCGGCTTTCGGTGCACAGGCCATTGCCGTTGATAAATCCGAGGGCCGCCTGAAACGCGTCTATGAAAACCTTGAACGGGTTGAACTCGGTGCCGCTGTTGTTATCGGGGACGCCACCGATCTGGCCCCTGATACGCCACGTGCCGATGCGGTTTTGCTTGATGCGCCTTGTTCGGCAACCGGCACCATTCGCCGCCATCCCGATATTTTGCTGCGTCAGAACGACAAACTGATGCGATCACTTTTGCCGATCCAGACCAAGCTGCTTAATCAGGCTGACAAGCTTCTGAATGTTGGTGGCGAGCTGATCTATTGCACCTGTTCGCTTCAGCCCGAAGAGGGCGAGCATCAGGTCAAATCGTTCCTGGCCGACCACCCCAATTACGAACGCAAGCCGATTACCGCCGACGAACTGGGCGGTTGGAGTGAGGCCATCAACGATGCCGGTGAATTGCGCATCCTGCCGCTACATATGCAGGAATATGGCGGGATCGATGGTTTCTTCTGCGCACGTCTGGTCAAGAAATCCTGATTGGTATCTTAAACGATACAGATCAAGACAGCCATTCGCCCCGCTTGGGTGACAGGACCGCGTTTTTGGGGTATGAGAACCGCGAAATTCCCATATCCCAACCCGCTTCAGGACCTTTGCCGCGCCATGACCGCATCAAACGCCATTAAAATCGCACCTTCGATCCTTTCCGCCGATTTCGCCCAGCTGGGTGTTGACGTCCGCGCGGTTGATGCCGCTGGCGCAGACTACATCCATATCGATGTCATGGATGGTCATTACGTGCCCAACATCACCATCGGCCCGGATGTGGTCAAGGCACTGCGCCCGCATAGCGACAAGGTGTTTGACGTTCACCTGATGATCGCACCGGTCGATCCCTATATCGAAGCCTTCGCCAATGCCGGATCCGACATCATCACCATCCATGCCGAAGCAGGCCCGCACCTGCATCGTTCGCTGCAGCTGATCAAGTCGCTGGGCAAAAAAGCCGGGGTGTCGCTGAACCCGTCAACGCCGGAAAGCGTCATCGAATATGTCATGGACATGGTTGACCTTGTTCTGGTCATGACCGTCAACCCCGGCTTTGGCGGCCAGAAATTCATTCCAAGCCAGCTTGAAAAAATCAAACGCATCCGCAAGATGATCGACGCGACCGGACGCGATATCGACCTTGAAGTCGATGGTGGCGTAAACCCGGAAATCGCGCCCAAGGTGATCGAAGCCGGGGCAAACGTTCTGGTCGCCGGTTCCGCGACCTTCAAAGGCGGCCCATCCGAATACGCCAACAACATCAAAGCCATTCGCGGCAACTGAGCCCGGCGGACTGCTTTATCTGGCAATTCAGAAATGAATAGGGTCGGCGCAAAAATTCCCGACCCTATTCATATATGTATCACCTGAAGTCAATTCCGGGAATGGCTGCAACATCAAAAATCG
>CERN01010846.1_pt1 | contig 22936 bp, 26 predicted proteins | sample 530761 | NCBI WGS metagenome assembly CERN01 (sample SAMEA2620947, study PRJEB7988) | marine metagenome | isolation source: saline water (ENVO:00002010), including | reverse complement strand
GTCTTTGGTGCGATCCTGGCGATTGCCATCCCGCTGATCACGTCAAACTTCTGGCCCGCGCGCCCAAAGGTCGGCAATGCCTATGCCATCTGCGAATACGGGTTGATCGTGTTGTGGGACATTCTGGTCGCCAATGTTGTGGTTGCCGGACTGATCCTGTTTCGCAAGACCGAAAGCCTTGAATCCAAAAGCGTGGTTGTGCCGCTTGATCTGACCTCGCCCGAGGCGATCACGACCCTTGCCGGGACGATCACCATGACGCCGGGCACGGTGACCATCGATCTGAGTGCGGATGCCAAAAGCCTTCTGGTGCATTGCCTGCATGCGCCGGACCCGCAGGGCGTGGTTGATGATATCAAGACCCGCTACGAAGGCCGTCTGAAGGAGATTTTCGAATGATCGAATATGCACTGAATTTCGGCTTTATCTGTGTGGCGGTGGCCCTGTTGATGAATCTGTGGCGTTTGGCCAAGGGGCCGACCATTGCTGATCGTGTTCTGGCGGTTGATACCATGGCGATCAACGCCATTGCCCTTCTGGTGCTGTACGGGATCAGCCGCGCGACCTCGATGTATTTCGAAGGCGCGCTTCTGTTTGCCATGTTCGGCTTTGTCTCCACCGTTGCCTATTGCAAGTTCGTCTTGCGTGGCGACATCATCGAATAGGGAGAGACAGGATGCCGTTTATTGCTGAAATCGTCATTTCTGTTCTGATCGTGATTGGCGGGATTTTCCTGCTGGTCGGGTCGTTCGGGATGATCAAGCTGCGTGAATTGCTGCCGCGGCTCCATGCGCCGACCAAGGCAACCACCGTGGGTGTTGGTGCCATTCTGATTGCTTCGATGCTGTTCTTCTGGATCGAACGCGGGCATTTCACCATTCATGAATTGCTGATCACGCTGTTCCTGTTCCTGACGGCACCGATCACCGCGAACCTGATCGCCAAGGCCTATTTGCTGCGTCATGTTGACCCGCATAAGGACCTTCCGGAAAGTGGTCGGGACGAAGGTTGGGCGACCTTTGATCCGGTTGGCCCGGATGGCTATGACCCCAGCGAAGAATATAAACCCGACGAAAAATAGCCGGGTTTGCAAACCTTAAAACGGCACCGTTCAAGCGGTGCCGTTTTGTTATGCTGTTGCGGTGCTCGAATAGCAGGAAAACCGAATGATACTGGAAACCGAACGTCTATGGCTGCGCCCGCGGACATTGGATGATCTTGACGATTGTTTTGCGATGGATCGCGAACCCGGCGTAACCGATTTCGTTCAGGGGCCTTGGGCCGATGAAACCGAACATCGCGCCTTTATCCATGATCGCATCACCATGGATTACGGGCCGGGGCTGGGATATTGGTCGCTGTTTCGAAAAACGGAACCGGACAGTTTCATTGGCTGGGTTCTGCTGATCCCCGAGGACGCCGTTGGACCCGAAATCGAAATCGGCTGGCGTCTGAAACCGGCTTTCTGGGGGCGGGGATATGCATCCGAGGCCGCCAACGCCGTGTTATCGCACGGGTTTGAAAAAATGAAACTGGACAGTTTCATTGCCTGTATCGATGCACGCAATATCGGGTCACTTGCGGTCGCACGAAAGATCGGCATGCGCCATCACAAGACCGATAGTGATGGCGTGCGATATGCCATCACGGCGGATGATTTTGCCAGACGTCATCACAGATGACATTGTCGACCGCCCCACATCCTTGCTATGAGGACAAGGCAGGAGGGACAGGTTTTACATGCCGGATTTCAGCATCGAGGATCAATATCGCGGACGCATTGCCGGGATCGACGAGGTCGGCCGCGGGCCGCTTGCCGGGCCGGTGGTTGCCGCGGCCGTGATCCTGCCGCGTGATGAACGGCTGCCTGAAATCCTTCTGGCGGAACTCAACGATTCCAAAAAGCTGTCGGTCAAGAAACGCGATCTGTTGTTTGACCTGATCATGGGATGTGCCGAGGTTGGTATTGGCGCGGCATCGGTCCGTGAAATCGACCGGATCAATATCCTTCAGGCGACCTATGTTGCGATGCGCCGTGCAGTGGCGCGTTTGCCGCAATGCCCTGATCAGGCGCTGGTGGATGGCAATCGTGACCCGGGGCTGCCGTGCGCGGTGGAAACGGTCATCAAGGGCGATGGCAGATCATTATCCATCGCGGCGGCATCCATCGTTGCCAAGGTCGTGCGCGACCGCGCCATGACCCGCCTTGCCGCGCGCTATCCGCATTTCGGATGGGATGGCAATGCGGGATATGGCGTGAAAAAGCATATGGAGGGGCTTGGCATTGTCGGGCCGACCCTGCATCACCGCCGCAGTTTCAGACCGATTGCCGAACTGCTCGGAATTCTGTCCTGATCCTAGGCCAGAGCGGTCTGGTTTCGTGCCACCACATGGGCACGGACAAGATCAACCCCGTCGCCATCGCGCGTAATCGCGGAAAACCCGTTCGTCTGGCGAACCTTTACCCGTTCGTGAACCCGGCATTCGGTGCGGAACTGGATATCGATGCTTTCGGGTTGGAAGTCCGGTTTTGCATCCGCACCGGTTGCGCCAAGCACCCACTGCATCAGGCGCACATTATTGACATGCCCATACAGGTCAAGATCGGATGGGCGGGCCTTTATGCTGTCGATTTCGGGTAACGGGTCGGTGGTGAAGGGCGGCCGGAATGGTGGTTCGATCAGTTTCGGGCCGGGCGGTTTTGGCAGCCGTTCTTCGATCCAGTCCGGCCAGCTTGCGGCACGGCGTTCCAGCAGGTCAAACATCACCCAGAAGCTTTGCGCGACCGCAATTACATCACCCTTGCCGTCGATCAGACGGAAATCGCGGGTGGCCACACGCCTTGCAACGCCCGATGGCCATGTTTCGACAATGATTTCCTCGCCATTGCCGGGATAGCGTCGGACATGAATGACCATCCGCGCCAGCACCCATGCCATGCCTTTATCAACCGTGTCGTCATAGGCGAGTTTCAGGATGCGTGCGCCCCAACCAGCGGCGTCTTGCATGTAATCGGCCAGGGCCGGCAACATCGCAAGGCCGTTATCGCCAATTTCCGAATAACGCACCCGGTAGATGCCGCGCCATCCGCAATTGGCGGGCAGGGCGGGCTTGGCGATTTCGTTCCATTGGATTGTCATGTTGGCAAATCCTGTGTCATTCCATGACAGTTATAGAAACCCGGTTGGCTGTGTGCAAATCCGGATTGGAAATCCGCAATACGAACCGGGATGTCCCGAAGGTTCATCTTGCTCATTTCGGCAAAGCTGGTGATGATGGTTAAATTCAGGGTTGGGCTGCATCATGTGTATTTTGTGGCTCTTTGGGGAACTACCAAGAAAGTGAATGATCACATGTGTTCATTTAAAATGAAGAACGCAGTTCCTTTGGTTTAAATTTAAAAGAACAGTGATGTTTTATTAAATGGAAAAACGAAAATACAACAAGACGTTACGCGCGGAAAAAGAAGACGAAACGCGCCTCAAGATTCTCGAAGCTGCGATGAAATTGCATGGCGAAGTCGGCCCGGCACGCACAACCATCAGCGCGATTGCAGACCGCGCCGGGGTGCAGCGCCTGACGGTCTATCGGCATTTTCCCGAAGAAAATGAATTGCTTGATGCGTGCTCGTCACATTGGCTGAGCCTTAACCCGCCACCCGATCCCGCATCATGGCGCGAGTCGGTAGCAGAGGGTGACTGGGGCCTCGCGATACTGAGCATGCTTTATCACTATTATGGTGAAACGGCTTATATGTGGGATCATTGCTATCGTGATCGGGAAAATGTCCCAGCCCTTCATGAACAGATGAAGGGCTTTGATGGCTATCTCGACATGTTGTCTGCCGATGCACTGGCAAGCCTGCCTGCCGAACGACGCAAGGGCAAGATGTGCCAAGCGGTTGCGCGACATGCGGTGCAGTTTTCGACCTGGCAATCGCTGTCACAGGCGGGTGTGGAAAACTCGGAAATGGCCGCCTTGATGGACGACTGGCTGCATAAATGCCCGTTGTCCTGACCGGTATCTGCGGCCTAATCCATCGGTCGCTGGCGCATTTTCTTTACGTCGCCGCGTTTCTTTTTCGTGTCGACCCGTTTGCGTTTGGCCGATAGAGACGGGCGGGTTTTGACGCGGAATTTCTTGCGTTCTGCGGCCTTGCGCAACAGGGCCAGAAGCCGTTCGATGGCATCCTGTTTATTCCGTTCCTGGGTGCGATAACGCTGCGCGTCAAAGATGATTTCCCCGTCATTGGTCAGCCTGCTGCCCGCCAGTTCACGCAGGCGATCACGCACGCGTTGCGGCAATTCCGTCAGGTCATCAATACGCACGCGCATCTGTACCGCGGTCGATACTTTGTTGACGTTCTGGCCGCCCGGTCCGGATGCGCGCACGAACTGGAATTGCAGATGGCGTTCATCAAGATAAAGATCATTTGAGATTTCGAGCATGGCGGATCGTCTAAGTAATAGGGGCGGCAAGTTGTGCGGCGATCCCGCACGGCAGAAGCCCGAAAGCCGGTGGGTGCTGTTGATTGAAAAACAATGGCATTCCACCTACATTGAAGGCACTTACCCTGTCAGGGGCGGGCAGGGCTGTAAACAGGAAATAAGACGTGCAGGTATCGTATCTTTATCTGGCCTTGGGCTGGCTTTCGGTAGGGCTTGGAATTGTTGGCGCATTTCTGCCAATTCTGCCGACCACCCCCTTCATGCTGCTGGCCGCCTGGCTGTTTAGCAAAGGGTCACCGCGCCTGCATGCGTGGATTTACAATCATCCGCATTTTGGTCCGTCGATCCGGCACTGGAACGAACATGGCGTGATCCATCGCCGGGCCAAGATCATGGCGATGTCGGCCTTTGTCGTGGTGATTGCCGCATCCCTGATCTTTGTCGAAAACCGCTGGGTGGTGATGATCCAGTTGCTTGTCGCGATCCCGGTCAGCTGTTTTATCCTGTCGCGCCCGTCGCGTCTGCCCGCATCGATGCCGATGGCGCAGGTACAGACGCAGGGCGGGGAGCCGGGTGCAGGCTCCTGATTCCTGACCACGTCAAGGCACACAACAGTGCAGATCAGTTCCCCGATTTGCGGGTCAATTCTTCCTGACAGGTTTCTTCAAGCTTATCGAGCTCATCAAGTGTCGCATCGATATCCTGACGCTGTTTGCGCAGCGTGTCGCGGCGTTCATTGATCTTGCCGACAAGGATGGTCAACTGCATGATTTCGCTGCGGTCGGTGTCATAAAGATCAAGCAGATCGCGGATTTCCTTAAGCGAAAAGCCAAGCCGCTTGCCCCGCATGATCAGGCGCAGGCGCACCCGGTCGCGATGGCTGTAAATGCGGGTCTGCCCCTGACGAGCCGGGGCGATCAGTTCCTGATCCTCGTAAAAACGGATGGTACGGGTCGTGACGTCGAACTCGCGGGCAAGGTCGGTGATGGAATAATTGTCGCTCATGACATCCCGTTCAGGTTTACGCTTACGTAAACGAAAGCTACATGCTTTCTGGCGGGATCACAATCGGCAATTCTTTCGGCAATTCAACGCAGAACGTGCTGCCTTTGCCCGGTTCACTTTCTACCGAAATCGTTCCGCCATGCCGGTCGACGATCTTTTTGCAGATCGCAAGACCGATCCCTGTCCCGGCATATTCACCATAACCGTGCAGGCGTTTGAAGATTTCAAAGATTGTTGCGTGATATTGCGGTTCGATCCCGATGCCGTTATCGGCAACGAAAACCTTCCAGCTTTCATCGGTTTCGGTGGCATAAATCCGGACTTCACCCTTGTCAGGGTCGCTGTATTTAAGGCCATTCGAAACAAGATTCTGAAACAGCAGCAAAAGCTGGCTGGCATCCCCGGTTACGGTTGGCAGGAAGCCGTCACGCACGATATTGCCCGCCGGGCCAAGGCCTGCGCGCCGGAAATTGGCGGCAATCGCATCAAACAGACTATCAAGGGGGACCGCATTGAACGGTTTGCCATGCCGTCCGACCCGCGACAGGGTCAGAAGGTCGTCGATCATGCGCTGCATGCGCTGGGTGCCATCAACCGCATAATGGATGAATTCATCTGCGGTTTCGTCAAGCTGATCCTTGTATCGCCGCGCAATCAGCTGTGTATAGCTTGACACCATGCGAAGCGGTTCCTGCAAATCGTGGGACGCGGCATAGGCGAATTGTTCAAGTTCGCTGTTGGAACGTTCCAGTTCCGCCATGGTGCGCTGGATTTCCATTTCATGGCGTTTGCGCTGGGAAATATCGCGAAGCGTGATGATGTAATGATAGCGTCCGTCTGCCGAAAAATGACTGATCGCAACTTCAAGCGGCACGTTGCGGCCATTTGGGGTGCATGCCAGAACCTCGATCACGCCGGTCCCCAGATCGGTCAGTAACCTGTCGGCTGTCGGGCGTTGTGGTGGGGTATGTTCGCTATCAGGCAGCAGAAACCGGATAATGTTGCTGAGTTCCGGGTCGCCTTCCGGGCCGCAAAGTTCCTGTGCGCGGGCATTCAGCGGTTCTATGTTGCCGTCATCAGATGCGACCAGAATGGCATCAATGGTGTTTTGCAAAATCGCGCGCGTGCGGTCTTCGCTGCGTCGGGTCTGGGTGACCAGTTCGGCCAGTTCGGCAGCCTGTTGGCGCAAAAGCCGGTCACGCTGCACCGCAAGGGTCACATCGCGCACGGTCAGTGAACACAGCTTTTCGCCGCGCGATGTCGTAATCGGATGAACGCGAATGGATTGTTCCATGCGGTCAAATGTTGCGGCAAATTGTGGCAATGGGCGAAGCGGCAGCGCACCTTGATTAAGTGACGGCGAAATTACCGCAGGCATGCCGAATTCCAGGCAATCCTTGATTGCTTGGCAGAGCCGCCCCAAACGTGTTTCGGTGAAAACCGCACTCAGCCGTTTGCCAATTGCCTGATCGGCCGGAATACCCGACCGGCTTTGCATCCACTGGTTCCAGTGACAGATGGCATGATCCGACCCGATCACCACCAATCCGACATCGGCAGTATCAAGCAGATTGCTGTATAGGTCGGCGGCCTCGGCGGCATTCTTGATATCGACAATCGGGGGGGTAGGGTTTGTCATCTTGGCGCTGCCCGTCAACCAAGTGCGTTTTCAAGGAAGCGTCGTACCAGTTCCTTCAGGGTTTGGATGGAGTCAAGATCCATGACAAACAGCACATAGCCATCAATATCGTTCTGGCGCAGCATGAATTGCACATGCAGGATCATCAGAACCGGCATCTTGCCAGACGCGGCATCAAATGCGGTGTCTTCATTTAACAATGCACGGGTTTCGCGTTTGCGAAATGTCGGCATCGAACAATTGATCGGCTCGCCCAGCACGTTGGCAATGCTGCCAAGGCAGGCATTGAGGATGATGTTGCCGACCTCCATCAGGGCTTCCTGTTCAAGATCGGTCAGGGTATCGAGCGGCACATCGACCTTAAGCAACCGCCGCACCAGTTCAAGGCTGCGCTTTTCCGGGAAAACCAGCATCGCCTCGCCCTTGAACGGGCCATCGAATGACTGGCTGACGGCGGAAACCACTTCTTCGGGCGAAGATGTCAGGTTTGAATCGGAAAACCTTTCGACAAAGGTGATCGTCGGAACTGTCAGTTCCACCGGCTGATCAACCATTTCCGACAGGGACGCGGCAGCACGGCCGACCCCGATATTGATCAATTCGCTGATTGTGTCGTGTTCAAGCTCGCTAAGGTCGATCATCGCCCGGCTTCCTTGCCCTTCAGATAATCGCAAATCTTTTCTTCGGTTGGCGGTTTTGCCAGAAAGTCCATGCCAAGCCCGTGGGCCTTGTTCTGGATTTCCTTCTGTATATTGGCCGTCAGAAGCGCAATTGCAGCATCGGGATAAGCCGCGCGCAGCTTTTCCCCCAATTCGAGCCCGTTCATGCCCGGCATGTTGAAATCGATCAAAAGGTAATCATAGGCATGCTCGGCGGCCATTGCCTGGGCTTTTTCGGCTTCTTCGGCCTCGTCCACCCGCCAGTCGGCATAGTTGCTGGTGATAAAGGCCTTTACCAGCAGTCTGGCAAATTTGCTGTCATCGACAAGCAGGACGGATCGATTCTGGGACATGTTTTTCTCTGATTTTCGGTTTGTGTTCTTGTTGTATCAGGCATCATCCGCAAGGATAGGGCCGATTATAGAATAGACGCAACCGTGCGCGAAAGCTGTTCGATCTGTCTGGCTGTGATATTGGCCGGTCGTGGTTCGGAAATCAGGAAGCCCTGGATTTCGTCGCAGCCATGTTCGCGAAGGAATTCAAGCTGTTCCTGTGTTTCAACCCCTTCTGCAACCACCTTCAGGCCAAGATTGTGCCCCATGATGATAATCGTGTTGGTGATCGCCGCATCGTCGGGATCGGTCGTCACATCGCGGACAAACGACCGGTCGATCTTGATCGAATTGATCGGCAATCGTTTCAGATAGGCCAGCGACGAATAACCCGTCCCGAAATCGTCAATTGCGATCTGCAGGCCAAGCTTGCGCAATTCATCAAGGATGGATGCCGATCGTTTGATTTCATGCATCATCACGGTTTCAGTGATTTCAAGAACGATGCGTGATGCCGGTGTTGCGGTTTCATCAAGGATGCGCGAAATCGTTTCGGTAATGCGGCCTTCGATCAATTGTCTGGGGGACAGATTGACCGCAATGCTGACCGGCGGCAGACCCAGCAGATCCCATTCGCGGATCTGATCACAGACCCGGCGCAATACCCATTCGCCGATCTTGCCAATCAGTCCGGTTTCCTCGGCCACCGGGATGAACTGCATTGGTGATATAAAGCCACGCCCCGGCTGGTTCCAGCGGATCAAGGCCTCAAGCCCGGCAAGCTTGCCTGATAGCAGTTCGATCTTTGGCTGGTAATAAAGTTCGAACTGTCCCTCTTTCAGGGCTTCGCGCAGGTCATTTTCAATGGCAAGCCGCGCAACCGCACTTTCATTCATCGTCTTGGTAAAGAAGTGATAGGTCCCGCCGCCACGGGCCTTTGCACTATACATCGCCGTATCGGCATTGCGCATCAGGGTCGGGAAATCATCGCCATCCGCCGGGCAAAGGGCGATGCCGATTGACGGTGTGATGAACAAGTGCCGCCCCTGAATGTCAAAGGCCGGGGCCAGCGCATCCAGAACCGCCTGCGAAAGTGTGGCGGCATCCTGCGTTTCGCGCAGCCGCGGGATGATAATCAGGAACTCGTCCCCGCCCAGTCGGCCGATGATTTCCTGTCGGCTGATCACCCGGCGCAAACGGTCCGCCACGGCCTTAAGCAGTAAATCACCGACATTGTGACCAAGGCTGTCATTGATCAGCTTGAACCGGTCCAGATCGATAAACAGGATCGCGGTTGCCCGGTCATGCGGGCTGGCGGCATCACGTTTGTGATTCTCAAGCGCTGATTTAAGGCTGTATTCCAGCATGCTGCGATTGGGCAGGTTGGTCAGCGCATCGTGATTGGCCATATAGACCAGTTGTTCCTCATAGCGTTTGCGCGCGGTGATATCGTGAAGAACAACCGTAATCAGCGGTGTTTGCGCATCGGGGATCGGGCGAAACGCGGCGCTTACTTCGATCTCGGTCTTGTCCATCCGTACCAGCGGCAGCGTCAGGCGCTGCTCTGCGATATGATGACGCAGGTCCAGACCCGAGAGCTCGGCAAGGCTTTCCTCGAAATTCGGAATGGCGCGCGGGGCGATAAATTCGAGAAGCGACCGTCCCTTTGGCGTTTCACCTTCTTTCAGGCCCAGCAGGGGATAGGATGCATTGTTAAACTCAACAATGGTGCCGTTCGGCGTGATGGTCAGAATGCCATCGGCCACGTTCTGAACAATCGCGCGCAGGCGGGACTCGTTATCACGCATCTGCTGTTCGGCCTGGCGCAATTTGCCAAGTGTTGATGCAATCCCTTCGACCAGTGTGGCAACGGACCGAGACAAAAGGCCCAGTTCATCGCGTTGATGATGACGGGGAACGGTCAGCCCCGTTGCATCGGGACTGTCTGGATCAATGCCGGTGACGGCCTGTGAAATGCGCAAAAGCGGTTTGGTGAGTGTCAGGTAAAAGAATACAACCAGCGCAAGCCCCAGCAGGAAGTTGCGCAAAATGCCCGACGTCAGGATGCGGGTGGCGCGATTGATGAAACCATCGGCAATCAGGTCGGTATCGATCCGAACGATCAGATGGCCGACAAGATCACGGCTTTCACCGGTCAGCAACGGCACGTTATATTGCTGGTTGTTGCCAAACATCACTTCGCTAAATGCGGATCGCCCCGATGATGAGGGGGCGCGCGATTTTTGCGCCAGAACATTTCCGAAATTGTCGCGCAGCGTCGCGCTGTAAACCGGTTCATATTCAAACAGGCCCGACACCACGCGTGCGGCAAGCGTTTCGTCAAGGCCATAGGCCGCCTGTGTTGCGGATTCGCGCAACGTCGACAAAACCTGATTAACGGTTCGGTCAATCAGGCTGCGTTCTTCATAAAGATCCCAGACAATCTGTACGACGCTGAAAAACAGGCCAATCAGAAGGGTGATAACGACAGCGGCACGTGCCTGTTTGACAGACAAGCGGTCACGCCATCTGAGCCGTTGTGTTTTCAGGCTACCCTCCGCCAATCCACACCCCTGCATGGCTCTATGACCATGTTTCACAGTCCAGACTATGTGCTTGGCACCGCAAAAGCAATTGTTGCGCGGGTTCTAATACTGGAAAATTGCCGGGATTTATGTATTTTCCCGCCAAAGCCGGTTTGAACGTCCGATGCGGTCTGTTTAACTGCGATATCGCAATGCACCGAAACGGCAATACTACTAAAAAAAATGGGATTTTATTGGAGTTGCACACAACCGCACTGCGTGATAACCCAATGCCCCGAGAGAGAACAAGGCCGAGCGCGGGCGCAGCCGCATCACGGCCTCGCAACCTGAACGGAGTTACACCATGACCTATGTGGTGACAGAAAACTGCATCAAGTGTAAGTATCAGGACTGCGTCGAGGTTTGCCCCGTCGATTGCTTCTATGAAGGTGAAAACTTCCTGGTTATTCACCCGGACGAATGCATTGATTGCGGTGTCTGCGAACCTGAATGTCCGGCCGAGGCCATTATTCCCGATACGGAACCGAATCTGGATAACTGGCTTGAGATCAACCGCAAATTCGCGGAAGTCTGGCCGAATATTACGCGCAAGGGTGATGCACCGGCCGATGCCGACGAATGGAATGGCAAGTCGGGCAAGACTGAATTGCTCAGCGAAGCACCGGGAACCGGTGATTGATAAAACGCGTTAAACGCTTGTAAAACCACTGTTTTTGCACCCTGATTTTATTGGCGCATGGCTGCATTGAGCCGGTCGCACGGAAAAAATCTGTGATAGGCCGGCTCTTTGTGTTATTGTGGGCAACTCGCGTTCAAGGGCTCGGCAGGCTCGCTCCGCGCAGTCGGATCTCCGCTATTATATCCTGTCAAAAACCGCGACTTCGCCAAAAGCATCGTCGTGTGCAGCTCTTCGTGTCGCTGGGTCTATAGTGTTACAGTTGAATGACCAGGCCTGTTTGGGCCGGAAGGAAGCTTGATGTCGGATAAGTTGCCCTTTGCTGTTGGCGATTACGTTGTTTACCCCGCACACGGTGTTGGCCGTGTTGATGGCCTGGAGACCCAGGAAATCGCGGGTCAGGAATTACGCCTTTACATCATCACTTTTGATTCGAGCCGCATGACCTTGCGCGTGCCGGTCAACAAGGTGGGTAACTCCGGGCTGCGCAAGCTGTCCTCGAAAAAACAGATGGACTCGGCGCTTATCACCCTTAAAGGCCGTGCGCGCGTCAAACGCACCATGTGGTCGCGCCGTGCGCAGGAATATGAGGCAAAGATCAATTCCGGTGACCCGGTTTCGATCGCCGAAGTGGTTCGTGACCTGCACCGCACCGCCACCCAGCCTGAACAGTCGTTCTCCGAACGCCAGATTTACGAAGCAGCGTTTGAACGCCTTGTTGATGAACTGGCCGCGATCGAAAAGATCGACAAGGACAAGGCTTCGGGCAAGCTTGAAAAACTGTTGCAGAAAGCTGCCTGATACGCCTGTACAGCTTTGTTATACAGAGACCTCTTTTTAAAAACCGGCCTACAAGGTAATCTTGGGCCGGTTTTGTTTATTTTGGGCACGTTATGGCGATGAGCGCAGTTCTGGCACCGATAAAACCGGCGGACAAAATATGGACCGTCGGGGCGATCAATGGCGATCTTGCCGCGCTGCAAGCCGTTCATGGCAAGCTTCGGGGCAAAATCACAGCCGGTGATCGCCTGATCTATCTTGGCAATTACTGGGGCGATGGCACGGCCGAGGCCGTATCGGGTGCTATCAATGAATTACTGCTGTTCCGGCGTTACTTCCTGGCGAAAGAAGGCGTTGATATTGCCGATATCGCCTTTTTGCGCGGTTCCACCGAAGAAATGCTGAGCAAACTGCAACAGATTCACTTTGCCCCGAACCCGGGCGAGGTATTCGACTGGATGCTGTCGCGCGGTATTGCCGGGACGCTGCGCGCCTATGGCTTTGATCCGTCGCATACCCAATCGCTGATGCGGCAGGGGGCGCATGCGATTTCGCAATGGACCGGCCAGTTTGGCGAAGCATTTCGTCGCAGGCCTGGTCACAGTTCGCTTTTGTCGGACCTGAAGCACGCGGCCTATGCCACGGATGGCTCGTTGATCTTTGTGCATGCCGGGCTTGATGCGTCGCGTCCGCTGACCGGACAGACCGATACCTTCTGGTGGGGCGGGTCGATGTTTGAAAGCATCACGGATCGTTATTACGATTGCCGCCGGATCGTGCGGGGATCTGCCTTGGCCAATCTTGGCCTTCAGGAACGCGAATTTACCCTGTCGATTGACGGCGGGGCAGGGCGCGGTGGCCCATTGATCGCGGTTGCGATCGGGCGCGACGGCAGGATTGTCGATCAGATCGAAAGCTGATTTTTCAGGGTATTCGATACCAAAAGGGGCAGCAAACCGGATTTGCTGCCCCTTTGTTCTGGTTAGTCGATGACAACCTTGACCATCGAATTGGTTGCCGGTGGCTGCCCGGGTTCAAGCCCGTTCAGTACGGCAAAGGTTTCGGCCGGTTCACGTGATACCGCCATCTGGCCGACAAAGGTCGAAAGATCATATTCCGGGTTCACGGCGCGCACCTTGATGCGCAGCGGATGGTATTTCTGCTGCTCTTCGCGGGTCAGTGGGCGAAAGCTGTATGTTGTGCGGCGAAGTGCAACGTTATAGGCATCAACCTGATCAAGCGGCATGATGAACAGGAACTGATAGGCGTTATCGCCGTGCCGGATGACAACCACCCGAAGGCGCGCCTTGCCACCGGAATTCAGGTTGACATCGGCATATCCGGTGGCGGCTTCCTGACCGTTGATATCGATTTTTTCGATATTGGTGATGGCGATCTTGCTGGAAAAACCGCGCGCCAGATATTGATCAAGCGCGACACCCTTGGCCTTTGGTGCGCCTTCAAACACGATCTGTGCGCCGCCCTCATCCTGTGCAATCACCGCATCGGGCTGGTTGATCATCGAAAATCCGTCGGGCACCTCGAACCGGAAATCAAGCGGCACATGGATAAACGACGTTCCACGGACATAACCGTTATCAGGGCCGTCACCGTAAATAATCCCGTCAATGGCGCGCATATAGCGGACACTGCCGACTTCGGGATTTGCGACCGGTGTAACATTGGCGGCCTTGTGGGCCTGTTCGATGCGGTCAACGGTGCGCGGGTGGGTGGCCATGAAATCAAACTGATCGATTTCATCGGGCGACCGGCCTGCCAGTTTTGCCTGAAGGCGCGAATGGGCGCGCAGTTTTTTCAGGAATGACGCCATGCCTTCGGGGTCGTATCCGGCGCGCGTGATGTAACGCACGCCCAGCATGTCGGCTTCGAATTCATGTTCGCGCGAAAACGACTTCAGATAGGCGTTCGCGCCGACACCGACGATATCGCCGGCCCCATTGCCAAGGGCCGCCGAAAGGCCACCGGCCAGAATCTGGGTCAGGACACCGCGGCTGTAACGCTGGGCGGAATGGCGTGCAACGACATGGCCGATTTCATGGGCGAGAACCCCGGCAAGCTCCGCCTCGTTCGAGGCAAGCGAAGCCAGTCCGCGCGTGATGTAAACATAGCCGCCCGGTAAGGCAAAGGCGTTGATCACGGGTGAATCAAGGACGGTGAAGGTAAACTTCTCGTCGGGGGCTTCGGAAACCGCCACCAGCTTGTTGCCGATTTCGGTCACATAGGCCTCTATATTCTTCTCGTCATAATCGCCGCCAAATTCGCGCACGATTTTCGGATGTTCTTCCGCGCCGACCTGTTTTTCCTGATCGGGGGACATAAAGGCGGTAAAGCTGTCCTCGCCGGTCGCGCGGTTGGTCGAACAGCCCGCAAGGGTTGCCACCAGACCCAGCGCGCCAAGGGCGGTTGCCAATCGTCTTGTCTTGCGATGAAAAAGCCAGCTCATTGAAGTCTTTCCTCTTGTGCCCGCGATGCGTATCCTTTGCCGGAACCGCAATTTTATCCCTTACGATGTGGTAGCGCGTGTTGGCTTGCCAATCAATATCTCGCAACAATCAAACCTATTCGCAAAAATCGGGAAATTTTGCGGCGATCTGCCGTATGTCGCTGTTTTTGTGTCTGATTGCCGGAATTCTGGCCTTTGGCATCCCGGCAAAGGCGGATCAATGGCTGTGCGGGCCGTCCTTTGGTTCCGTCAATGCTCGTGGAAGTGATGTCAGGTCGATACCGATCCGGTTGGCAAAGCCCGAAACCGTCGATGCGCTGATTGCGACCTCCCGGCCAGATATCCTTTGGCGGCTGGCCGATGTCGCCTTTGTTCCTGAATTCGAGGATGCGGCTTTAAGTGCCATGCAAAACGGGTCTTCTGCCATCACCGATCTTGTTGCCTATGATCAAACGCCCGATTTCGCCGGGCGGCATCTGGCCGATATGCGGGATGGTTTTGGTAAACTCTGGCAGGAAAAGCTGCTTGAAACAGGGCTTGTGATGCTTTTGCCCGAAACAGGCCGTCCGATTGATGCTTGGCTTGCGGCCGAGCAATCGGCCATGTCGCAGCAAATCGGGCTTTGGGCACCGGGCCAGAGCCCGGCTTATCATTATGCCGGGTCCTCGGAAATTGATGGTGATCTTCCCGATGCGGCGCGGGCCGTCGGAAGATTTGCCGTAATTGATGGCATCCTTCAACGCATCGAAGACCGCGAATGGCGCAGCTACCTTAATTTTGGTTCCGACTGGCGCAACGATTTCACCGTGATGGTCGATCGCGATCTGCGCGATGCGATCAAAACGGCCGGACAGCATATGGAAGACTGGATTGGCGATAAAATCCGTGTGCGCGGCATGATCGAAGATCGCGGCGGACCGTACCTGGAACTGACCAATCCGGCGTCCCTATGTGTGGAACAGTCTGTCGGTCAACCGTAAACGGCTTTGGACTTGTCCAATTACACTCTGGACGTGTAGAAGAATGAACCGCTAGATTCCAAGAGGCTCCCCAATGCTTTATCCCGAGATCGAACCTGCTTATTCCGGCTGGCTGGAACGGCCCGACGGGCATGCGATCTATTGGGAGGAAGTCGGCAATCCCGACGGCATTCCGGTGATTTTCCTGCATGGCGGGCCCGGCGGTGGGATATCGCCCAAGTCGCGCCGCTTCTTTGATCCCGAAAAATACCGGGTGATCCTGCATGACCAGCGCGGTGCCGGTAAATCCCGCCCGTTCGGCAGCCTTGAAAACAATACCACCGACCATCTGATTGGCGATATCGAAGCGCTCCGTCAGGATCGCGGCATTGATAAATGGCTGGTGTTTGGCGGGTCATGGGGGTCAACGCTGGCGCTTGCCTATGGGCAGGCCCACCCGGAACAGGTGCTTGGTTTTGTTCTGCGCGGGATATTCCTGTGCCGGGATCGGGAAATCGACTGGTTCATGGATGGCATGGGCAAATTCTTTGCCGAGGCCGAGAAAAAATTCCTCGCCGCTGTCGGGTTTGATCGCAACCCCGGAAGTGCTGCCCTGCTGGATCGCTATGGCGATGTCTTTGCCGGCAGGGACGGCGAAGCTGCCGCGGTTGCAGCGGCGCGCGCATGGTCCGGGTTCGAGGCGACCTGCTGCACGTTGCTGCCCGATGATGGCTTGGTCGCGGATTTCGAAGGTGACGGGATCGCATTGGCGCTGGCGCGGCTTGAACATCATTATTTCGTCAATAAGGGGTTCTTTGCCCCTGACCAGCTTCTTCGGAATATGGATCGAATCCGTCATCTGCCGGCCCGCATTGTTCAGGGCCGCTATGACGTTGTCTGTCCGCCGGTTTCCGCGTTTGAGCTGCACGCGCAATGGCCGGGTGCTGAAATGAATATCGTTGAGGATGCCGGTCACGCGGCAAGTGAACCGGGGATCGTGCGCGAACTTGTGCGTGCCACGAATTCCTTTAATGGCACCGGCTTTGATAAAAATTAAAACAGTCGTGTCATTGTTTTGTTGTTTATATCATACGGTTGGGTAGTATATGCCCAAATTTATCCTAGAGGGGACTTAGGTTAATGCGGTTGGTTTTGGGGAAAATCCTGGCCCTGCTTTTGGTCGCAGGATTTGCAGGTGCGGCAAACGCGCAGCAGTTTCTTGGCAATAACAATGACAGCGGCCTGCTGGAATTCTCGACCGGTATGGTCGATATCACGCAGGATGAAGAAGCCGCTGAATTCCGTCTTGATTACCGTTTCCAGCACGCGATGTTTGGCGTTCTGCGCCCGATCACCGGCGTGATGGTCACCAGCGACAAGGCAGCACACGGTTATGGCGGTCTGGCGATGGATGTGCTGTGGGGCGATCACTTCGTTTCCAGCATCTATACCTCGGTCGGAGCCTACCATCAGGGTGACGGCGAAGACCTTGGTCACTGGATCGAATTCCGTTCCGGTCTTGAGCTCGGCTTCCGCTTTGACAGCCGCGAACGTCTGAGCCTCGGTATCGCCCACATTTCGAACGCCAGCATCGGCGACGAAAACCCGGGCACGGAAATCCTGTCTCTGACCTATGCCATTCCGATCGACGCGATCTTTGAGTGATCCGACGTTCCGGAACGCCGCTTCAAGCCCTGCATTTTGCGGGGCTTTTTGCTTTTCTGGCCATGGTACGACATATTTGCGGCGCTGGCGGATTGATCGCAGCTATCGAAGCTGCTAATTGAATGCCTCTTGCCGATAAAGTGCGCCCGTAGCTCAGCAGGATAGAGCACCAGATTCCTAATCTGGGGGCCACAGGTTCGAATCCTGTCGGGCGCACCATTTCTGTTCCCCTATTCCTCCGAACGATCCGTGCCTTCCCGGTCCCGCTCATAGTGTTTCGCAAGCGGAAATTCCGGCAGCCACCCCTCGCGGCGAATGGTCCAAAGCTCGTAGGTGGGCTTTAACTGATCGGGCGCGTCGAGCGACCCGATATTCACTTCGATCTCGTCCCCGCTATGGCCGAAAACCGATGATCCGCAGGTCGGGCAGAAATAGCGCCCCTGATAATCACGCACGTCGCCTTCGACCGTTACCGCGTTCTTTGGATAAACCGCCGACGCGTGAAAAAGCGTGCCATGGTGTTTCCGGCAATCAAGGCAATGACACAGGCCAACCCGGTACGGCTTTCCCGTTGCCACAAGCCGGACTTTGCCGCATAGGCAGCCACCGGTGATTTTATCCATAGGTTTCTCCCTTGCTGCGAGCTGTTGCATTCAGGCGATGCACGAGACTGATCCGAAATGTTCGATCAGCAATTCGGTCAATGCGCGGACTTTCCGGTCGGGATGCTGTGATGGCGGGCGGACAACGTACATTCCCGCCATTGGAATAGGATAACGTTGCATCACGCGAACCAGCGCCCCCGATGCAATATGTCCGGCGATAAGGCCATCCGGAAGGTAGGCGACGCCAAGTCCGGCAAGGGCTGCGGCGACAAGTGCGGTTCCGTTGTCTGCTTTGAAGCGCCCCTGCGGGCGAACCGTGATGACCTTGTCACCATCCATAAGCTGCCATGCCTCATTTCCCTTCATAAGAGCCTGATGGGATTGCAATTCTTCCGGCGTATCGGGCGCGCCATGTTCTTTGATATAGGCCGGGCTTGCGACAACCGTTCCGTAAATCGGGCCAACACGCCGTGCGATCAGGTTTGAATCTTCAAGAAATCCGAGGCGTATCGCGCAGTCAAATCCTCCCGATATGAGATCGACGACCTGATCGCTGTAACACGTATGGAGATGAAGCAGCGGATGGCGCACAGCCAATTCCGCCAGCACCGGAGCAAAGTGATCTGGCCCAAAGGAAAGCGGCACCGAAACGCGCAGCACGCCACATAGCTGACCCGAGGGTAATAGCACTTCTCTGGCCGAATTAATCTCGGCGCAGGCTTTGGCCGCATGGTCCCGGAACATGGCCCCGGCCTCGGTCAAAGAAGCCCCGCGTGTTGTGCGCGTCAGAAGCTGGATACCCAGTTCGGCTTCAAGCCGGATCAGCCGCCGACTAACGACGGATTTGGACACGCCAAGCCGCCGTGCGGCAGGTGAAACACCACCAGCATCAGCAACTTCTACAAAAGTCTGTAAATCATCTAAATCCAATTTAGCGTCCCTGATTTTGCGACACTGCGTAGCAAACTTGGTCGGTAGTGCAACCCTGACCGGTATGACAGTTTTGGCAGTGCAGCAACCGAAAAGAAGCCTTTCGGTAAACCACCTTCAATATGGCAGCAAAGGATCGTCATGACTTTTCGCAATGGCCTCGATTCGCTTCTTCGCCCCGAAGATTCGGTGCTCGTTCTTATCGATCACCAGCCCTATCAGCTTGCAAACCTGAACAGTCACGATCCCCATATGGTGATCAACAATACAGCAGGGTTGTCAAAGGTTGCCAAGGCGTTTGGTGTGCCAACCATCCTGACAACCGTGATTGCCGCCCAAGGCGGTCGTCTTTTCCCGCAGATTACCGATGTCTTCCCCGGGCAAGAAATCATTGATCGGACATTGATCAACACTTGGCAGGACCAGAAAGTGGTCGATGCGGTCAAGGAAACCGGGCGCAGGCAGCTGATCATTGCCGGTCTTTGGACCGAAGTCTGTGTCGCGATGCCAACCATACAGGCGCTTGGCGAAGGCTGGGATGTGACTGTGGTGACCGATGCCTGTGGCGGTGTTTCGGTCGAGGCGCATCAGGTCGCGATCCAGCGCATGATTGCTGCCGGGGCAAATATGATGACCTGGCTGGCCGTTGCATCCGAATGGCAACGCGACTGGGCCCGGACCGAACATATTGTCGAGCTGGCAGAGATACTCAAGGACCACGCCGGCGCAAGCGGTAGTGCTTTCCTGTGGGAACAGCAATTGCTTAACACGCCGGTAACAGACACCCGGGGCTGATCCGGGGCGGGGATGACGAATGCCCCCGCAAAGCTGGCTTTTGGCCTGTTTCGTCATCCCCACTTTTGTTTCCGCCGCCTGACCGGTGATCAGTTTAACGGGCATTGCCGACGCATCGAACTTCATTCCGCTGGCCATCGATTGGCAGGACCACGCCCGCAGTCATGGCTGCAATCTGCCGAAATCGTGAAGGGGCTGCGCGCTACCCCATTCACCAAAAGCGGGCTTTGCCCAAACAGAAGCGCGTTTTTAACCAAGGAAAGGACCTGCCAGATGGCAAGCGAGAAAATCCGTAATCCCCATACCGACCAACTTCTGACGCCGCAAAATTCGGCCCTGATCGTCATTGATTATCAGCCGATCCAGGTGTCTTCGATCCGTTCGATGCCCCGCGAAGAACTGGTCTTCAACATCACCAGTGTTGCCAAGGCTGCGGTCAATTACGACCTGCCGATCGTTCATTCGACCGTCAATGTCGAAACCGGTCGCAACAAGCCACCGATTCAGGAACTTCAGGACGTGCTTGGGCATTTGCCGACCTATGATCGTACCTCGATCAACAGCTGGGAGGACACAGGGTTCAAGGAAGCCGTCAAGGAAATCGGGCGTCCTAAACTGATCATGACCGCCCTTTGGACCGAGGCCTGCCTGACCTTTCCGGCACTTGATGCCATTCAGGAAGGTTATGAAATCTATGTACCGGTTGATGCGGTTGGCGGTACGTCGCTTGCCGCCCACGAAGCTGCACTTCGTCGTATGGAGCAGGCCGGGGTGAAGCTTATCAGCCGTGTGCAAATGTATTGCGAACTCCAGCGGGACTGGGCGCGCGAGGCAACGGTTCCCGGTTTCATGGGCGTTTTTGACAATTTTGACGGTTTCAACGTCGAAAAGGCGACCGAGAAATAAATAGGCCAAAGCGTCTGTTAAGGCATCTGTCAAAAACGGTTGGCAAACGATGGCGGCGACCAGAAACCTGTTCGTCGCCATTCGATCAAGGAGAAAATCAGTAAATGAGCAACCTGTTTATCGTCGTCGGGCTGAAGGCCAAGGCGGGAAAAGAGGACGAACTGCGTCGCGATCTGGCGGAAGTCGTCGAACCATCGCGCAAAGAAGACGGCAATATCCGCTATGACCTGTTTGAAGATCGGGACGAGCCCGGATGCTTTGTGTTCGTTGAAGAATGGGAGTCGATGGAAGCACGTAGCAAACATCACGAACAGGGTCCCCACATTCAGCACTTTCACGCCAATGGTGTGCGCAATGTCGAAAAAACGGAATTCGCACGCCTGTTAAAACGGGTCGTCTGATACCACTTTGCCCCGTCCGAATGGTGGCAACAGGGGTGAAAGCATCGTGCATTTGACGTTGTTGCCACATCAACGACGTCAATATTCCGTCGGACAGCGCCTGGCTGCTTTCATCATTGCCTTCGCTGCCACCCGGTTTGGATATCGGAACGGGGGAATTGATGTTTCCCCTTTTGATGGAAAGCAGCGGATATCGCAGGACACATCTGAAAGTTGTACTTTTCCAAATGTATACCCGGCTTGAAAAGGTCTGCTGACCTGCACATATCCTTATATAACGGGCAAATCCGACAAGCCCTTTTATATGGCCGATCCGGCCGGGAGGTGTCAGGTGAAGAACTGGATTCGTCTTCCGAACAGCGAAGGCAATTGCGTTGCAGCGTCCAAGAATGCCGCAGGTTCAACAAATTCCCCATCCGTTACCGTTCATGAACGCGAAATAGGGCGTAACGGGTTCCTTGGGCCATCAGCACACATTTATCATAAACACCCACCGGCAGGCTGGGCTTCTTTCGAAGGGCCGCTTCGACCGCGGGCGTTCGATCTGAACAAGTTGGCCGCCGGGCCGGATTGCCCGTTGCAGGCGCGCCGTATTGTGCATAATGCCGTGATGGAAGTCCGCTATTGGCGGCTGGATGGCAAAATGCATGCGCTGGCGCGCAATGCCGATGGCGATACGCTTGCTTTTGTTCACAATGGCAGCGGCGCGCTTTATTGCGATTACGGCCACATGCCCTATCGTGATGGGGATTACATCCTGCTGCCGCGCGGCACGGCCTGGCGGTTCGAGGCAACCGATCCGTCCGAATTCCTGTTTATCGAGGCCACCAACGATGCCTTTGGCCTGCCAAACGACACCCAGTCGGCAGGTCATCCGTCGATCAACCCGACCAGTTTCGAAGTGCCGCGACTTGATGACAAATTCCGTGCCCAGCAGGACGAAGCCTATTGGGAAATTCACATCAAGCGTCGCAATGCAATTTCGACCCTGACCTATCCCTATAATCCGCTGGATGCGGTGGGCTGGCAGGGCGACCTGAGTGTCGTAAGGTTGAACTGGCGCGACTTGCGACAGGATCGTCAACCGGATCAGCCAGTGCCGCCCGCGGCACACAGCACCTTTGTCGCCAACCGGTTTGCCATTAGTACCTTTGTGCCGAAAATTGGCGAAGGTGAATCAGGGACGCTTCGCGTGCCGTTCTATCACTCGAACGAGGATTTCGACGAGTTCATCTTCTATCACCGGGGCGAGTTTTACAGCCGGGGCAATATCAAGCCCGGTATGGCAACCTTCCACCCCAGCGGTTTCCCGCATGGTCCGCATCCGTGTTCCTATCAGAAAACCATGATCAAGGTGCCGGTTGAAACCGACGAGGTGGCGGTGATGATCGACTGTGCCGACATGGTCAATATCGATGAAAGCATCCCCGATGGCGCGGAATGGAAGGCTTATGTCAATACCTGGGAAAAGGCGAAGGAAACACTTTGATGTTCGATCTGACCCCGGGCGCAGGGGGCAAAAGTTGTTTTGGGGCGGGTTTCTGCACTTTTGCGGTTATTGAGCATTGATCTTCCGGCCTGTTTGACCTATCCGAAGCGTTAAGGGTTTCATCAGCTTGTCCCGGTAACCTGCAAGTTCGCAAAACCGGTTCCTTTGTCGTGGACTGGCCTGCGCGTTAGTATAAGCTTGGCAGCGGTACCGATGGCGTGAGCTGAGAGCGCGAAAGGCCAAAAGCAGATGGACCGAAGAATAGATTAGTCGGGATGGGTTGATCAAAGCCGAGAATGACCAGACAGCAGCTTGCAAATAAAGGGGCAGGTAGTTCCCCCAAAATCGGTGCAGGGCAGCCCGATGCCTTGTCCTGTTTGCCCGCATCTTTTGCGTCGCGCGGCGTGCGGACACCATTCACGACCAAAAGCTTGCGCTATTCGCGCGTATTGATCGGCCAAAGCGGTCGCACGCTTGTCAGTCTTCCGGGGCTTTCGGGCGGGCTTGGCACCTATGAAATGCCGCTTGAAACCCTGCGCGAGGTTTTTGATCTGTCGGTTCATGACCGGATGCTGTTTGACCGGTTGATCACACTTGAAAAATTCACCCCGGAAATGGTGCGCGAGCATGCGCGCGC
>CERN01011214.1_pt1 | contig 23632 bp, 18 predicted proteins | sample 530761 | NCBI WGS metagenome assembly CERN01 (sample SAMEA2620947, study PRJEB7988) | marine metagenome | isolation source: saline water (ENVO:00002010), including | reverse complement strand
CAGTGGCGCGGATCTGGGCAGCACCACCAGCGTTACCGGTCTGATCGAAGACAATGACTCCTTCTCTGGTGGCACCACCGATCAGTATGGGGTCACCGAGGGCAGCACTCTGGATACAGACGCCGATGGCACTATCAATGGCGTCCTGTTCAATGATCCGGCTGGCCGCAGCGTATCGAGCGTGTCCAACAATGCAGATGGCACTGGCGGTACAGCCGTCGGCTCGACGGGTGCTGTGTTGACCACCGCGCTGGGTGGCACGGTTACCGTCTATGCCAACGGCGAGTTCACCTATGACGCGCCGGTGCTGGATCACCCGCTTGCCGATCCGTATCTGACCGACAGTTTCTACTACACCGCCACTGACGGCACCAATACCGCAGACCCGGTACTGGTCAACATCCGTGTGTATGACACAGTGCCCCTGATCTCTGCAGTAGACGATATGACTACCTCGAATGAGGCTGGTGTTACCGTCGGCAACTGGTCTTATAGCGGTGGTGCCGATGGCCTGTCGGATGTTGCATCTGACCTGGAAAGCGGCATCAATTTGAGCTTCGATGCTGCTGGCTTGGGTGAGGCATTCACTGCAGTGCGCGAAGACGTCTACAACGCCGGCGAGTATCAGGGTGAGCTGCTGACCGTCAGTTATGCCGACGGTACCGACAGCTACACTTACTTCACCCTGTTCATGAAGGTGGATGGCACCTACGAATTTAATCTGGTTACGCCCAAGCCAACCGGCTCGGAAGATGTGGTATTCACCAGCATCAACGGGGGTATCGCTCCTACGCTGTGGGCGTCTCAGGTTATCAATAACTATGATGGGGCGACCGATATTCGCTTCACCGCGACCAAGAACGGCAGCACCGACGAGGTGAACTGGGGTAATCAGGGCATTGGCTCCGACAACAACCTGTTCTCAATTGGCGAAACACTGACGCTGGCGTTCTTTGACGCCACCGGTACCGCAAGCTTGCCGGCGGCTGACGCGACCAAGATGGTCGACTCAGCCATCCTGACGTTCAACTTTAATGGCGGCGGCGATGACGCCAAAATCAGCATCGATGTGCTGGATGAAAACGGTGACGTGATCGCCACGTTGAATGACATCGCGCTGACCGACACCTCACCGACGATTCTGATCAGTGCCGATGACCTGAACATCGATGGTTTCTATGGCGTCACCATCAAGCACCAGGGTGGCTTTGACAGCACCAATGGTGATGAGATTCGTCTGGCCTCGATGGATATCGAAACCGCATTGCTGCCGGCTGACACCCATCTGGACTTTGGCGTCGAGATTGTCGATGCCGATGGTGACACCGACGATGCCCAGTTCAGCGTGGACGTGAATTCTCCTGCGGTTGACCAGCTGATTGTTGGTACCGCCGAAGATGACACCCTCAACGCCGGGCGCGGCAACGACATTATCATCGGTGATGTTGAAGGCTCTTACAGCGTCGTTGTGCCAGATGACTACAACATTGCCCTGATGGTTGACCTGTCTGCGAGCATGACTGATGACTCCGGTACCGAGGGCAAGAGCCGACTGGAGTTGATGAAAGAATCGCTCACCAAACTGGTCAACGACCTCGGCTCGCATGGTGGTGTGGTGAACGTCCGGCTGATCACCTTCGGTGGCGATGTCGGCCAGGAAACCAGCTACTCACTGAACAGCCCGGCTCAGCTCAATGCTTTGCTGCTGGCAATTTCCGGTCTGGCAGCTTACTCGGGCTCTACCGATATGGGCGGAACCAACTACGAGGCTGTGCTGCGCGCAGCCAAGAGCTGGTTCGATACCCAGACCCCTGGTACGCCGGACTTTGAAAACCTGGCGCTGTTCCTGACTGACGGTAACCCGACATTCCACCTGAACAGCAGCGGTAACCCGACCGATGGCGGAAGTGGCAGTAGTACCCAATACAGGGACTTGGCCGACGCTGTAGGTGCGATGGCCTCGCTGGTCGGCCAGTCCTACAGCGTCAAGGTCAATGCCATTGGTATTGGTGACGGCAGTAATACGGACTACCTCCGCTTCTTCGACAACACCAATACCACAGGCAATGCCTCGGTTTGGTTCGGGAATGACCGCGTAAGAGGGCCGGTGGGCGAGGTAGAGAACGTCGATACCGCAGAGGATCTGGAGCTGGCTCTGGACAGCAGCGTGACCGTGGTACCGAAGGTTGGTGATGACACCCTGGTCGGTACAGCCGGAGATGACATCATCTATGGCGACACCGTCAGCTCGGACAGCCTGGGTACCGACTACGCCGGTATGGGCTATCAGGGCGTTGTTGATTACCTGACTGATACCCTCGGCCATGCGCCCAGCACCGAAGAAGTTATCGCACTGCTGCGGGCCAACCCGCTGGACTTCTATGACCAGACCACCACACAGGGCGGGGCCGATACCATCACTGCTGGTGCTGGTAACGACCTGCTGATGGCCGGTGCCGGCGACGACGTGCTGATCGGTGGTCAGGGCAATGACATCCTCTACGGCGGCCTCGGCTCTGACACCTTCGTCTGGCAGAGCGGTGATGCCGGCGCGGTTGGCACCCCGGCAGTCGACATGGTCATGGACTTCTCCCTCGGGACCGACGTGCTTGACCTCAGCTCGCTGCTGGGCGATATCACTCCCTCTGAAATTGCTGACTATCTGCAGGTCACCAGCGCCTCGGTTGATGGCGTCGCGAGTGCCCAGCTCAATATCAGCAGCACAGGCGATATTGCCAGCGGTGCCGATCAGGTGATTCTGGTCAAGGGGCTCAGTGTGTCTGACATCAACAGCATGCTGGCAGGCCCGGATCCGAGCCTGATTGTCTAAGCGTCAGTAAAAGCAAGGGCCAGGGGCCGACATCGGGTGACCGGTGTCGGCCCCTGTTCTATAGTCGCTGTATCAATCCAGCCTCCGGCAGAAGGGGAGTGCATGTACGTCAAGCGTGACACCGATGGCGCAATCAGCGCGATTTCCAGCGAGGCCGGCAACGGCTTCTCCGAATGGCTGGCCGATGACGCAAGGGAACTGATGGAGTGGCAGCAGGGCCGCTCGATGAAGGAGAGCCTGCAACGCCTTCAAGGCAGCGATGCCGATATGATCCGGGTGCTGGAAGACCTGATCGAAGTCCTGTTGCAGCGTGGCGTCATTCGCATTACCGACCTGCCCGAAGCGGCCGTCGCCAAACTCAACAGCCGCTCTGCCGAACGGGCGAAGCTCAGTGAACTGAGCGGCCTGATCGATCAAGACGAGCTGGATGTGCTGATCTAGCTCACCCCGTCACTCCCATCTTTTCCTCTCATCCCCGCGAAGGCGGGGATCCAGCGACCCCTGGTACTAACCAGGCACACGGATCACACACCAAACCGCATCATGCCAATCACCGACACCACCTGCGGCCTCAAGGCTCGCCACACGTCGTGACCGGGTTCGCCGAATCGCCCGGCATATCCGTTTATGATCCGGGGCTTGCAATACGCCGCCGGATTGCGGCAATAGACAATAACAACCAGGCAAAAGGAATTTGCTGATGAACCAACACCCCTATCCGCGGGTGCAGCACCATGGCGCGGTCAACGGCGTGACCGGGTCTTGCCACCAACTGTGGATGACATCGACCAACAGCCTGCTGATCGACTGCGGGCTATTCCAGGGCGCTGAAACCTCCGGCGCCGGTGCCGGCCAGGATCAGCTCGCCATCGAGTTCCCCCTCGACTCGGTACATGCACTGCTGCTCACCCACGTCCATGTTGATCACGTGGGGCGCCTGCCCTGGTTGCTGGCAGCGGGCTTTGATCAGGCCGTTCATGCCACCGACGCATCGGCGTTGCTGCTGCCTGCCGTACTGGAGGACGCCTTCCGGGTTGGCGTGCGCCCGGATGCTGCGCTGGCCTCGCGTTATGTCGCCGTCGTCTCCGCGTTACTCCAGGGGCACACCTACGGGCAGTGGGTCAGCCTCATTACCCGTGGCGACCTAATCTGTCGGGTGCGCTTCCAACCGGCCGGGCATATTCTCGGGTCGTCCTACCTTGAGATCGATATCGACTATCCGTTGGAACAGCGCAGCCAACGTGTGGTCTTCTCCGGCGATCTTGGTGCCGCCGGCGCACCTCTGCTCGAGCCGCCACAGTCACCCGAGCGCGCCGACCTGCTGATCCTGGAAAGCACCTACGGCGACCGCCTGCACGAAGATCGCGCTACCAGGCGCGCACGTCTGCAGCAGGTGCTGGAACAGGCGCTGGCCGATGGCGGTACCGTGATCGTGCCGGCTTTCAGCATTGGCCGTACCCAGGAGCTGCTCTATGAACTCGAAGGCATCATGTACGACAACCCCGAGTGGCAGCAGATCCCCGTCATTCTGGATGCGCCGCTGGCCGGGCGTTTCACCGCCCTGTACCGCGAGCTGCGCCAGAGCTGGAACGCAGAAGGGCAGGCACGTCTTGCCGCCGGCCGGCGACCGCTCGGCTTTGATCAACTGCTCAAGGTGCAGACGCATGCCCAGCACCAGCGGATGCTTAACCGGCTGGTCAGCACCCGCCAGCCGGCCGTGGTGATTACCGGCAGCGGCATGTGCAACGCCGGCCGGGTGGTCAACTACCTCAAGGCCATGCTGGGTGATGTGCGGCACAACGTCGTGTTTGTCGGCTACCAGGCCAAAGGCACACCCGGACATGCCATCCAGCAATACGGCCCCGCCGGTGGTTATGTCGAACTCGACGGTCAGCGTTACACCATCCGCGCCGGTGTTCATTCACTGGGAGGCTATTCCGCCCATGCCGATCAGGTCGGGCTGCTGGCTTTTGTGCGCGACATTCCGGTTGCACCGCGCGAAGTGCGTCTGGTTCACGGAGACGCAGCCGCCAAAGCCGAGTTGGCCGCGCAGCTGCGGGCTGATGCCAAAGCGCAGGACCGGTCGCTGAACGTTGTGATTGCAGACTGACCCTGGGCCAGGCACAACGGACGCGACATGTTGCGTCCCTACGGCTGGTGCGAGACACGTGGGGCGTCGCAGAAAACCATCCCGCGCACCGCCCTTTGTCGCGCCACAGCGTGCTGTGCCCAATATGCACCCAACCCGAACGTAGGGCCACGACATGTCGTGGCCGCCAGCACCGCCACCCCGAACGCGACATCTCGCGTCCCTGCGGCTGGTGCAAGACACATCACGGTGTCGCAGAAAACCATCCCGCGCACCGCCCTTTGTCGCGGCACAGCGTGCTGTGCCCAATGTGCACCCAACCCGAATGTAGGGCCACGACATGTCGTGGCCGCCCCCTCCGCAACGACAGCCCCTCAACCATTCGACGTACCCTGCGTGGGAATCATTCTCGATAATCCATTTGTATTATTGCCCGAACATACGTTTTGACTGTTAGAATCCCGGCGCAAACCGGCGTCAAAATGTTGCTTGCACCATCTTTGACTCACTGGTTATGATCCCGCCTCTCGTCAAAAGCTGGTGGCAATAAGCCATCTATTGAGCTGCTTCGAGACGCATGCCAGACGTGTTCAGGCGACTTCAGGATGACCCTGAAGATGTGAGCCAATCGCGGTTTTCTGCGCTTGCCTGTGCCAGTCGGCAGTCAGCGCTGAACCATGTGGTTGCGCTTTGCTCGAACGGCAATCGACTGCCCCTCGTGACGGGACACGAGTCTTGCAAAGGAAGATTGACGGTATGTGCGGAATTGTTGGTGGCATCGCCACGCGTGATCTGACCCCGGTATTGTTGGAAGGGTTGCGGCGGCTGGAGTATCGCGGTTATGACTCGGCCGGCATTGCCGCGCTGGATGCTGCCGGAGCGGTGAATCGTGCCCGCTCCACCGGCAAGGTCGCCGAGCTTGAGCAACGGCTCGCCCGGCAACCGCTCACGGGCCAACTGGGAATCGCCCACACCCGCTGGGCAACCCATGGCAAGGCCAGTGAGCAGAACGCCCACCCGCATTGTTCCGACCGTCTTGCTATCGTCCACAACGGCATCATCGAGAATCACCACCCGTTGCGCCTGCAGCTGCAGGAACTTGGCTACGTATTCACCTCCGAGACCGACACCGAAGTGGTCGCCCACCTGCTGGCTCACCACTACGGCCGTCAGCAGAACATGCTCAGCGCCCTGCGTTGCACGCTGGCCGAACTGCGCGGCGCCTTCGCCCTCGGCATCATCCATCAGGATGAACCCGACACCCTGTATTGCGCCCGCATGGGCAGCCCGTTGGTCATCGGCGTCGGCAGCGGCGAGCATTACATTGGCTCCGACCCCCTGGCCCTGCTGCAGGTGACCGACCGCTTCATCTATCTGGATGAAGGCGAACACGCCCGGCTGACCCGCGACGACTGCCAGATCTGGAACAGGCAGAACCAGCTGGTCCAGCACGCTGTGCAGCAATACCAGCACGCGGCCCTGAGCATGGACAAGGGCGAGTATCAGCACTTTATGCTCAAGGAAATCTTTGAGCAGCCCGCCGCCATCGCCGACACGCTGGATGGCCTGCTCGCGGATGATCATGTCCTCACCGCCGCCCTCGGCCCCGGGGCTGAAAGCCAGCTGCCGTTGATCCGCAATATTCACATCGTCGCCTGCGGCACCAGCTATCACGCCGGTATGGTTGCCCGCTACTGGATAGAAGAGCAGACGGGCTTGCCCTGTCAGGTCGAGGTCGCCAGCGAATACCGTTACCGTCAGGTCTGTGTGCCAGAAGGCACCCTGCTGATCGCCATCTCCCAATCCGGAGAAACGGCCGATACCCTGGCTGCGTTGCGCTATGCCCGCGAGCAGCAATACCTGGGCACCCTGGCGATTTGCAACGTGCCGGGCAGCTCCCTGGTGCGTGAGGCAGACTGGCGGTTGCTGACCCATGCCGGCCCTGAAATTGGCGTGGCCTCCACCAAGGCGTTTACCACCCAACTCACCGCATTGCTGTGGCTGACCACGGCCTTGGCCCAGGTGCGCGAGCGCGCCCCTGAAATCATCGCCGCCAATGTGCGCGCCCTGCGCAGCCTGCCGGCCCGCATCAGCGACACACTGGAACTGTCCCCGGCGATTGCCGAGCTGGCAAAGCAGTTTCAGGCAAAGCATCACGCCTTGTTCCTGGGCCGCGGGCCGCATTACCCCATCGCGATGGAAGGGGCGCTGAAACTCAAGGAAATTTCCTACATTCACGCAGAAGCCTACGCCGCCGGCGAGCTAAAACACGGCCCGCTGGCCCTGGTCGACGACGACATGCCCGTCGTCAGCGTCGCCCCCAGCGACAGCCTGCTGGAGAAGCTCAAGTCCAACCTGCAGGAAGTCCGCGCCCGCGGCGGGCAGTTGATCAACTTCGCCTGCGAACGCGCGGCGCTTGATGACGGCGAAGGCATTACCCATATCGCCATGCCCTGGGTGTACGAAACGGTTTCTCCGATTCTGTACACCATCCCACTGCAACTACTCAGCTACCATGTCGCCCTGATCAAGGGCACGGATGTAGACAAGCCCCGTAATCTGGCCAAGTCGGTCACGGTGGAGTAGTGCCACTTGCACCGTTGGTCGCAGCCGAACGGTTGCCAGTGACGGAGCGCAGATTCTTCTTCTATACATAGTCAACGCAATACGGATAACAGCATGCACAGATTGAAAACGCTTTGCGTATTTGGCACTCGCCCCGAGGCCATCAAAATGGCTCCACTGGCGCTGCAGCTAGCTGCGGATGAGCGCTTCGATGCCAAAGTGTGCGTGACCGGCCAGCACAGAGAGATGCTGGATCAGGTGCTAAGCCTTTTCGATCTAAAGCCGGACTATGATTTGAACATCATGAAGCCTGGCCAGGATCTGACGGATGTGACTGCAGGAATCTTGACTAGCCTTAAGCCCGTTTTGGCAGAGTTCAAGCCGAATATCGTCTTGGTCCACGGTGATACCGCAACAACATTCGCTGCCAGCCTCGCGGCTTATTACCAGCAGATTCCGGTAGGGCACGTTGAAGCGGGCTTGCGTACCGGCAACATTTATTCGCCTTGGCCCGAGGAAGGTAATCGCAAGCTGACTGGTGCACTGGCAACGCTTCATTTTGCTCCTACCGAAACATCCAGGCAGAACCTCCTCAATGAGGGCGTGGGTGAAGAACGCATTTTAGTCACGGGCAACACCGTCATCGACGCATTGCTCGATGTGGTTGCAAAGCTGGAGGCAAGTCAATCCTTGCAAGCGCAGTTCAGCCAGCAGTTCAACTTTCTGCAGGCTGATAAAAAGCTGATTCTGGTAACCGGGCATCGCCGTGAAAGCTTTGGCGGCGGGTTTGAACGCATCTGTAGGGCGCTGGTTGATACCGCCAAGGCGCATCCGGAGGTTCAGGTTGTATACCCCGTCCATCTCAATCCAAACGTGCGCGAACCGGTAAACCGCTTACTGCAAGGTATCGAGAACGTTCACCTCATTGAACCACTCGACTACTTGCCGTTTGTTTACCTTATGAACCGCGCACACCTGATTCTGACCGACTCCGGCGGCATTCAGGAGGAGGCGCCCTCACTGGGTAAGCCGGTGCTGGTCATGCGTGATACCACGGAGCGGCCAGAGGCCGTCGAGGCGGGTACAGTCAAACTGGTCGGCACTGACACCGATATGATCGTTAAGCATTTGAACCTGTTGCTGTCTGATGAAACGGCTTATGCCGCTATGTCCCGAGCCCACAACCCTTACGGTGACGGACGCGCGTGCAGCCGAATTCAAGAAGGCCTGTTGACTTGGTTCAGCGCATAATCACACTTTCGTCATTCCCGCGAAGGCGGGAATCCAGATGCAAACATCGCATCTGCTGAGTTAGTTCATATTCAAGGAAGCATCATGCAATTCAAAACCATCTCGATGATTGGCCTCGGATACATCGGCCTTCCAACCGCAGCCGTATTTGCGTCTCGTAAGATCAAGGTTATCGGCGTAGACGTAAATCAAAAAGCCGTTGATACCATCAATCGGGGTGAAATCCATATCGTCGAGCCGGATCTAGATATGGTAGTCCATGCTGCCGTGAAGGAAGGTTACCTGCGTGCAACAACAACGCCTGAGCCAGCAGAAGCCTTCCTCATTGCTGTGCCCACGCCGTTCAAAGGCGAAAATCACGAACCGGATCTCAGCTATATCGAATCTGCAGCCAAAGCCATTGCGCCGGTACTTGCCAAGGGTAACTTGGTCATTCTTGAGTCCACTTCCCCTGTGGGCGCTACTGAGCAAATGGCCGAATGGCTAGCCGAGGCCCGCCCCGACTTGACCTTCCCTCAAACCCATGGCGAAGAGTCAGATATCCGAATTGCCCATTGCCCTGAACGAGTATTACCGGGGCACGTACTTCGCGAGTTGGTTCAGAACGATCGAATTATTGGTGGCATGACTCCGAAATGTTCACAGCTTGCCTGCACGCTATATAAGTCATTTGTTGAAGGTGAGTGCGTTGTAACTAATGCGAGAACGGCGGAAATGTGCAAGCTCGCGGAGAACAGCTTTCGTGATGTGAATATCGCATTTGCAAATGAACTTTCAATAATTTGCGATAAATTGGATATAGATGTCTGGGAATTAATAAAGCTCGCAAATCGTCATCCTCGCGTAAATATATTGCAGCCAGGGGCGGGAGTGGGTGGGCATTGTATCGCTGTAGATCCTTGGTTTATTGTATATGGGGCGCCTAATGAAGCAAAACTTATTAAGCAGGCGAGGTCTTCTAATGACTATAAATCAGAATGGGTGCTGAATAAGATAGCAGATATTGTTGCTGAGCTAAGAGTGCCAGATCGTTCGATTAATGTGGCGATTTATGGTGTTGCTTTTAAGGCGAATATTGATGATTGTCGACAGAGCCCGGCTTTATATATAGCGGAGAAAGTACTTGAGATGCCGGGCGTTAGCTTGTCGATCGTGGAACCAAATATTGGCATCCTTCCGGAAAGCCTAAAGAGTGCACGGCATTTGAAGTATTGTGATTTGGGCGTGGATGCTGATCTACATGTTTTATTGGTTGATCATACAAGCTTTAAGTCTATGAAGAGGCCGGGTGGTAGAGTTATTGATATGAAGGGGGTGTGGTGAATTGAATTATTTGCTTTTTAGTATCCCTTTTCTCTATGCAGGAATACATTTGCTTGAAATGTCTGCAGTGCTTGCTCGTATATCAGGTATTCGTGGTGGTGATAATCTGCTCGGTTACTCAGTTCAGCAGGCCATATATATGGGGACTCGACTGCTCCTCGTGCTTTTTATGCCGTTCTTGGGGTTGGTTGTAGATAGAGGGGTAAGCGTGCCTGTATATGAGCATGTTGCGCATAGTGCGCTGTTGTTCAGTGCGGGGTTGGGGTTTTGTGTTTATTTGTCTCGCTCTATTGTTGTTGATTATTATGCCAGTGTTATTAGGAAGTATAAGCGCACGAATAATTTCTTTTTGGCGTATTTTGTTTTTTTTGAACGCTCGTCAGATGGCGGGGGGCATGAGCGGACAAGCTTTAAGGCGGTTTTATGTGATGGGGAGTCTCGGCGCTTATTTTTCTTAAGTTGTATCGTTTTTTCTGTGTATAGTGTTGGTGTTTTTGTTGCATTTTATTATGCTTTGACATTTTCTGAATATCGAGCTTCAATAAGTCAGTTGTCCGGGGTTTTGAACGCTTTTGGGGCTGTTTTGCTAACTTTTTATATTGAGCCGGTGATTTCTAGGCGTATCGACGAGTCTGCGAATAATGCATGTCTTTTGGTTATGTCTATATTTTATGGAAGGCTTTTTTCTGTCGCTTTGGCTGGCCAGGCGATTTTGCTTATTGTGTTTGGTTTTAACTGATGAAAGAAATTGCTTTTTTGGCAAATCCGTGTAGCCCTCATGTTCGCCAGTGGGTGGAGTTTCTATGTGATGATTATGAGATTACTATATTTCATGTGCTGCATGGTGGTGAGGCGCTAGTCCACCCTGATGATGCCGAGTTGATATGTCCTTTTCCAGCTTTCTTTAAACTTTTTCCGGCTAGCTTGCAGTACGTGTTGTTAGGGATTTATCTGCGTTTTTTGGAGCGCAAAAAATATCTTTTCTTTCATGCTCACAATACATCAGGCTATGGCTTGTCTGCTCTTTTTTCAGGGCGATGGTACGGAGTCACCACCTATGGCTCTGAGATTTTCTCAATGAGAGAAAGGTCCGCTATTTATCGCTTTTTTATTAAGTTGATTCTCAAGCGTGCACGGTTTGTTACCAGCACTTCGCAAGCAATGGTCGACGCTCTTGCCCCTATTATGGGCAGCGGTATTTGTAAGGTGGTCTGCTTTAGCTTCGGTGTATCTAGTTCGTTTCTTGGTTTGTCCACCGCAAAACACCCGATGAGGGCCAAAAGATGGTTTGTTAATCGACGAATCCACCCCTTGTATCAAACTCTTGAAGTTGTTAGAGCTTTCAAGGTTTATCTTGAGGAGGGGGGGGGCGGAGAGCTGATTTTGCTGGAGGGTGATGCTGATCTTAAATATCTTGCTATCGTCAAGGAAGAAATTGCGGAGTGCCCGGAAATACGGTGTATAGAAGGTTTTATAAGTAAAGAAGATATGATTTGCGAGCTTGACGCTGCGAGCTTTTGTATATCTATGCCGGTTAGTGATCAATTGTCTAATGCGATTCTAGAGGGTGCCGCTCGTGGGGTCATACCAGTACTGAGACGGCTTGAAAGCTATAAGGACTTTGAGTCGATAGCTATTTGGGTTAAGTCAGAGGCGTGTCAGTCCGATATTGTCGATATGTTTAAATATACGGCATCGCTTGATGATGCTTTTTTGTCTAGGCGGTCTGAAGAATGCATGCGTTTTGTAAGTGAGTTTTTCTCATCGGATGAAGCAAAAAAAATATATTTGAGATTAGTTAATGAGTGTTTATAGCCTTGGCTGCTTTTTTTTTGTGGCAGCTTATCTCCTGCCTATTGGTTTGAGTCTTGGGGTTGTGGGAGACAAACCTATAGACCTTGTTCTCTCTGACTTTGCATGGTTCGTTTTGGCGTTTCTATTAATGGTTGGGTCTCGTGTTGATAGAGGGGTCTTGCGAACGTGGTTGGTTTTTCTTTATTTTCCTGCTCTTGCGCTATTTTCTTCTCTTTTGAAGGGGGGTGATTTGGCACCAGTCTTGTCAGGTTTTAGGTTTTTTGCTCCTACGGTTCATCTGTTTGCTGGTTATCTGTTATACAAAAAATACGGCGAGACATTGTTTAGGTCTGCAGGAGTGGTTTTAGGTTTTGTTTTTTTTGTAATGCTTTTATCGGATGTGTTTTTGGGAAGTTTTCCTCGTGGTTGTGGCTACGAAGGGCGGTGGGGAGGATGTTTTTTTAATTATGAAATATATGGGTTTCCAAATAGCTCGGCTTCGTTTTTGTCTTTGGTTTCTGTTGTTTTTTTATTTTTTTTAGTTCGAGCTGAGAGTGCTAAAAGTAAGGCGTTTTTTTTGGTTTTGGTATTTTTGGTTTTTGTTATGGCGGCGCTTAGTTTGTCTCGTGCTGCCTTGTTGGTCTCGTTTCTTTTGTTGTTGTCAGCATTTTTAATGGCGTTTCCTGTGAGGGTTTTGTTTTTTTTGATTCCTGCAGCGGGTTTATTGTTTTTTGTATTTTTTGATTTTTTATTTGAATCTTTTATTTTTGCTGGAACGATAGATAGAACTAGGGTGGCAATCGAGCATGGTGATGTGAGCACAGGTAGGTTTGATATTTGGTGGCATACCTTGGGTCTTGTTTCTCAGTCGCCTCTCTTTGGGTATATGTTTGATTTCTTTAGCAATTACTCTGTGTTTGGTACGCCTCATCAGCAGTATTTGGAGATTCTTTTTAAGTCTGGTATTTTGGGTTTTTTAATATATTACGGTTTTTTTGCCTTTGTTGTTTTGGGTTGTTTCAAAGTCTTCGCTAAAAGAAGTGTCTATGTAGGGGTACGTGCGGTTTTCGCTATTTTTGTTTTCTTGGTTTTGCTGAATTCGGCTTTTCAGCCGATCTTATCCTACCAACCCATGGCGAACTTGGTTTTCTGCCTGGCAGGTATTTTTTTCTGTTACTCGAAGTCTGAGGTTGCTAAATGAAGCTGATTATTCAAAATATGGGTAGTGGCGTCACTGCTCTGACTGAGGCACCATCTCCTCTAGTTGGTAGCGGATTATTGATTTTAAATACCGTGACCTCTTTGATTTCGGCTGGCACTGAAAGAATGCTTGTGGATTTTGGGAGAGCCTCTTACCTAGAAAAGGCCCTCCAACAGCCTGAAAAGGTCAAAATGGTTCTTGAGAAAGTTCAAACGGACGGCTTGATGACCACCGTTGAGGCTGTTCAATCCAAACTGGCCCAGCCATTGCCGTTGGGCTATTGCAATGTGGGTGTGGTGGCAGAGGTGGGCAAGGGCGCTGAGGCTTTTAACATTGGCGACCGTGTGGTATCCAACGGCCCTCACGCAGACGTTGTTCGTGTACCCAAAAACCTTTGCGCGAGGATTCCTGATGAAGTCAGTGACGAGGAAGCTTCGTTCGTTGTAGTCGCCAGCATTGGACTGCAAGGTATTCGCTTGGCGGAGCCAACACTTGGCGAGTGTTTTGTTGTGACGGGTGTCGGCCTGATCGGGTTGCTGACAGTCCAGCTGTTGCGCGCCCATGGTTGCCGTGTGTTGGCTATTGATTTTGATGACTCAAAGTTGGAGCTGGCCAAGCGTTTTGGTGCGCAAGTCTGCAACCCAGCTAAGGGAGAAGACCCTGTCGCTGCCGGTATGGCTTTTAGTCGTGGCGTTGGTGTTGACGGCGTGATCATTACTGCGTCTACCAAAGTGAGTGATCCTGTTACGCAAGCGGCCCGCATGAGCCGCAAGCGCGGCCGCATAGTGCTGGTTGGTGTGACTGGCCTGGAGCTGAATCGCGCCGATTTTTACGAAAAAGAGCTCACATTTCAGGTGTCTTGTTCGTATGGCCCCGGCCGTTACGACCCTGCTTATGAAGAGCAGGGTCAGGACTACCCCCTCGCGTTTGTGCGCTGGACAGAGCAGCGTAACTTTGAAGCAGTGTTGGACATGATGGCCAGTGGTCAAGTTGATGTTAAGCCATTGATTAGTCACCGTTTCGAGTTTGAAGATGCCCCTAAAGCCTACGACCTGTTGACTACAGATAAAACGGCGCTTGGCATTCTACTCAAGTATTCGAGCGAGCCATCAACCAGGCACGTTACCACCGTGAAGTTGTCGAGTGGCGCTGCGATCCGCAATCCGCAGAAGCCAGTTGTTGGCTTTGTAGGTGCTGGAAATTACGCATCCAGAGTGTTGATTCCTGCGTTCAAGGCAGCTGGCGCTCAATTGCACACTATTGCAACCTCCGGTGGCATTAACGGCGTGGTACACGGAGAGAAATCAGGGTTCGCTGAGGCCACGACCGACACCCAGGGGATGATTGATAACTCGGCGATAAATACAATCGCTATCGTAACTCGGCACAACACGCATTCAAGCTTCGTCAGTGCAGCTTTGCGCGCAGGAAAAAACGTCTTCGTTGAAAAGCCGCTTGCCATTACCCTGGATGAACTTGCCAATGTGGCGAGCGCTTATCAAGCAGCGCAGGCGGATGGCAGGACCCATTTGATGGTGGGCTTCAATCGCCGTTTCTCGCCTCAAGTGCAGAAGATGAAAGCGTTGCTCACGTCGGTTAAAGAACCGAAATCTTTCATCATGACCATGAATGCGGGTGCTATTCCTGCCGATCACTGGACACAGGATAACGCGGTGGGTGGCGGAAGAATCATCGGTGAGGCCTGTCATTTTATTGATCTGATGCGTTTTCTTGCAGGCTCCGAGATTGTGTCTGTCCAAGCCAGACGTATGGGGGATGGTGATTCGATTGCTGTGACTGAAGACAAAGCGTCCATCACACTCGGTTTTGCTGACGGTTCGTTCGGCACCATCCTTTATTTGGCCAATGGTGCAGCGAGCTTCCCGAAAGAGCGGGTAGAGGTATTTGCAGCAGGCCGCGTCCTGCAGCTGGACAACTTCCGCAAGCTCAAGGGGTTCGGTTGGCCCGGATTCAAGAAAATGAACCTTTGGAAGCAGGACAAAGGCCAGAGCGCCTGCGCGGCATCTTTCCTCTCGGCAATCGAACATGGTCGCGCAACACCGATACCTGCTGATGAAATCTTCGAAGTGGCAAAGATTAGTATTCAGGCCGCAGAGCTGCTGCGTAACCAATGAGCCGGTTTTTATCCAAAGCAGCTACTGCCTTTAGTTTGGGAGTGCCGAATCTGGTGCGGGCTATTGGCTACAAGGTCAGTGTGCGTTCGGGGCTCAATCCCGTTCGCAAGCTGCATGCGTCGGTACCTAGCGGATCTTTTTTTAAGGGGGGCGCACCCAGGAGCGGTGAGTTCCTGCCGCCGCGGTCGGGTTGGTATAGCGATGTCCAGGCTTTTGGTGAGTCGTTAGGGGCTAATAACGGCGAAGCACCGAAGTGGCTGTCCGGCTGTTTTAGCGGAAAGGCCGTTGAGGCTGCTGATCGCAATTGGTGGCAGATACCGGACTTTGACCCTGCTGTAGGCGACATTAAAACGGTATGGGAGGCCTCACGCTTTGATTGGGCGTTGGCCTGCGCACAGCATCATCTTGCTGGCGACTCTGAAGCCCTGCCTCGGCTGGAAAATTGGTTGGCTGACTGGCTGCTGCACAATCCGCCCTACAAAGGCCCGAATTGGAAATGCGGACAGGAAGCGTCCATTCGCGTGATGCATCTAGCGATGACGGCTCATTTGCTAGGTGAGGTAGGCGCGCCAACCTCGTCGCTAGTACTTCTCATAGAGCTGCACCTTAAGCGGATCGCGCCCACACTCCAGTACGCTATCGCCCAGGACAACAACCATGGTACTTCGGAAGCGGCTGCGCTGTTTATTGGTGGCAGCTGGCTGGCACAAAACGATGTGCGCTCTGGTGCAGCATGGGCCTCCAAAGGGCGACGCTGGCTTGAGAACAGAGCTGCTCGCCTGATTGAGGTGGACGGAAGCTTTAGTCAGTACTCCTTGAATTACCACCGTGTCATGCTCGACACGTTGAGTATGGTTGAGCTCTGGCGATCAAGTTTGGATATGCAGGCTTTTACTGAACGTTTCTATGAGCGTGCAAAGGCGGCTACTGAATGGCTTAGGAGCATGACCTTGGTAGCCAGCGGAGATGGACCAAACCTCGGGGCGAACGATGGGGCGCGCTTACTTCCGCTGACCGATACGGATTACCGGGATCATCGGCCGTCCGTGCAGCTTGCTGCTGTTTTGTTTTTGCATGCGCGAGCGTATGAGCAAGAGGGTAGCTGGAACCATCCACTCGCGTGGTTGAGGGTGGAATTGCCTCAAGCTGTCTTACCCGCCGTCGGCAGCCGACAGTTTGACCAAGGTGGTTATACGGTCATGCGCTCTGATCAATCTATGGTCATGCTGCGCTACCCACGTTTTCGTTTTCGGCCGAGCCAAGCTGATGCGCTGCATCTGGACCTTTGGATCGCTGGAGAGAATTGGCTGCGCGATGCGGGCTCCTACAGCTACAACACCGACCCGCAGTGGCTTGCGTATTTTCCCGGTACAGCGGCGCACAATACGGTTCAGTTTGATGGGCGGGATCAAATGCCGCGCCTCAGCCGCTTCCTTTTTGGTGACTGGCTTAAAACCGATTATTTGGAGCCGCTACGTAGTGACCAGGAGAAACAGTCCTTTGCAGCGGGATACACTGATAGGCAGCGTGCCAGTCATCGCCGCAGTGTTCTACTGCGCTCCGGGAAGCTGGAGGTCACAGATCAGATTAGCGGGTTCCGTGAATGTGCGGTTCTGCGCTGGCGTTTGCGCCCCGGAGATTGGACCTTGGATGCTGAAACCATGACGGTTTCTTTAGCTGAGTTTTGTTTACGTGTTGCCTCCAGTGTTCCCGTCCGCAGGTTCGAACTTGTTGAGGGCTGGGAGTCTCGTTACTACCTGCAGAAAACCCCTCTGCCGGTTCTGGAAGTCGAAGTTGACCAAGCCGCAGAGCTGGTCAGTACCTTTGAATGGATAACCAAGTGAAAATTCTTTATTTCCACCAGCACTTCGTCACTCCGAAGGGAGCGGGTGCGATCAGATCCTACGCGATGGCCCGCAAGCTGATTACCCGCGGTCATAGCGTAACTATGGTGTGCGGTAGCGCGCAGGGCGGCACAACTGGTCTGAGCGGCAACTTTGAAAAAGGTCGGCGCCGCGGCATGGTTGATGGTATCGATGTTATTGAGCTGAATTTGGAATACTCCAACAGCGACGGGTTTGCCAAGCGAATCAAGACCTTTCTTAGCTTTGCGTTGCGCAGTGTGCAGATTGCGTTAACTGAAAAGTATGATTTGGTATTTGCAACCACCACCCCCCTTACGGCGGGCATTCCTGGCATTCTTGCTCGGTGGTTGCGTGGCAAGCCTTTTGTTTTTGAGGTACGGGATCTCTGGCCTGAGCTACCTAAAGCGATGGGGGTTATCAAGAATCCGTTGGTTCTTTGGGTTATGGGCGTGCTGGAGTGGGTGAGTTATCGCTCCGCTCATCGCCTGATCGGGTTGTCACCGGGGATTGTCGAGGGTATCAAGGCTCGGGGCGTACCCGCGGAGCGCATTGCCATGGTGCCAAACGGTTGTGACCTGGATGTTTTCGCATCAGAGGCAGAGCCTTGGCGCCCCCAGGGCATTGAGTCTGATGATCTGATGGCTGTATTTGCCGGTACGCACGGGATGGCTAACGGGCTGGATGCCGTGTTGGATGCAGCAGCGGTCCTTAAGCAGCGTGGTCGTGCGGATATCAAATTTTTGCTGATAGGTAACGGCAAGCTGAAGTCACACCTCCAGCTGCGTGCCCAGCGTGAGGGGCTTGAGAATGTCGTATTCCACGACCCTGTGAACAAGGCAAGATTGGCTGGTTTAATGCGGGCTACCGATTTGGGCATGCAGATTCTTGCGAACGTGCCAGCGTTTTACTATGGCACGTCACCGAACAAGTTTTTTGACTACATTGCGGCTGGTGTGCCGGTGCTCAACAACTACCCTGGCTGGTTGGCTGAGATGATTGAGTCGAATGGCTGCGGATATGCGGTGCCTGCAGCTGATCCGGCGGCGTTCGCCGACGCACTGGAGCGGGCTGCTGCAGAGCGAGATCAGTTGGTGGTTAAGGGCGAAAGAGGTCTAGAGCTTGCCGAGCGCGAGTTTGATCGAAGGGTACTCTCGGATAAATGGGCCCGTTGGGTAGAAGGGGCTGCAGATAAAGCCCCGGTTGCTGCTCACTAATATCGATTGAAAGTTATCTCTATGCTTAAACGCGTTTTTGATGTGCTTGTCTCCGCGGTGGCGCTATTACTACTCTGCCCAGTTATCGTAATTGTGGCTTGGCAAATCAGGCGCAAGATGGGTTCTCCAGTGCTATTTCGGCAGGTGCGTCCAGGCCTGCACGGCAGGCCGTTCGGGATGATCAAGTTCCGCACCATGAAAGACGCCCTAGACGCATCAGGCAACCCGCTGGCTGATGCAGAGCGTTTGACGCCCTTTGGTCAGTTCCTGCGCTCCTCCAGCCTGGACGAGTTGCCTGAGTTGTGGAATGTGCTTAGGGGCGATATGAGTCTGGTGGGGCCGCGGCCGCTGTTGATGGAGTATTTACCACTGTATTCGGCCGAGCAGGCGCGGCGGCATGAGGTGCGGCCGGGTGTTACCGGTTGGGCCCAGGTGAATGGTCGTAACACGCTGCGCTGGGAAGACAAGTTCAAGCTAGACGTTTGGTACGTGGATAACCGTTCGTTCTGGCTGGATATCAAGGTGTTGTTTCTTACCGTTAAAAAAGTGCTTATTCGTGATGGAATAAGCGCTGATGGTGAGGCGACAATGGCGAAATTTACCGGCAGTGAGGAAGTAATAGATGATTGACGTTCACATTATTGGGTCAGGCGGGCTGGCAAAAGAGCTAATTTCATACATCATTGATGAAGCTAGCCCTCGTTATAATGTTGTTGGCGTGTGGGGTGATGAGCCGTTTAATAATGAACGTTATATGGATTATTACCGTGGCACCATCAAAGAAGCTTCGGAACAGCTACGCGGGGCTATGGCATTTTTAGGTATTGCCAATCCTCGTGGCAAACGTGCGGTTGTTGAACAGCTGGGTGATAGCGTCGAATGGATCACTTATTCTCATCCGTCGGCAGTCGTTTCAAGTATGGCGTTCATAGGTAAGGGTGTTGTAATTACGCCACAGGTGATTGTTACCTCGGATGCCCAAATCATGGATTTTGTTTTTATCAACTCTGGTGGTGTTGTCGGGCATGACTCAGTTGTTGATGAGTATACTACGCTTTTTCCAAATACAGAGGTGTGCGGTGATTGCGTGGTTGGCAAGGATGTGATCATCGGTATAGGTGCCTATCTGGTTCCAGGTGTTGTTCTACCGGACAATACCAAGGTAAGAGCCGGATCAATCGTATGGAAGTCACCTGAGCGTGCGGGAACACTTTCTGGTAACCCTGCAATATTGGTTAAATGATTTTGAAGTTTATACATCAGGATTTTCTAAGAAGAGTTATTTCTTATACTCTAATTCTATGTCTCGGGAGATGTGGAGCAGATCATGATTGAACAGCTTTTTGGACTATATGGGGCTAGTGGGTTCGGTCAAGAAATTCTGTATTGGCTGCGACTAGACCTCCAGAAACGGGCAGACCCGAGCCGAATTGTATTCATTGATGACGGGGTTACCACCAAGGAACTCCAAGGCCTGCCCGTCATGCCGTACGATGAATTTGTGCGCCAACCAGAGTTAAAGAAAAGCGTGGTCATAGCTATCGCGGATGCAGGTATCAGGCGGCGTATTGACGCAAAATTACAAGCTGATGGCATTAAGCAGCACCCCGTACGGGGTGATTACACCTTTGTCAGAGGTGCCATCATGGCGGAAGGAAGTATTCTGAGTGCTTTTGTGGATATCACTAGCAATGTCCAGGTCGGACGTTGCTTTCATGCCAATACATACAGTTATGTGGGGCATGACTGTGTGATAGGTGACTACGTTACTTTCGCGCCACGAGTGAGTTGCAACGGCAATGTCCATATCCATGACCATGCCTATATCGGTACGGGGGCGATTCTTAAACAAGGCACTCCAGACAAACCTCTGGTGATTGGAAAAGGCGCTGTCGTTGGTATGGGTGCCGTTGTGACAAAGGATGTGCCTCCGGGGGTTACCGTTGTTGGCAACCCAGCCAAGCCATTGGTCAGAAGCTGAGTTGTCTATTCACCTTAGCCGTTGTTCGATTTTATATAGCCTGAAGGTTTTCAATGCTTAACACCCCGTTTTCTCCCTGGCCGTCGTTCACCTCAGAAGAAGCCGACGCCCTGCAGGCGGTGCTCTTGTCCAACAAGGTCAATTACTGGACCGGGCAGGAGGGGCGCGAGTTTGAGAAGGAGTTTGCGGCCTGGGCCGACTGCAATCACGCCATTGCGCTGTCCAATGGCACGCAGGCGCTGGACCTTGCGCTGAAAGGGCTGGGTATCGGGCCGGGTGATGAGGTGATTGTTACGCCGCGTACCTTTTTGGCGTCCGCTTCGAGCATTGTGACGGCAGGTGCCGTGCCGGTGTTTGCGGATGTGGACCGTGACTCGCAGAACATCACTGCCGAGACCATTGCCGCAGTACTGAGCGAGAGCACCAGAGCCATCATCTGTGTGCATTTGGCGGGTTGGCCCTGCGATATGGACCCGATCATGGCGTTGGCGGCCAAGCACGGTCTCGTCGTGATTGAGGATTGTGCGCAGGCGCACGGTGCCCGCTACAAGGGGCGTTCGGTTGGCTCTATTGGGCATGTGGGCGCGTGGTCGTTCTGTCAGGACAAGATCATGACCACCGGTGGTGAAGGGGGTATGGTGACGACCAACGACCGCGAACTGTGGTCGCGCATGTGGTCTTACAAGGATCACGGCAAGAGCTGGGAGGCGGTATATGAACGCGAGCATCCGCCGGGGTTCCGCTGGCTGCACGAGAGCTTTGGCACCAACTGGCGCATGACCGAACTGCAGGCGGTGATCGGGCGAATTCAGCTGCGGCGCATGGCCGACTGGACGGCGGCGCGCACGCGCAATGCGGAGCGTATCTGGAATACCTGCCGCGCATTTGATGTTGTGCGCGTACCGGCATTCCCCGCCGATTGTGTGCACGCCCATTACAAGTGTTACGTTCAGGTGGTGCCGGATAAGCTGGCTGCTGGTTGGACGCGTGACCGTATTATCGAGGCGATTGTGGCCGAAGGCGTGCCCTGTTTTCAGGGATCCTGTTCCGAGGTGTATCTGGAAAAGGCGTTTGACGATACCGGCTGGCGGCCGGCGGAGCGTTTGCCGGTGGCGCGTGAGCTGGGTGAGACCAGCCTGATGTTTCTGGTGCACCCGACGTTGACCGAGGCGGAGATGACCAAAACCTGTGCAGTGATTGAGCAAGTTCTGGCGCAAGCTGGGCATCGTTGATCGTTTCGGGATCGCCGTTTTAGAGGGGTTGACGTTCTTTGGCGGCGTATTGATCCCGTTGGGGTGGTGCCAATCTTGCTTGGTCGGGTTATGGGTTTCTGTGCGGACGCGGCATGCCGCGTCCCTGCAGGTGCAGGGTGTTTGGTGCGCGGGCAATATGACCGGTGCATCGCGGGCGTGCTGCATCGCCGTTGATTCTTAGGGCCACGGCATGCCGTGATCGTGCCTGCGTTGGTTGGGTTGCAGTTTGTCTACGTTAAGTTACACTTTTCGTAACTTTCTGTTGAGTCAATGAGATGGCGTCCGAGCGTTTTGCATTGCAGCCTTTGCAGCGGCTTTATCAAGGCCTGGATGCGCTGGCTTCCTCTGAGCGTTATCTGTTTACGCCTGCAGACATGCGGGTGTTGCTACCCGAGCTTAGCGCTGGTGCCTACCGTGCGTTGCTCAGCAGAGCGGCCAGTGGGCGGTTGCTGGAGCGGGTATGTCGGGGGCTATATCTCTATTTGCCGGCGCGGCCTTCTGACGGGCGTTTACTGTTTCATGTGGCGGCGCGGCTGCGTGCGCATGAATTCAATTACATCAGCCTGGAAACAGCCTTAAGTGATTGCGGCATTATTTCTCAGGTGCCGCAAAGTTGGCTGACGCTGATGTCGTCGGGGCGTAGCAGTGTGATTGATTGTGGCCGCTGGGGCAGTATTGAGTTTGTGCATACCCGTCAGAAACCCACAGCCATTGCCAGACATCTGATCTACGACCGTGCCTGTGGCATGTGGCGGGCAAGTCCGGGGCAGGCATTGCGAGATATGCGAGCCGCTCGGCGGAGTTTGGACCTGATTGACTGGAGTGTCGCCGATGAGCTTGTTTGATCAATTGGTAGATCAGGCCCTCAGCCAGCAGGTGGAGTTGGCCCCGTTGCGGGTTGTGGTGGAGAAGGAGCTGCTGCATCACGACATCATGCGGGTGCTCAGCGATTGCGGCATGCTCGAGCGATTGTGTTTTATCGGCGGTACCTGTTTGCGCGCCTGTTACGGCTCCAATCGTTTGAGCGAAGATTTGGATTTTACCGGTGGCAGCCATTTTGATCGGGCTGAGCTAGGGCAGTTGAAGCCCATTTTGACGCAGCGATTGCAAACCAAATATGGCTTGGATGTTGAGGTGAGTGAGCCGCGTAAGGACACGGGTAATGCTGATACCTGGAAGCTGAAGGTGCAGACCAGGCCACAGGCCCGTGACCTGCCTGCCCAGCGCATCAACATTGACGTGCGTGCCATTCCGAGTTATCAGCCGCAGCCGAAGCTATTGCTCAACCCCTATGGTGTAGATATGGGGACGGCCGGACTGATTGTGCGGGCTGAGTCTCTGGAAGAGATTTATGCCGACAAGATTCTGGCTTTTGGATTGCGTCGCGGGCGTATTAAAAACCGTGACCTGTGGGATTTGCTATGGCTTAAGCAGCGTCGGGTTACCCCGGCGTTTGAGCTGATACCACTCAAGCTGGATGATCACGGGGTTACTGCGCAGTTGTTTCTGCAGTCTGCTCGGGATCGAGTGCGGTCTTTGCGTGAGAGCGATGCCGTGAAGAGGGAGTTTCGCTTGGAGATGCAGCGTTTTTTGCCTGCAGCGATGGTTGCAACGACGGTAAACAATGAGCAGTTTTGGGGCTACCTGGCTGCCGAGATTCCTGCATTGATAGACGAAGTTGCACTGCGTTTGAGTGCTGAGCAGTCTGGGCCGACGTTTTTGATGTAACGTGCTGGTTTTCTGTGGGCGGCTGAATTTCGGATGGATGCAGGTGTTTGGTGCGCGGCAACGCGTGCTGCACCGCCGTTGATTCGTAGGGCCACGGCATGCCGTGGCCGGTTGGGGCAGGGTGGACGTTGGCGTCGCGCCCCACAGGATGAATGAATTTGAATAATCAGGAGTTGCCGTGAAGGTTACCAAGGCTGTTTTACCCGTAGCGGGGCTGGGCACGCGGTTTTTGCCGGCCAGTAAAGCGATTCCGAAGGAAATGGTCACCGTGGTGGACAAGCCCGTGGTGCAGTATGTGGTTGAGGAAGCGCTGGCCGCGGGTATCAACGAGATTGTGCTGGTGACCCACGCCAGCAAGAAGGCCATCGAAGATCACTTTGACGTCAACTACGAGCTTGAGGCT
>CERN01001206.1_pt1 | contig 23723 bp, 18 predicted proteins | sample 530761 | NCBI WGS metagenome assembly CERN01 (sample SAMEA2620947, study PRJEB7988) | marine metagenome | isolation source: saline water (ENVO:00002010), including | reverse complement strand
CGGTGTTGGTGGCCCGCGCATGACGGGTGAGGGGCTTGAGAGCCTGTTTCCTATGGATGAGATGTCGGTTATGGGCCTTGCCGAGGTTCTGCCGCATATTCCGCATTTGTTAAAACGTATCCGCCAGACGGCGGAATATGCCCTTGAGCAGCAGCCTGATGTGGTCATCACCATTGATGCCCCGGATTTCAGTTTTCGCGTTGGCAAGAAGCTGAAAGGCAGGGGGATTCCGCTGGTGCATTATGTTGCGCCGTCGGTCTGGGCATGGCGGCCGGGGCGGGCAAAGAAGATTGCGGGTTTCCTCGATCATTTGTTGGCGTTGCTGCCGTTCGAGCCGCCCTATTTCGAGCGGGTCGGGCTTCCGACCAGCTTTATCGGGCATTCCGCGGTCGAGGAACGGCATGGCGGCGATGCGGACCGATTCCGTGAACAGCACGGTATCGCAGCGGACTGCAAAATCCTGACGGTTCTTCCGGGCAGTCGCAATTCGGAAGTCACCCGTCTGTTGCCGGTTTTCCGAGATGTCTGCGAACGATTGGATGAGGATTTCCCCGATGCAAGAATTGTTGTGCCGACGGTGAGCAAGGTTGCACAGGTTGTCGGTGATGCGGTTGCCGACTGGCCGCTGCGCCCGATTGTCGTGACCGGGGATCAGGACAGGCGCGATGCGTTTGCCGCGTCCCATGCGGCCCTTGCGGCATCCGGGACCGTGTCGCTTGAACTGGCGATAACGGGGGTGCCGCATGTGATCGGCTATAAATTAAGCCCGATTACGGCATGGATTGCGCGGCGATTGTTGCGGATTGATACGGTGACCATCGTCAATCTGGTGCTTGGCAAAAAGCTTGTGCCGGAATTCCTGCAACAGGATTGCAGGCCGAACCGTATCGTGCCGGTTCTGAAATCGCTTATGGCCGACGGCGAAGGTCGGGCGGCGCAACTGGACGGGTTCGACGCGGCCACAACCATGCTTGGCTTTGGCGACCGGCCGCCGAGCGAGAAGGCCGCGGACGTCATCCTTGAAATCATAGAGAAAAATTCATCTGCCAAGACTGGCATTAGCGGGCAATAACGCATAGTTTGGCGTCATTGACCAATCAATGACGGAGGCTTTTCCAATGCGTTATTTGCACACCATGGTGCGTGTCGAGGATGTGGATGCATCCATGCGTTTCTACTGCGAACTGCTTGGCATGAAAGAAACCCGGCGCATTGAAAGCGAGAAGGGGCGTTTCACCCTGATTTATCTTGCGCCGCCTGCCGATGAAGCCAGTGCCAAGGTCAACAAGGCCCCGGAACTTGAACTGACTTATAACTGGGACCCGGAAAGCTATTCCGGCGGGCGCAATTTCGGCCATCTTGCCTATGAGGTCGACGATATTTATGCGCTTTGCCAGAAGCTGATGGATGCGGGTGTCACCATTAACCGTCCGCCGCGTGACGGCCATATGGCGTTTGTCCGTTCGCCGGACGGGATTTCGATTGAATTCCTGCAAAAGGGCGAAAGCCTTGCCCCGGCCGAGCCATGGGCCAGCATGGAAAACACCGGCTCCTGGTAACGCAGCACCCAATTGATCAAAACGCAAAAAGGCCCGGAATGATCCGGGCCTTTTCTGTATCAATCGTGGCGCAGATTAACGCTTGTTGACCGGAACGAACGGACGTTCGGAAACACCGGTGAACAACTGGCGCGGACGGCCGATTTTCTGCGACGGATCTTCGATCATTTCTTTCCACTGGGCGATCCAGCCGACGGTACGGGCAACTGCGAACAGCACGGTGAACATGCTTTCCGGGATGCCCATCGCCTTGAAGATGATGCCCGAATAGAAATCGACGTTCGGATAGAGTTTCTTCTCGATGAAGTACTCGTCTTCGCGTGCGATGCGTTCGAGTTCCTGTGCAACGTCAAGCAGCGGGTCCTGTACATTGAGTTCCTTGAGAACTTCGTGGCAGGTTTCCTGCATGACCTTGGCGCGCGGGTCGTAGTTTTTGTAAACCCGGTGACCAAAGCCCATCAGACGGAACGGATCGTTCTTGTCTTTTGCCTTGTTGACGAATTCCGGAATGTTTTTCACATCGCCGATTTCGTTGAGCATTTTCAGAACGGCTTCGTTCGCACCGCCATGTGCCGGACCCCAGAGGGAGGCAATACCGGCAGCGATACATGCAAACGGATTTGCCCCAGAAGAACCGGCCAGACGGACGGTCGAGGTCGATGCGTTCTGTTCGTGGTCGGCATGAAGGATCAGGATACGATCCATTGCGCGCGCAAGGACCGGGTTGACTTCATAGTCTTCGCACGGGTTGCCGAACATCATCTGCAGGAAGTTTTCTGCATAGCCGAGTTTGTTGTTCGGATAACGGAACGGCTGACCGATCGAGTATTTATACGCCATCGCAGCGATGGTCGGCATTTTCGCGATCAGGCGATAGGCCGAGATCAGGCGCTGGTTCGGGTCGTTGATGTCGGTGCTGTCATGATAGAAAGCAGACATCGCGCCAACCACACCGCACATAATGGCCATCGGGTGGGCGTCGCGGCGGAAACCGTTATAGAAATTGCGCATCTGCTCATGCACCATGGTGTGCATGGTGATGTCATTTTCAAATTGCGCCTTGTCTTTTGCATTCGGCAGATCGCCGTAAATCAGCAAATAGCAAACTTCGAGGAAATCGGATTGTTCGGCAAGCTCATCAATGGCATAGCCGCGGTGACGCAGGATGCCGACATCGCCGTCAATATAGGTCAGCTCGGACTGGCAGGAGCCGGTCGAGGTGAAGCCCGGGTCATAGGTGAAATATCCGGTTTCGGAGTAGAGTTTCCGAATGTCGATTACAGACGGACCAACGCTACCCTCGATCACCGGCAATTCGATCGACTTGCCAGTGGCATTGTCGGTCAGTGTCACGGTGTGGGAAGTCTTGGAATTCTGAGCCATGACTATTTTTCCTTCCCTGTTTGAACGAACACGGTTTTCAAGTTGTGTGCAGCATAGTGCTGCGGCGCACAAAGCGCAAATTCAGTGTTTAAGTTTTTTATTTTACGCTGTTATTGGGCATCGAATTTGCGGATGCGTTTCAGCGTTTGGGATTTGCCAAGCACGATCATTACTTCGAAGATGCCAGGCGATGAGTTGGAACCGGTGAGCACGGCCCGCAAGGGCTGCGCGACTTTGCCGAGTTTCTGATCGAGTTTTTCGGCAATGTTGCGAACGCTTGCGTCAACGTTCTCTTCTGTCCAGTTTTCAAGCGCGTCGAGTTCCTTTGCCAGTTCGGCAAACAGGCCTTCGGGGGCGCTATCAATCAGGGACTGAGCTTTCTCGTTAAACGACATGACGCCGTCCGTAACATAGAAGGCCGAAGAGTCGGCGAGCTCGATGAGTGTCTTGGCTCTTTCTTTAAGCCCTGACATGCCTTTGATCAAGATTTCTTTTTGCGCTGCGTCAATTGCATCGACGCCAATCTGTTTTGCGATCAGCGGTGCAATGTCGTTTGCAAGGCGGGTATCATCCGCTTGGCGCAGATAAACGCCATTGAGGTTGGTCAGTTTGGCGAAGTCGAAACGCGCCGCACCCTTGCCAACATCTTTGATGTCAAACCATTCAATGGCCTGTTCCTGGGAAATGATTTCCTCGTCCCCGTGACCCCAGCCAAGACGCAGCAGGTAGTTGTTTACCGCTTCGGGCAGGAAACCCATTTCATCGCGATAGGCATCAACACCCAGCGCACCATGACGTTTGGACAGCTTGGCGCCGTCCGGGCCGTGGATCAGCGGAATATGGGCAAAGGTCGGGACATCCCATCCCATCGCGTCGTAAAGCGCCTTCTGGCGAAACGCATTGGTCAGATGGTCATCGCCACGGATCACGTGAGTAATGCCCATATCGTGGTCATCGACAACGACCGACAGCATATAGGTCGGGGTGCCATCGCCACGCAGAATAACGTAATCGTCAAGCTGTTCATTGGCAACGCGGACATCGCCCTGTACCTGATCGGAAATCACGGCATCGCCGTCCTGCGGTGCCTTCAGACGCACGACAGGTTTGACGCCAGCCGGGGCGTCGGATGCATCGCGGTCGCGCCAGGTGCCGTCATATTTCATCGGGCGGCCTTCGGCGCGGGCCTTTTCGCGCATTTCCTGAAGTTCTTGCTGCGAGCAATAGCAATAATAGGCTTTCCCGGCCTTGATCAGTTCATGGGCGACTTCGGCGTGGCGGTCGCGACGGGCGAACTGGAAGGTCGGTTCTTCGTCTGCGGTCAGGCCAAGCCAGCTTAGCCCATCAAAGATGGCATCGACGGCTTCGGGGGTGGACCGTTCCCGGTCGGTGTCTTCGATGCGCAGCAGGAATTTGCCGCCGGTGTGTTTGGCATAAAGCCAGTTATAAAGGGCGGTGCGTGCGCCGCCGATATGTAGAAACCCGGTCGGAGACGGGGCAAAACGGGTAACAACCGTCATTCACTCTATCCGTTGGCTGGATGTTGTTGCTTGTCGTAATGACTTTTGGCGTGCACGCTATAACACATATGCGGCGGTGTTGCACCACAGCCGATGATAGATAGAAACTGTGCGCCGGGCAGGCTATTGTACATTCGTCGAATAAGTCGTGATGGAATTAATAAAAATCAATATGTTGCGAGAATATTTTCGCAAACAGGATTGTTGTTGGCCGCGCGCAGAAATTCCTGGATCCTGTGCACGGTTATATTCTTCGGGTTGGGATGTGCGGCGTATTTTTCACTTCCTGCGCGCCTGACGGTACAGCAAGCCGGCCTTGCGGTGATTCTTTTGCTGTCCGGATTGTGGATTTCGCGACGCTGGGTTTTGCCATTCTTTGGCATTCTGCTGCTGGCGGGTTTTTGTGGCGGGTTGCTGATTGCATCCATCCATCTTGAAAGGGCGCCATCCGGGCTTCTGACCAAGACGCTTTACATGACAGAGATCGAGGGCGACATCACGCTTCTGGAACCACGGGGCGGGCGGATGCGCATGACCGTGGCACCAATGCGGATCGCGGGGCTTGAGGACCGGGCATTTGACTGGAAGGTGCGATTGAGCCTTCCGGGTGGGGATGAGCTTTCCGTTGGGGATCATATCGTGGCAACGGCACGGCTGTTTCCGTTGCGCGCGGCCTCCGCGCCGGGCGACCCGGATTTTTCACGCGGATTATATCTGGACGGGATCGGGGCGACCGGGTTTGTTTTCGGCCATAAATATAGTGTGACCAAGAAGGCCGAAACAGGAATGATGCAGCCGGTTTCGGACCGGATCGAAAGTCTGCGCCTGACGATCATGACGGCAATCGATCAGAGCCTTACCGGCGCAGAGGCCGGGATTGCCAAGGCACTGATTGTCGGCGAACGCGGCGATGTCAGTGCGAAAATTGCCGATGATCTTCGCAAATCGGGATTGGCGCATCTTCTGGCGATTTCCGGGCTGCATATGGGGCTTTTAAGCGGGACGGTTTTCTTTTTCCTGCGGTTTGGCATGGCGGCCATTCCCGCCCTTGCGCTGCGGTTTCCGATCAAGAAATGGGCGGCTATCGGGGCGATGGGAGCAGCCGTGATCTATCTTGGCCTGTCAGGGGCCAGTGTGCCGACGCAGCGTGCCTTTGTGACGTTGACGATTGTCTGGATTGCGTTGCTGCTGGATCGGCGGGCGATATCGTTGCGGTTGGTGGCGTTTGCGGCGCTGGTTGTTCTGATCCTGCGGCCCGATGCGGTATTGGGGCCAAGCTTTCAGCTTTCCTTTGCGGCGGTGTCGGTTCTGGTGGCGTTTTATGATGGTCCGGGCAGGCGATGGTTTGACAAGTCGGGGGATCGGTCATGGCTATTCCGGCTTTGGCTGTTTTTTGCCGGGCTGGTGATGACCGGGTTGCTGGTTACGGCGGTGACCGCGCCGATCATCGGGTTTCATTTCGGGCGGATTTCGATGATCGGGATCGTGTCCAACCTGATTGCCATTCCGGTGATGGCGTTCTGGGTGATGCCGCTGATTGTGGCGACGCTTGTTCTGATGCCGTTCGGAGCCGGGGGACTGGCATTGTGGTTGATGAAGCCGGGACTGACATTGTTGATTGAAACCGCAAGCCTTGCCGCCGATCAGGCCTGGGGGCTTTGGCATGTCGAGCAGTTTAGTGCCGTATTTGCCATCGGCATCATGATGGCGATGGCCTGGTGGCTGGTCTGGCGGGGGAACGCGATTGCCCGGTTGGCTGTCATTCCGTTATGCGTGGCGATTGCGGCGCAAATCCTGTATCGCCCGGCGGATATTCTGGTTTCGGGGGATCAGGAAAGCTGGGCAATTCGCGACAGGGTGCGCGACAAACTTGTCCTGCCCGAAGGCATTTCGGATTTTCAGCAGTCGGTCTGGATGGCGCGATTTGGTATCGCCGATCATGATGCCGGCAATGTCATCGAAAAATGCGACGCAACGGTTTGTTCCGTCAGGATCGCCGGACGGCAGGTGATCATTGCCAATGATCTTGCCAATCCGTTCTATGCATGCCGCCATGGCGATATGATCATCAGCCTGAAACGCGATATGCCGCGTGATATCTGTGCGCCGGATGTGACTGTCATCGATGATGACCTGTTGTGGTGGCAGGGGGGCGTCTCGGTTGCGTTGCGGCCCGATGCTGCCCCGGTGATCGAAACCGTGCGTGAAACGTCCGGCATCTGGCCGTGGATTATCATCGGGGGCAGGGTGGTCAAATAAAAAACGCCGCCAGGCAAGGCCGACGGCGTTTCTTTCGGTTTGTTCGGTTTATTCGGTATTCTATCAGTATTGGCGGAGCAAACCGATCAGACGTCCCTGAATGCGGACACGATCAGGCGACAGCGCGCGCGTTTCATAACGCGCATTGGCCGGTTCCAGCAGAACTTCGCCACGGCCACGTTTCAGGCGTTTCAGAGTGGCTTCGGCGTCGTCGACCAGTGCGACAACGATGGAGCCATCATTGGCCTGTTCGCAACGCTGGATCAGGACGGTGTCGCCATCGAGAATACCGGCATCGATCATCGAATCACCGGAAACTTCAAGCGCATAGTGATCGCCGGTTCCCAGAAGCGCTGCCGGGACCTGCACCATTGTGGTCTGATCGCGAAGGGCTTCGATCGGGGTACCCGCCGCAATCCGGCCAAACAGCGGCAGGGAAACGGATTCACCCGATTCCGAAAAGGCCGAAGGCACGGTTGCCGGCCGATGCGCAGCCTTTCGCGCGGAGGCGATAGAGGTAACATTGTTGGGCGTTTCCGCGGCGTCGTCATCATTATTATCCGGAAGACGCAGGACTTCGAGCGCGCGGGCCCGATGGGCGAGACGGCGAATAAAACCGCGTTCCTCAAGCCCGGTGATCAGGCGATGAATGCCGGATTTGGATTTCAGGCTCAGGGCTTCTTTCATCTCGTCAAAAGAGGGCGAGATGCCATGATCGCGAAGGTAATTATCGATATAGACCAGCAATTCGTATTGCTTGCGCGTCAGCATGATTTTTTCCGAACCAGTAATAAGAACAAACCGAATACATAAATGTTCTACTTTGGTTCTGCTTGTTCGTCAAGCACCACAACCCGAAAAATCACCGTTTAAGGGCATTCTTTCGGTCAAGAAACGAAATTTGGGTATTTCCAGGGATCAGTCGGCGGTGAAAGTACCCGACTTTCCGCCTTCCTTGTGGACAACGCGAATATCGGTAATCCGCATGGCTTTATCGACCGCCTTGCACATATCGAACACGGTAAGTGCGGTAACGGAAACGGCGGTCAGGGCTTCCATTTCCACCCCGGTTTTGCCGGTGGTTTTGCATGTCGCGACAATATCTACCGCATCGGTGTCAGTTGCGAGTTCCAGCGTGACTTCGGCCGAGGTTAGAGGCAGGGGATGGCAAAGCGGGATCAGGTCAGCGGTTTTCTTGGCCCCCATAATCCCGGCAAGCTGGGCGATGCCAAGAACGTCGCCCTTTTTATGGCCGCGTTCGGCAATCAGCCGGGCCGTTTCCGCCGACATCAGGACACGGCCCTTTGCGATGGCGACGCGCGCGGTATCGGTCTTGGCCGAAATATCGACCATGACGGCATTACCAGCAGCGTCGATATGCGAAAGTTTGTCTGCCATGCCTGTATCCTGTAACGGTATCAGGCCGCGAGGCCAAGAATATTGCGGGTGGCGGCGGTTACGTCGTCCTGACGCATCAGGCTTTCGCCGATCAGGAAGCATTGCGCGCCGACCTTTGCCATGCGGGCGAGGTCATCGTGTGTGAACAGGCCGCTTTCGGCGACCAGCATCCGGCTGTCATCGACCATACCAGCGAGTTCTTCGGTCGTGGTCAGGGAGACTTCGAGCGTTTTCAGATTGCGGTTGTTCACGCCGAGAAGCTTTGATTTCAGTTTCAGGGCGCGTTCGAGTTCCGGGGCGTTGTGCACCTCGATCAGGACATCCATGCCAAGGCTGTTTGCTGCGTCTTCAAGCTCGGCGGCCTGAGCGTCTTCGAGGGCTGCCATGATCAGAAGGATGCAATCGGCACCCAACGCCCGGGCTTCGGTCACCTGATAGGGGTCAAGCATGAAATCCTTGCGCAGGACCGGCAGGTCAACGGCGGCACGTGCCGCGATCAGATAGCTGTCATCGCCCTGGAAATAGGGGATGTCGGTCAGGACCGACAGGCAACTTGCCCCACCGGCCTTATAGGCCTGTGCTAGAACGGGCGGATTGAAATCCGGGCGGATCAGGCCCTTGGACGGGGATGCCTTTTTAATCTCGGCAATCAGGCCGTAACGACCATCCGCAACCGATGTTTCAAGCGCCCTAATGAAGCCGCGTGGGGCGGATTGCGATCTGGCGGCGGTTTCGAGGTCGGCAAGTGACTTTCGCGCCTTGCAGGCAGCGATATGATCGCGTTTGTCGTTACAGATACGTTCGAGTACGTCGCTCACGCTGCGGTCCCCTGATTGGAAATGCGGACAAGTGCCTGCAGGGTTTCTGCGGCTTTGCCGGAATCGATTGCGGTGCGGGCCTTTGCGATGCCATCGGCAAGATCGGTTGCGATGTCGGTCACCACAAGGGCGGCTGCGGCATTCAGCAGAACGATATCGCGATAGGCGCTTTTTTTACCGGCAAGAAGATCGAGAATGGCCTGCGCGTTTGTCTGGGCGTCGCCGCCTTTAAGCGCATCAAGGGTGACGATTTCAAGGCCGTAATCTTCGGGGTTGATTTCAAAGGTCGTAACCGTGCCGTTTTTGACTTCGGCGACAAAGGTCGGGCCGGTTGTTGAAATTTCATCAAGGCCGCTATGACCATAGACAACCCATGCATGTTCGGAACCAAGGCGGTTCAGCACATGGGCAATCGGTTCGACCCATTCACGGGCGAAAACACCCATGACCTGGCGTTTGGTTTTGGCCGGGTTGGCCAGCGGTCCCAGCAGGTTGAAGATCGTGCGCGTGCCCATTTCAACGCGGGTCGGCATCACGTGACGCACGGCCGAGTGATGGCGCGTTGCCATCATGAAGCACAGATTGATTTCCTTTAGCGCCTTTTCAAGAAGCGCCATATCGGCATCGAGATTGACGCCAAGCGCCATCAGAACATCGGCCGATCCCGATTTTGACGACGCCGCGCGGTTGCCGTGCTTGGCAACGATGGCGCCGCAGGCCGCCGCAACGATTGCCGCCCCGGTCGAGATATTGAAGGTGCCGCTGCCATCGCCACCAGTACCACAGGTATCAACCGCATTGGGCGGGGCGATAATGCCGGTCGCCTTGGAGCGCATGACACGCGCCGCCCCGGTGATTTCATCGACCGTTTCACCGCGCAGGCGCAGCGCCATCAGGAAAGCCCCCATCTGCGACGGCGTTGCCTGACCGGACATCAGAACGTCGAAGGCCTGTTCGGCCTGTTCTTCGTTCAGTTTTTCGCCATTTGCGACTTTGGCCAGGATCGGCTTCAGGTCATATTCAGTCGACATGCGGGTTTCCTCGGTTAGCGGTCCGGTGCGGTTTCATGCGCCGGGGAAGTCTATAAAATTCTTCAAAAGGGCATGGCCATGTTCGGATGCGATGCTTTCGGGATGGAACTGGACACCATGAATCTGATGCTGTTTGTGACGCAGCCCCATGATCAGACCATCCCCGTTTTCCGCCGTGATTTCAAGGCAATCGGGCAGGGTTGCGCGATCAACAACCAATGAATGGTAACGGGTCGCTTCAAACGGGCTGGGCAGGCCGTTAAACACGCTTTTGCCTTCGTGCACCATCGCATCGGTTTTGCCATGCATGCATTCGGGCGCGCGCACGACATTGCCGCCAAAGGCCTGACCGATGCCCTGATGACCAAGGCAGACGCCAAGCAGCTTAACCTTGCCCGCCGATGCCCTGATCAGATCAAGACAGATACCCGCGCGATCCGGATCGCAGGGACCGGGCGAGATCACGATGCCTTCGGGCTTTAAAGCCAGCGCATCATCAACCGAGATTTCATCATTGCGGCGGACGTCGACCTCGGGACCGAGTTCGCGCAGATAGTGCCACAGATTGAATGTGAAGCTGTCGTAATTATCGATGAGGAGATACATCGTGGCGCCGGGCTGTGAATATCAGATCGGGCAGAGAATAAACGGCATTGCCGCTACGTCAAGCGATTGCAAAAACCATTTTCCTGCCATTGTTTGCGGTCTTTGTTTGCGGCTTTAACAGGGTGCTAACCTGATCGGGTTTAAAAGCTTCCAAACACAAGCCGCGATAATTGGCGTATAATCACCATATGGGTAACACGACCCAGCAAACGAGACTGGAGACCAGAGCGTGGCACGCCGGGCACAACCCGCCAAAAAGAAAAAAGCGGCACCGCGAAAAACAGGCCGTAGCAAGGCTGCACCGAAGAGGAAATCGGGCGGCATTGGCCGTTTCATGCTGGGCGGTGCGATTGTGGCGGGCACCATTTCGGCATTCATTGCAGCAGGCAGTATGCTTGAGCTGGATCGCGCGTCGCGTGATCTTGGCGAACGGGCCGCCAATTCAGAACCGGAATATACGCCAGCACCGGCCCCGGTACCGGAAAGCCGCAATTATGATTTCAGCGAAAGCAACGGCAATCGCGACCGGACCGGATATATGGTCGGTGAACGTGTGCCGGGTGAAAAAACTGCGCCCGAAACCAGACAACCGCAGAAGGCACCGGTCACAAAGTCGCCTGAACCTGCCGTGTCGCCCGATACCGGCGGGATCAGCGGGGGCGCGCATAGTGATGGTCCGCCGCCATGGCAGAAATTCGCAGCCCTTACCCCTGATACGGGAACCGCACCGGTTATCGCGATTGTGATTGATGATGCGGGCCTTGATCAGCCGCGCACCGCACGCACCATCGAGTTGCCGGGACCGGTGACGATTTCCTATCTGCCCTATGCGCGCGACCTTCAGCGTCAGGTGAATGATGCGCGCGGGCGGGGGCATGAAGTGATGCTTCATATGCCGATGGAGCCGTCGTCGGCATTGGTCGATCCAGGTCCGCATGCGTTGCGCACCGGATTTGACCGCGACAAGATATTGGGCGAGATGACCTGGATGCTGGACCGGTTTTATGGCTATGTCGGTGTGAATAATCACATGGGCAGCAAATTCACATCCGACCCGGAACGCATGCAGGTGGTGATGGAGGTGATGAAATCACGCGGGCTTCTGTTCCTTGATTCCAAAACCAGTGCCAAGTCGGTCGGATTTTCGATGGCACGCCAATATGATGTCCCGGCGCTTGAGCGCGACGTGTTCATTGATGACGCCGATGATGCCACCAAAATTGCCGAAATGCTGGCGCGGACGGAAAAGGTTGCAATCAATCAGGGATTTGCGATTGCGATTGGCCATCCGCGTGACCTGACGCTGGAGGCCCTGCAAAAATGGATTCCCGCCATTCAGGCGAAGGGATTTGTTCTGGTGCCGGTGACCGACATCCTGCGACGAACAAGTCCGAGTGCGACAGGTTGATAAAGAACAAGGCCCGCAGATGAAGCGGGCCTTGTTCTTTTGTTCCAAAATGCAGGAAATCAGGCGAAGCGATGGGCTTCGCGGGCGGCGGCCATAAGCGCGCCTGCCTTGTTCTGGCATTCCTTGTGTTCGAGTTCCGGTTTGCTGTCTACGACAATCCCGGCACCGGCCTGGATATGAATCTGTTCGTCCTTGATGACCGCAGTGCGCAGCGCGATGCAGGTATCCATCGATCCATCGGCGGAGATATAGCCGATACAACCTGCATAAATGCCGCGTCGGACCGATTCCAGTTCATCGATGATTTCCATGGCGCGGACCTTTGGCGCGCCCGATACCGTTCCGGCAGGGAAACCGGCCTTGAGCGCGTCCATCGCATCATATTTGTCGTCGATCTGACCAACGACGTTCGAGACGATATGCATGACATGGGAATAGTATTCGATCTGTTCGCGGTCGGTGACGCGCACCGTACCGGGCTTGGACACACGGCCGACATCATTGCGCCCAAGGTCAAGCAGCATCAGATGTTCCGAACGTTCCTTGGGATCATCAAGCAGGTCCTGGGCCATGACCTTGTCGTCATCGGGTGTCTTGCCGCGCCGACGCGTTCCGGCAATCGGGCGAATGGTGACTTCGCCGTCGCGCAGGCGGACAAGGATTTCCGGGCTGGCGCCGACAACCTGAAACCCGCCGATATCAAGATAAAACATAAAAGGTGACGGATTGATCCGGCGAAGGGCGCGGTAAAAGGCGAAGGGCGGCAATTGATAGGGCAGCGTGTAGCGTTGCGAGAGCACGACCTGAAAGATATCGCCCGCGCGGATATATTCCTTGGCCTGATCGACCATTTTGTGAAAACCGGCCTCGTCGACGCTGACCTTTGGGTCGGGCAGGGTATCGGGGGCGGATTTGGACCGGCGATCAAGGAACAGGTTGCGCTGGAACTGCTGGACGACATCATTGAGGCGCGCACAGGCCAGATCATAGGCCGCATCGGCATCTATGCCTGTTTCGGGGCGGACCGGGGTTACGACGGTAACGGTATCGGCGATGGTATCGAAGCTTGCGGTGACCGTCGGGCGGATAAAGATGCCGTCAGGGACGCCGAGTTCATCCGGGTTGCTATCGGGCAGCTTTTCCATCAGGCGTACGGTGTCATAACCCATATAGCCGACAAGACCGGCGCTCATGGGTGGCAGATTGTCGGGCAGGGCGATGTGGCTTTCGGCGATCAGCTTTTTGAGGCTTTCAAGCGGTGCATCGGGTTCATCTTCGAACGCATCGGCATCGGCAAGGGCGCGACGATTCAGTTCTGCCTTTTGGCCAAAGCAGCGCCAGATCAGATCGGGGCGCAGGCCAAGGAATGAATAGCGTCCGCGCACGGCACCGCCTTCGACAGATTCAAGCAGATAGGTGTTGGGCATGCCTTCGGCGATCTTGAGAAACGCCGAGACGGGCGTATCAAGATCAGCGGTCAGCGAGGTCCAGAGAACCTGTGAAATGCCGTTATTGTAGTTCTGCTTGAAACTGTTGAAATCCGGTTTGATTTCCATGGTCTGTCCAATTTTGGTCGATTAGGGGTGGGCGGTATGAGGCAGCGCAGAGTTTAACGAAAAAGGGCGGCCCGATGAAAGGCCGCCCCCATTTCTGATCGGGATCAGTTGGCCGCGGTTTGCGGATAAAGACCGTTGATCACGCTGTTATTGACGCTGACCGAAATCTCGTCCTGCAGGTAATCAAGATATTCTGCAAGGATGTCTTCGTTCAGGCCCTGTTTGAGTTCGGTCACGACAGGGTCGGCAGCGCCTTCGGCAATGGTGCCAGCTTTGATCTGATCAAGTTTCAGAACCAGAACATTGTCGCCGGACTGAACGGCCTTTGCCTTGCCTTCTTCAAGGGTGAAGAGGGCTGCGGCTACCGCCGGGCTGACATTGCCTTGGAGGCCCTGACCGGTACGTTTGGTCAGGCCGCTTTGTTCGAGTTCGGCACTGTCGCTAGTAGCGAGCGTTGCGATATCGGCATTCTGGTCATTGATCGATGCGGCAAGCTGATCGGCTTTTTCAAGCATCAGACGGTTGCGTTCATCGGTTTTCCATGCGGTAACAACGTCATCACGCACGTCTTCAAACGGACGCAGTGCCGACGGGGTGACGTCATCAACGCGTGCGACATAACGAACACCGGTCGAGGTTTCTTCGAGGAAGCTTTCCTCGCCCTTGCCGAGTTCGAAAATCTTGGCATTGATCTCACCGCTGTCGGTGATTTCAGTACCCAGACCTTCGCCACGCACAACGTCGTTCAGTTTATAGGTTTTTGCGCCAACCGCGTTTGCGGCTTCTTCAAGCGGGGTCCCGGCACCAAGTTCATCATCAAGCTTGGCGGCAAGATCATAGATCGCGTCTTCGGCCTTGAACTGCCGGACACCGGCCTCGACATCGTCGCGAACCTGATCAAGGGTTTCGGTCTGTTCCGGCGTAATGCCGGTCACGCGAATGATATGCCAGCCAAGGGCTGTTTCGACCGGTTCGGAAAATGCGCCTTCTTCAAGGCCAAACGTCGCATCGCGCAGATCGGGAAGGATGTTGTCGGCGGTGAATTCACCAAGTTTGACAATCGACGGATCCATACCGGCATCGTCGGTTGCGACCTGCATGAAATCGGCACCACCCTGAAGCGCCTTATAGGCCTCCTGGGCACTTTCCTTTTCATTGGGGGCAAACAGGATCTGTTCGACAACGCGTTTTTCCGGAGTCTGGAATTCCGGCAGGCGATGGTTATATGCCTCGAGAATTTCTTCTTCGGTGACATCCATATTTGCCGCCAGATCCTTCGCCGAAAGGGTGACCAGGGTCACATCGCGGCTTTCGGGGGCGGTGAATTGCGGTGCGTTGTCTTCGTGATATTTACGAAGGGTCGCGTCATCGGGCGTTTCGATCGTGTCGAATTCCGAAGCATTCAGGGCAAAGAAGCTGCCGCTGCGCTGTTCGTTGCGGTAGGCGGCAATCTGTTGTGCCATGACGTCAGGGACGCTGACGGCACCGGCGAGGCTGCCGACAACCTGCTGGCCCATCATGTCCCCACGAACACCTTCGATGAATTCCGGTTCGGTATATCCGCTGGAATACAGCGCCTGAAGGAAACGTTCGCGGTCGAACTGGCCGGTGGTTTCATTCTGGAAGCCCGGAGAGGCGAAAATCGTCTCGCGCACTTTTTCGTTGCTGATGCCGATGCCCATTTCCTTGGCGTTTTCACGCAGGATTTTCTGGGAAACCAGATTTTGAACCGTATTGTTCAAAAGGCCCATCTGGATGGCTTGCTGACGGTCGAAATTCGGACCGAAAACGCTGCGCATGTTCTGGATACTGCGCTGGAAGGCGCGATCCAGTTCGGCGGGGCTGATATTTTGGCTGCCGATTTCAGCAACCTGACGCGATGTTCCAAGATCGAGCATCGACGCATTCAGGCCCCATCCGACGAAGCTGATTGCAATCACGCCGAGGATGATCTTGGCAAAGATTGATTTCGAAAAAGAGCGAATGCCAGCAAGCATATGATAAGCCTAACAATTCGTGGTTGGTGCCGATGACAATGCAGATGACAATGTACCGGCAGCGTTTCTTTTATCTGCCGGAACATAACGAAAATCCCGGCGCAATTGCCGCGCATCTTAATGGCGAGAGGTAAGGGCGGCAACATCCGATTGCATTGACCGTGCCCGAAGTTCGGTTGACAGTGTTTTCCGGGGCTTGGCCGGGGCCTGAGCGCGTGCTAAAACCCGCATCGAACCGTGTTTGTAACAATACTTGTCGGATCGGTTCCCGCATGGCCCAGCCATTGCCTGATCCAAAACCCGTCGCAGCAAGAGGTAGATATACATATGTCACAGCGCCGTCCCCTGATCGCCGGAAACTGGAAAATGAATTGCCTGCGCACCGACGGGCTTGCACTTGCGCGCGGACTGTCTGACCGCGCAAAGGCAAAAGGTGATCTGGCATGTGATATTCTGGTCTGTCCGCCAGCAACCCTGATTTCCGATGTTGCCGGTGTTACGGCCAAGAGTGCCGTCAAGGTTGGCGGTCAGGATTGCCATGTTGCCGTTTCGGGCGCGCATACCGGGGATATTGCGGCCCCGATGCTGGCCGATATCGGCGCGACCCATGTTCTTGTCGGGCATTCCGAACGTCGGGCCGACCACGGTGAAAGTTCGACCGTTATTCGCCAGAAAACAATGGCAGCCCATGATGCCGGTCTGATTGCGGTGGTCTGTGTTGGCGAGACCGAGCTGGAACGCGATCTTGGTGCGACGCTTGCGGTGGTCAATGGCCAGATTGCGGTTTCGGTTCCTGATGAGGCGACAGCGGAAAATACCGTCATTGCCTATGAGCCGGTCTGGGCGATTGGCACGGGGCGCACGGCAAGCGTTGATGAAGTTGCCGAAGTTCATGCTGCAATTCGTGCAGGGCTGACGGCACGATTTGATGATGGTGACAAATTCAGAATTCTGTATGGTGGTTCGGTAAAGCCGTCCAATGCGGCTGAATTGCTGTCTGTGCCCGATGTTGACGGTGCACTGGTTGGCGGGGCGAGCCTCAAGGTTGACGATTTTTGGAAAATTATTGAAAGTTGCGCCTAGCCAACTGTCATAAAACACGTTAAATACGCATCAAATTTTTGCCCGATCCGGCCATAATAATGTTCGGATCGGAAGTTTTAGGACAAGAGTTTCGAGACCATGCAAACTGTTATTCTGGTAATTCACCTTCTTCTTGCGCTTGGCATGATTGCCGTCATTCTCGTACAGCGCAGCGAGGGCGGTGGGCTTGGTATCGGCGGAAGCGGCGGCGGTGGCGGCGGCGGTAATTTCGGCGTCATGAGCTCGCGCAGCGCAGCAAACCTTCTGACACGTACGACCGCTATTCTTGCCGGGGCATTCATGATTACAAGCCTTGCCCTGGCATTGTTGTCCAACACTCATACCCAGCCGACATCCATACTGGATCAGGCTCCGGCCCCGGCAGCTGAACAACAGCCCGCCGAGGACACCGGACCGGCGGCTCCGACCCGCTAAAAAACAAACCGACGACCAGAGGCGGCAAAATTGCCGCCTCAATTTTTGATTGTTGTATTCCCCGGTTCGTGATGCACTGAGCGGCATCGAACTGCGGCGTTTTGCTTTGAGATGAGGCAAAGACATGACCCGTTATATCTTTATCACCGGTGGCGTTGTTTCTTCGCTGGGCAAGGGCCTGGCATCTGCTGCTTTGGGGGCCTCGCTTCAGGCACGTGGTTTCACTGTTCGCCTGCGCAAGCTTGATCCGTATATCAACGTTGATCCGGGCACCATGAGCCCGTATCAGCATGGCGAATGTTATGTGACCGAAGACGGGGCGGAGACCGACCTTGATCTTGGTCACTATGAACGTTTCACCGGTGTTTCGTCGCGTCGTTCCGACAACGTGACCACCGGTCGCATCTATTCCAACGTGATTGCGCGCGAACGTCGCGGCGATTATCTGGGCGGGACCGTTCAGGTGATCCCGCATATTACCGATGCGATCAAGGAATTCGTTCAGTCCGATGCGACCGAGGATTTTGTCCTTGTCGAGATCGGCGGTACGGTTGGCGATATCGAAAGTCTGCCGTTCCTTGAAGCGATCCGCCAGATGGGCAACGAGCTTGGCGATGGCCGCACGCTGTTCATGCATCTGACGCTGGTGCCTTATATTTCGTCGGCGGGCGAGCTTAAAACCAAACCGACCCAGCATTCCGTCAAGGAACTGCAAAGCGTTGGTATTCAGCCCGATATCCTGCTGTGCCGTTGTGACCGTGAAATTCCGGTCAATGAGCGCCGCAAGATTGCACGTTTCTGTAACGTGCGCGAAGCCGCTGTTATTCCGGCCTATGACGTCGACAATATCTATCAGGTGCCGATCAGCTATCACCAGTATGGTCTTGATAACGAAGTGCTTCATCACTTCGGCCTGCAGGCACAGGACCCGGATCTGGGGCCGTGGGAAGAAATCTGCAACATCATCCGTAATCCGGAAGGTGAGGTTACTATCGGGATCGTTGGCAAATATATTCAGTTGCCCGATGCCTATAAGTCGCTCACCGAAGCACTGACCCATGGCGGCATCGCCAACAAGGTCCGTGTCAAACTGGAATGGATTGCGTCTGACGCGCTTGAAAAAGAAGGCGATGTTAGCGAAATCCTGTCCAAACTGGACGCGATCATGGTGCCGGGCGGATTTGGCGAGCGTGGCACGGAAGGCAAGATTGCCGCTGCGCGCTATGCCCGTGAAAACAAGGTGCCGTATTTCGGGATTTGCTTTGGTATGCAGATGGCGGTTCTTGAAGCGGCCCGCAATCTTGCGGACCTTAAGGATGCATCTTCATCGGAATTCGGTCCGACGAAAACACCGCTTGTGGGCTTGATGACCGAATGGGCCAAAGATGGTGGCTCGGTTGAGCGTCGTAGCGGCGAAGATGATCTTGGTGGCACCATGCGCCTTGGCAACTACGAGTGCAAACTGGTCGACGGTACGCGTGCGCGTGATATCTATGGCAGTGAGACCGTTCTTGAGCGCCATCGCCATCGTTACGAAGTTAACGTAAACTTCATGGCGCAGCTTGAGGAAAAAGGGCTTAAATTCTCGGGTCTGTCGCCGGACGGGCGTTTGCCGGAAATCGTCGAATACCCGGATCACCCGTGGTTCATCGGCGTTCAGTTCCACCCGGAACTGCGTTCGCGTCCGCTTGATCCGCATCCGCTGTTTGTGTCCTATATCAAGGCCGCCAAAGAGCGCAGCCGTCTGGTTTGATCAAACAGCCTGAATGAAAGACTTCGAAATGACGGAAATCAAAACTGTCAAAGTCGGCAATATCGAATTCGCCAATGACAGGCCCTTTGCGCTTCTGGCGGGGCCATGCGCGATCGAAAGCCGTCAGCACGCACTGGAAATGTCCGCAGCGCTTAAGGAATTGTCCGAGGGGCTCGGGATCGGGCTTGTTTACAAAAGCTCGTTTGACAAGGCAAACCGCACCAGCAGCACGTCGAGGCGCGGGGTTGGACTGGTCGAGGGTCTCGACATTCTGGCAGAGGTCAAGGAAAAGACCGGCCTTCCGATTGTCACCGACGTTCATCTGCCAGATCAGTGTGCGTCGGTCGCCGAAGTTGCCGATATTCTGCAAATTCCGGCGTTCCTGTGCCGTCAGGCCGATCTTTTGCAGGCCGCGGGTAAAACCGGGCGCGCGGTGAATGTCAAAAAGGGCCAGTTCCTGGCACCCTGGGACATGGCGAATGTTGCGAACAACATTGCGTCAACCGGCAACGAAAACATCATGCTTTGTGATCGCGGGACCAGCTTTGGCTATAACACGCTGGTAACCGATTTCCGTGGACTTCCCACCATGGCCCGTCAGGGCTATCCGGTCGTATTTGATGCGACCCATTCTGTTCAGCAGCCGGGTGGGCAGGGGACAACGTCAGGTGGACAGCGCGAATTTGCGCCGGTTTTGGCGCGTGCGGCTGTATCTGTCGGCATTGCCGCCCTGTTTATCGAAACCCACGATAACCCGGATGCGGCCATCAGCGATGGCCCGAACCAGATTCCCTTGAACAAGCTTCCGGAAGTTTTGTCGGTTCTGATGGAACTGGACAAAGTGGCAAAAGCCAATCCGGTTCGTCTGGACATGTTCAAGGATTGATATGCAAATGCCGCCATCAGACATGATGGCGGCATTTCTTTTATGCTGTAACCAAAGCACCCGATTGGGGTGCAGATAATCTCAGTGAGGAGAATGTTTCCGTCATGACCGCTATTATCGATATCCGCGGCCGCGAAATCCTCGATAGCCGTGGCAACCCGACTGTCGAAGTTGATGTAACTCTGGAAAGTGGCGCCTTTGGTCGTGCAGCCGTTCCGTCGGGTGCATCCACCGGTGCGCATGAAGCCGTCGAGCTGCGTGACAAGGAAGACCGTTATCTTGGCAAGGGCGTGACCAAAGCGGTTGCCGCCGTCAATGGCGAGATTTTCGAAGCCCTGGCCGGTATGGATGCCGAAGACCAGGTCGAGGTCGATGGCATCATGATCGATCTTGACGGGACGCCGAACAAGAGCCGTCTTGGCGCGAATGCCATTCTGGGTGTTTCGCTGGCGGTTGCCAAGGCTGCGGCTGAAGAAGCGGGCCTTCCGCTTTATCGTTATGTTGGTGGGGCTTTCGCCCGCACCTTGCCGGTGCCGATGATGAACATCATCAATGGCGGTGAACATGCCGACAACGCGATTGACGTTCAGGAATTCATGGTGATGCCGGTTTCGGCAGAAACCGGATCGGACGCAATCCGCATGGGTGCGGAAATCTTCCATAACCTGAAAAAGGCCCTGTCAGCAGATGGTCTGAGCACTTCTGTTGGTGACGAAGGTGGTTTTGCCCCGAATATCGGGTCGAGCGAAGAAGCCATCAGCTACATCATGAAGTCGATCGAAGCTGCCGGTTATCGTCCGGAAGAAGACGTTGTCCTTGCCCTTGATGCGGCATCGACCGAATTCTACAAAGGTGGCAAATACGTTCTGGCGGGCGAGAACAAGACCCTTGATGCAGACGGCATGGTCAAATACTGGGCCGATCTGGTCAGCAAGTATCCGATTTTCTCGATCGAAGACGGCATGTCTGAAGATGACTGGGACGGTTGGGCGGCATTGACGTCGGAAATCGGCAAAAAGGTTCAGCTGGTCGGGGACGATCTGTTCGTAACCAATCCGAAGCGCCTTGCCGATGGCATCAAGAAGGGCGTTGCCAACTCGATCCTCGTGAAGGTCAACCAGATCGGTTCGCTGACCGAAACGCTTGAGGCCGTCGAAATGGCCCATCGTGCTGGCTATACTGCGGTTATGTCACACCGTTCGGGCGAAACCGAAGATTCGACCATCGCCGATCTTGCGGTTGCCACCAATTGCGGGCAGATCAAAACCGGTTCGCTGTCACGTTCTGACCGTCTGGCGAAATACAACCAGTTGATCCGCATCGAAGAGATGCTGGGGGCCGGTGCCTATTATCCGGGGCGTTCGATCCTGAAATAAGGTTCGATTGCAGGACTGAACCTGAAAAACCGTCCCGTCATTCCGGGACGGTTTTTTTTGTTGTTCAGGATCAGCTAATTGAGCGTAACTGCCCTGTATTAGCATTGCTGTTTTAAGCTTATTTTTACCCTGTTGTGATTAGCTGTGAGAGTATTTTTGCGAGAGTTCTGTCTGCTGCGAGATTTATGCCTTTGGGTTCAAAGGGAAATAACGCACGCAGTTTTTCCGTTCCGGTTTCGGAATGGTGTTTTTCTGTTGTTCGTCTCGTATCCGCAAAGGGCAGGGGTAAATGTCTTCAACGTCACCGGTTATTCGCCGACTAGGTCAGGCTATTGCACCGGTTATTGCATTTACCATTATGGTCTATTTCATCTTCCACAGTGTCGAAGGTAATCGTGGTTTGCTGGCTTATTGGTCGATGCAGGACCGCGTGGCCGATATCGCAAAAGTGCGTGACGAAATCATCGACAAGCGCAAGCATCTCGAGCAGCGCGTGATTGCGATGCGCCCGAAGCATCTTGATCCTGATCTGCTCGATGAACGTGCGCGCGCGATGCTGAATGCCGCGCACCCGGATGATCTGATTATCTTCCATCACAATGGCTACCCGGCCGACGAAACGGTTGCTGCCAGCCAGTAATCGGTCGCGGCAGATTTGTGCTTAGAATCCGGCTGGGTTTTTATGCGCGCGATCAACTTCCAAAATTGAAAATGCGCGCGTCCGGGGCTGTATTTCCCATGATTTTACAGCCCGGGCTGCTTGGCGAGAGTTTGACATCCTCTCATACAGCGTTGTTTCAACTGTCTTTTGGTTGATTTGTGACCTGCAATAGTTTGTGATCAGGGCAACGCAACCTTTTGTTTCTTCTGGCAGTTGCGAAATAAACGTGTCGGATCTGTGATATTCTTTTCAGGAAAGCATAGCATTTGTGACCTGATGGAATGAACGGGAATGAAGCCGGTTCCTCAAGTCACTGGAAACGCTTGAATTATGTATATATGCAAAAAAACATGAATTAACCATTATTTGGTTTATTTGTGATTGTGCGTTGCAAAACAACAGTTTACGGGTGGTTAGATTGCTTGCTTCGACACGTAGTTTTGGGTAGTCATTTCGGTGGTCCAGTACCGAATTAAGCGCTCATACATGATGCTTAAGCGACAGCCATCCACCGGGAGGAAACATGGCGACCACAAAACGCAAACGCGCCACGACGCGCGCCGACAATCAGGCGAGCAGTGACGATCTCCTCAAATATTACCGTGAAATGCTGCTGATCCGTCGCTTTGAAGAAAAAGCCGGTCAGCTTTATGGCATGGGGCTTATTGGTGGCTTCTGCCATCTTTACATCGGGCAGGAAGCTGTCGTTGTCGGCATGCAGGCTGCCATTACCGGCGATGATGGTGTGATCACCAGTTACCGCGACCACGGCCATATGCTGGCCTGTGGCATGGACCCAGCAGGGGTCATGGCAGAGCTGACCGGCCGTGAAGGCGGTTATTCGCACGGCAAGGGCGGCTCGATGCACATGTTCTCCAAGGAAAAGAACTTCTATGGCGGGCATGGTATCGTCGGCGGGCAGGTTTCGCTCGGCACCGGTATTGCCTTCAATTACAAATATCGCGGTCAGGACCGTGTCTGCCTGACCTATCTTGGGGACGGTGCCGTCAACCAGGGGCAGGTATACGAATCCTTCAACATGGCAGCGCTCTGGAAGCTTCCGGTGATCTATTGCATCGAGAACAACCAGTATGCCATGGGAACGTCGGCACAGCGCCATTCGGCCAGCCCGGACCTTTACGAGCGCGGTTCTGCCTATAGTATCCCGGGTGAACAGGTTGATGGCATGGACGTTCTGGCGGTCAAGGATGCCGGTGAACGTGCCGTTGCGCATTGCCGCGAAGGCAAAGGGCCCTATATCCTTGAGCTCAAGACCTATCGCTATCGCGGGCATTCCATGTCCGACCCGGCGAAATATCGTACCAAGGACGAGCTCGACAAAATGCGTAAAGAGCACGATCCGATCGATATGGTCAAAAAGCTGCTGATCGATGGCAATATCATCGACGAGGCTGGCCTCAAGGACATCGACAAGGATGTGAAAGCGGAAGTCGCCAAAGCGGCGGAGTTTGCGCAAAACAGCCCGGAACCGGATGTTTCCGAACTGTTCACAGATATTCTGATCGACGCGTGATCGCGACACCCGCGAACCGCTTTTGACCGATATTTCCCGGGAGAGAGGGAACAATGCCGATTGAAGTTTTGATGCCGGCGCTGTCGCCGACCATGACAGAAGGCACTCTTGCCAAATGGACCGTCAAGGAAGGCGACACTGTTGCCTCCGGTGACGTGATTGCAGAAATTGAAACCGACAAGGCCACGATGGAAGTCGAGGCCGTTGACGAAGGGACCATCGGCAAGATCGTGATTGCCGAAGGGACTGAAAACGTCGCGGTGAATGCTGTGATCGCCTATATCCTCGAAGAAGACGAGGATGCTTCTGCCCTTGATAATGTTTCGGCGTCTTCTGCACCGAAAGCCGACGCCGCGCCGGCCGAAGCCAAGGAAGAAGAAAAGGCACCGGCCAGTTCGTCCAATGCAGCACCTGTTGCTGCAAGCGGTGCGATTGAACGCGCCGAACAGGACCCGCGTGC
>CERN01005719.1_pt1 | contig 23997 bp, 25 predicted proteins | sample 530761 | NCBI WGS metagenome assembly CERN01 (sample SAMEA2620947, study PRJEB7988) | marine metagenome | isolation source: saline water (ENVO:00002010), including | reverse complement strand
CGGTGAACTCTTCATGCAAGAGGCCGACTCTCAAGGCATCAAACCATCAGCCCTGATCCGTCAGCTGGTTTACGACTACCTCGCAGAGAACACTGAAGAACAAGCTTATTGCGAAGCTCTAGTCAACGACAAGCAAAAATGGCAAGACGCTGTAGACGCCAGGCTTGAAGGCAGAGCAAGAAACCGCCGCTCCAAAGTCGATCAATCAGACGCAACTATCGACGCATCTAGCTCACCAATGTGACCAACTGCCTGCTTAAGCAGTTTGGCTTGATGCCAGTTGGTCCGCACCAATGACACGCATAACGCTTTCAAAGCACTTTCGTCAGTGCATCCCTGCACATCTCGAACGTTTCGCTCTAATTCCAACTCCTCTTCAAGGCTTTGGTTGACCACCATCCAGTCAGCCCAGCCCATAGCCCTGAAGATTCTTATCAATTCATGCCACGGACGGCATGACTGTCAAGTGGTTGTTGTAATGGCCTGTCTCCCGATAGCTGTGCATTGGGACGTTAGACATTGCGTGAAACACCATCTGTCCAATTTTCATGCCTGGGTACAAAGGCAAGCTATGAAAACGACGTTCGTTTTTTAGCTCTAATGTCAGCTTTGATCCGTGCCAACCTGGGTCGCACCAACCAGCAAGCAGGTGATTAAGACCAGATCGTGCGCGGCTTGACTTGAGTACAAATTGACAGCTGATGTCGTCGGGCAGGTTAAACAGTTCAAGTGTCTCAGCCAAGCAAAAGTGGCCGGGGAGAAGCTTGTAAGGCTCCTCTTCTGTTCGATCGGAGATGTCAAGGCGCAACAGCTCCTCTTGGTGCATCGTTTCAATCATTAGGTTGTTTCCTAGCCTCAGGTCCAAACTGGCTGGATTCAATAGCTCTTCTGCAAATGGAACGACCATCTGACTGCGTCCGCATCGAGACCTGATCTCCCAGTCACACAGAACCGCCATTCTGAAAACGCAAAAAGCAATCCTACTCAGCTTGTTTCAAAATCCTCTTCTCAGCGTGATAAGCACCTTTCTGATACATCTCAGTCACATCTCGCACCCATGGCACTAGCCAATCATTTACCCGTAAGCACTGATCCCAGTTTGCTGGCCTAGCGCATTGCACGACGACGGTGGTCCAAAAAGCACTGATATACGCCCAAAGCCAATAACAGCTACTCATTCACCAGAATTACCCAGCCAGTCCTAGGGCCTTCAGCCTGCCAACGCTGGTAAAACGCAGCCTGTCTTACACGGACGTTACGTCCCAAATGCGGGTTGCTATGGCCACCCTTCTCCATTTCGGGATATCCCCTAGGGTCTTGCATGATCCACTCTGGATCGTTGCTGTTCTTGCCTGCATAGCCGCTGATAACGCTCCAATGCCCACAACCCATTCCATTGCACATGGGTGGTTCACCACGAAGCATGTTTCCGGCGTGCAACCAACCAACTAACACTGGCCTGCCCTGTTCAATCTCCATTTCAAGCATGTCTGCATCACCGTCTTTACGGAACTCAGCCTCTAACCCAAGACTGCGTAACGCTGCTAGCTGAGCTTCTACTGACGTGGTGTCTCCGAACTTGGCGCGAATCTTGTTGTATTCATCATCTGTACGAACTTTCTTGTAATAGGCCGCCACCATGGCTGCTGCTGAACTGAAACACTCCCTATAGCCCGTTCCAGTCTTGTTATCGAGCTGCTTGAAGTACGGCATGTAGACCTGCTGGTCATATCCACTCTCTTTCCAAGATTGAAACCAATCTGCATCCTCCGCCAATAGCTCCTCTGGCACTGACTCCTCAAGCTCCTTAATTGCAGCCAACTGGTGGGGCGTACCACGGAAAAATTTGAAGAATGGAAGCAGTGCAAGCCCCATGACTAGCAGCAGCAGTATTAGCTGAATGATGCCGGACACTACCTATTTTTCAATCCTAGTGTCAGGCAATAGCATTTCACGCACATGCTTCACTGCCAAGTCGTCCAAATCGTTATCCGTTCTTGCAACGATCTTTTCCAACATCGCCAAAATCAGCTCTTTGAACGCCCGTGATTTCCAGGCGGTCATAAGGATCGGCTTGAGAACTAGAAGCATTGGATTGACCTAGTTACGCTGTAACGGTAGCTCTGTTCTGCTATGGCCACCAACCCTGAAGATCAACACGAAAAGGAAGGCGTCAGCGTGGCTGATGTCGTCAAATGCGCTGTGCTGGTCTGGAGCGCCACACTGCTCACCGTTTCCTATCTGGGCTTCTTCCCTCAGATGAAGATGGACAATACGTTCGTGGCGTCACTTTTGACGGGTGCTATGGCCTCGTTTGGTATCGAGCGGAAGAGCAATGGAAACGGAAATAAGAAACCTACTATTGTCGATAACAAAGACACCAAAGCTGGCATCAAATGAAGCGCACACTTTTGGTATTGGGAGTCACATTGGCAGCTGCCTCGCCAGCTCATGCTGATCTGACCCACAAAATCATGTCATCAATCTCACTGCAGGTTGGTGGCGCTGTGACAAGCGCAGACAGAATTGGCAGTTCCTTCTCTATCTCAGGTTCTGGGGTAGATACAACTGACGGCAGTACAGCCAACACCATTTCAGCTGGAACAATCACCAGCGGTGTTTACGCTCCAGGGACGATTGCAGCCACTCAAGACACACCTGGCGAAGCATTCTCTTTTAGCCAGAGCTACACACAGGCAGACGCCGTTCCAACGTCAGCAGTGACGACAGGCACTGTTCCAAACTTTGGCAGCGTTGTCTCAACTGCCTCAGGTACTGCAGGCGACCTTGCAGGCACCATCCATTCAGACGGCGCTATGACTATTACAGCAGGTGGAGCAAACACCTTGGCAATCGGACAACTGACCTCGGAACTCACAATCAAGTAAATGTGGACAGGCATTTGGATCTCTTGGGGCGTTCTGTGCGTCATCGCACTCGCCGCTCCAGAAGCTAAGTCCATTCCAGTCGTGCCTAACTTTCAACAGGGCACACTCAAATCAACGACGACCACAAAGACCAAGGTGAATGAGGTCATCAACTCGTATCGCTATAGAACGGGTTATGAGTACACAGCCTCTGGCACTAACGTCGCTCCAAATGGCCCTATTGCCCCAATGGGCATTGTTACAACGACAAACAGCTTGAATGGTGTTGGCAGTGTTTGGCGCGGACTTGACCCTTCATCCAAGCCATCGTGGAAAATCGTTAATGAGGCTGCTTCGTTCTCCTTTGCTGAAACGCTCCAAGGTCCAGGACTGACAGAGCACACGATCATTACGCGTGAGACTGACGTTGAATCAACCACGGAGACGCTAAGCACCTTCACCCAATGAAGCGAGTCATAGCAACGCTTTTACTGCTCACCGCTCCAGCACAAGCACAGGTCTCAAGCACTGCCGCCCCAGTTGCTAACAGCTCTGGAAGTGTGACGAATCAGGCAGTTCAAGTCGTGCCAAGTCGCCAATTTACAAATACATACGGTGGAGGGATTAGCTGCCAAGGCGCAACGCTAAACATCAATCCATTCCTTAGCTCCACCACTAGCTGGGCCGATCCGTATGAGTCGCACTACAACGAACCGGTTTATGACACTATCGATCTGGTTGGCGCGTTTGATCCGGAAGGTAACCCCGTCCCAGATGGCAGGCCCGATAATCCGGGCAATGTCCTTTTCTATAAACCTGTTCGTACAGGGCAAAAGGACAATTTTTCGATCAACGCTGGCATCACCGCCACGATCTCTGTGCCGCTAGACAGGCATCATGTCAGAACCTGTCGCAAAGCAGCTGAAAAACAAGTGGCACTGCTAGACGCCAAGCTTGCCAACGAGCGCATGGTCTACGAGATCAAGCGCCTCAAGAACTGCGCCGATCTCATCAGAGACGGAGTTAGCTTTCACCCTGACAGCCCCTTCTCAGCAATCTGTGCTGATGTTGTCGTAAACAATCCGCCACCAAAGATTCCGCCCCACACACATAAAATCATTTACGCAAAGCCCTCTGAAACTTCCGGCGCTGCCAAGCAGACTCAACAACTACCTTCTTCCCCAACTTCTCCTTGATCTTCTTGATCGTTTTTTTGACGATTGGTTTGACCGCCTTCAGCAAGATGTCACCTAACGGTTTGACGAAGATGGCAACCGTCGTCGCCACAGCCACAGTCGCCGCAGTCGTAGAGACAACAGGCGCACCAGGAAGATAATTCCCGATGATGGCCGGTATTCCAAGCGGCTCATAAACCGCTTCGCATTTACCGTCGATCCGCTTGTAACCAATAATGACGGCAGTTTGAGATTTGTTTTTCGCACCTAAAGGAATTGCGTCAGGAGGAGGACATGGCAAGTCCGCAGCTACATTTGGAATGTCGAGATTGGCACTCGGCGAAGAGGGGATGCGATCCGGCTGATTTAAGACCTCAGCCGGTTTTTCTATGTCTGGATCAATGGCTGGTGGTTTTGCTCTGCTGTAAGTCAGAGTGCCGGGCGTGAAATCCAGCGGCTTGTATGAAGGCATTTCCGCACCACAAGCAACCAGGTTGCCACGCGGATCATCGGTGTAAACCTGTTCGTCTCCAGGTGCCGTGTTTCGAGTCTCCACGCAGCCCGGAATATCCGCCACTGGAAATCCAAGCTGAAGCGTGATGGGTGGGGCATTTGGAATACTCTGTGGTGGCAGTGAACGCCATTCAAGAATCTCTGGAACGGAGATACGTTGAACCCCAATTTCAGGAATCTCAGGCATGAAATCTGAACGGTTTACAGCAGGTCAGCTGTGGATTGAGCGTAACCGCAGAAGAGAAGGACCGCCTGTTGTCTACACCGTAATGTCAGGCAAAACTGCCAGACCGTTTACCGATCCAAAAGCAATCTTGCGCTGGGTCAAATGGCCGAAAGGTACGCCTACTGGTGACGCGTTACGCGAATGGCTTGCCTCGTTTGAGCAGAAAGCTGAGGCACCCGCGCCAAAAGCGAACATTGCTGAACGGATCAAGGCGGAAGGCTTCGGCCCTGAAGCTCATGACCCAGAGGATTTCACTGCCAACACTAAAATGGTGACTTGAAAGGCACAGCTGGACCAGTAGTTGTCGGCAGTTCTGGCATGATTTCATCAATCTGACCAGGCACCACATCAGTGACCATCTTGGTCAACTCAAGCTTTAGCTCACTCATGTAGTGCTTGGTTAGCGATGGGATGCGGCTGTAAAGCAACACCGATCCAATCACCATGCCGCCTGACATCACGAAGGATGCGACGGACATTACGTTAAAAAGCTTTTGCATGGCAAGAAAAAACCCCTCCTGCTGTGTGAGACCAGGAGAGGTAGAAGCGTCTCTGCAAACTCAGGCTAGCTCAGAAGTTCCACTTAGCGCCAAGCTTGGTGCCAATGGAAGGGTCTTCTTCAGCAGTAATGAAGCTCAGCTCACCATAGACGCTGAAATTTTCAGTGGCTTGCACGCTGCCACCGATTTTGCCAGACAGTTCCATGTCTACGTCACCGCCTTCAGGAGAGACCAAGGCAGGTCCGCCTTGCAGGTAGAAGCCATAGACACCGTCGCCACCTTCATATCCAACATGGATGTCTGTCGTGCTTCCAAGAAAGCCATCCTGATAGCCAGCATTGTTTTCAACGTTGGCATAAGGGCCTGCCAAGGCAGCTGAACCAGCGAGAACACCAGAAACAGCGATTACGAGAGGTTTGATCATTTGGAAGAGAGTTAACGTTTTCCGAGACCACGTTACTTGCTTCGTCTATGTGACGATTTTGAATGTGATCCATACCATTAGCCTGCAAACTGCTGGTACTTCTTGGCCAGACCAGTAAACAAGCCGTGCATTGGATGGTCACGCTTATCGCGACCGTCGTACATATACAGCTCTTCCAACCATGCTTGACGGTTAGCCATAGCCTCCACGTCTTCCGCACCAGGCTTAGACGCGATCATCGGGTCAGGTCTCTGCATTGTCAGGGTCAGCAGTCCACACGTTATAGCTGCTGCCTTCAATGTATTCCTGCAACGCTTGCACTCTGCCAAAATCCGCATGAGGTGACGTGTCACCAACGCTTGCGGTCTCCTCAATCTTGGCAACCATCGCAGCGCACTCAGTCCTAATGGTGGAACGCCAAGTGCTCCAAGGCGATGCGGTGTAGGCAGTCTTGGCGGCAGAAAAGCTGCTGTTTGCCTCTTGCAGCTTGGGCCACAAATAATCAGACGGCTGCAGCATGTTGTAAGCCGTGTCTTTGGTTTGAGCGATCCAGTTGGCTTTCAGATCGGTGTAGGTCTTGGGAATCAGGTTGCCGTCAGAGTCATAACCCCAATACCACTTCTGAGCCCACGACGGCTCGTTATCGACCCAAGTGATGCCAAGCTCTGCACGATCCTGTTCTGTGCTCAAGCGAAGCCAATTCGCTGGGTACTGGACATCGTTGTGCTCCCAAGCAACGTCAAGAGCCAATGTCCTGTCGCCAAGTTGATAAGGCATGGATCTGGGGCGATAAAACGATGTTACCGCGCACGCGCGGTGTTAGTAACTTGGCTGGTCATCTCGCTCTCGCCGTTTTTTGCGGATGCTCAGCAAATGCGGCGTAAATGTATGTTCCACCAGATGCGTTCCGACTGTCGTGACTAGTTCTAATTTTAAAACCGTTAGATAGTATGTCTATATAGTAATTAGCATTATTACCTGACTCAGCATCAGCGCCAGCAGGGAAAAGACTAGTATCAGCCGGGTTAATTTGGTCGCGTGTAGTGTCCATTAGTTGCCAAGCCTTGGCGCTATCTGTTCTCTTTATAAGCAGCCACCTAGGACGCATTCCGGTATAAATGAACGGGGCTGAATTATCAGAAGTTCCCGTGCCGGTGTACGAACCAAAACTGCTATATCCGGCAACAGAAGTCCACGCATAGCAAATTATGCCTTGCCCAGTAGCATTAACTTCAGCAGTGTTGTTTAGGGTAATAACAGAATTGGTTGGCGCAGTATTGTTCAAAAAACTATGCGAATAAGCAGCATGAGTGCGGTCTAATGTCAGGTATTTAGTGTGACCAACGGATTTGTGATAGACGTACCAGTTGCCAGCTCCTTCTTCTCTATTTTTAAACACCAGCCATTCAGGCGCACTATTTAACCCGTGCCCTATCGTCGCACCAACCGTTGCGTTGCCTGTATATCCCACAATTGAAAACCCAGCAGACGCATTAGCGCGGACATTAGTTGTGATGCTGCCATCAGTGTTGCTGCCCGTTGACGATCCACCGTACCATGCCCAAGCTACATAATTGTTTGAGCTGTTATTCATTTGTACCCAATCTTGTCCGCTGCCCGATTTATCAATCGTGAACCCAGTAGATGATGCGCCGCTGATGTATCCATAGGAATCAGCCAAAGCACCGCTATCACCTTCATCATCTGCTGTATTTGGCGCTAGTTTCTTCCCTGTTGTGAATCCTCGAACAACGTCTTGCATAACGTGATTCAAAGCATTAGTTCGATTTTTGACCCATGCGAGCCCAACCGTATTTGTAAAATTAAGTCCGGAAAGAGTCCTTGTTGCAGCGTTGCCGGTCCATGTCAAAACATCCATTGCCGTCGAACCATCGGCAATCGTTGGGTCAGGAAGATTTGTAGTGCAAAGACTGAGAAATCCTGATGGTGGCGTGTAAGCAAATGGGCGTTGGCCAAAGTTATAAATAGCGCCGCCGCTATGGCAGGTGCCAGCCGGAAAATATGTATAACTTGTGTCTAAACCGCTAACTGTGGCATTAGCGCCAGTAGCAGGGTTTCCGTTAGTTCCCCAAGAAGAATTAAACCAAGTACCATTCTTGCCAAACCACAACTTGCCGTTGTCAAGGTCTAGCGCATACATAATTATGTCTGAGGCCGAATGATTGCTTTGCCCTGTATAGGTTGAAGTGCCGTTGAAGTAGCTGTACGCGCCAGCCCAAGTCCACGCAGGGTTTGAATCACCTCCACCGTGCCCGGACGAGCCAAAGATAGATCCACTTGGAAGAACTGAGGCCTGCTGAGTTGCTACGCCAAGGATTGCATCTGCAGACTGTTTGTTTTGAGTCTCCCAATAATACTTACCCGACGTAACCCCAATCGTTGCCTTAAAACTTTGCCATCCAGAGGTTGCCATTTCTAGGCCTCCCTGTGACAAAGTTACGCCTGCATTGTCTACTGCACTTATAGTGGCGTAGTTCCCGCCTGCATTTCCCGAATCAGGGGTGTAATTCGTCGGCGTGTCAATCAGGCTGTCAATCCCGTTTGCTGGTGGATTGCTATAGGCCATGACAGCCACGTCTCCGTGCGCCGTAATCGTCCCAGGAGAAACAGTGTATGCAGTTGTTGAACTAGATGACTGACAACACAGTAGTACAGTATTTGTTACGTTGGTCAATGCTGTTGAAGGCGCAGCAAAGTTTGCTGTGTAGACAGCAGTACCCTTAACGAGTCGCACATTACTGATAAATCCATCCCAGCTTTCGCCGCCATTAACATCAGAACCGATAGTTGCTTTTTGTTGACTAAAATTGTTACTTACAGTTGCGCTGCCAACCAAGGTTCCGTCAAGGTACATTTTTTGAGTCGTACCTTCACGCGTAACTGCAAGGTGATACAGCTGGCCTGTGCTTAAAGTCGTAGAGGACGTTACTGCATAATTCCCGCTTGTATATGTCCTAAGCTGACTGCCATTTCTGACGATAGAAAATCCATCTGTGGGGTTACCAGTAGCACCCCGGCTATCGTACAAGACATCATTGCCACTAGTAGTGTCAGCAATAAAGTACATTTCAACAGTAAAGTCACCTGTTCCGAATGCAAGATCTGCATCGTCCACTACTGTTAATCTGTCTCCAGATCCGTCAAAACTGACACCGTTCAAAGTTGAAGCAACTGCCGCTAAATTATTAACCGTCCAAGTGTTGCTGTTGCCGCTGCTATCCGTTCCTAAGGCTGCGTTGCTGCTGTTGTCCGCAAATTTTAAATAAAATCCAGTTGATCCATAGGATCCAGAGTATTCTTTTGGCTGCCAAACATTGTTGCTGTCGTATTCACCAAAGTCAGACGCATCAGAAACAGCAGTGCCATCGAGAAACTGGATTTCGGCTAAATATCCGTTTAGATAAACGTCAAAATCAGATTGGCTGCCAATCGTGTGGACAGCTGCGCTGTTGATGTCAACATCTACGTTTTGATTTGGATATGTGCCACTAAGGCTCGCAAGAGTCCCATTCACATATATTTTTACCCTATTTGCGGCTGTAGATTGCGTTGTATCTACAGCAAGAACGATGTGATACCACGCTGAAGGGTCACGGAAAAGAGCATCAGTGTTTACGTTGCCCTGCGGATGATAAAAATATAAATCATCACCACTGTCAAAGCGATAGTAAGTTGAACCTGCATGAAACAAGCTGTGCTTGGTTCCCGTTTGTGTTCTTTTTACCCAGCAGGAATATGTAAATGTTTTCCTATTGCTGGCACTAAAGGTACGTGTAAGTTTTGAGGAGTCACCGCTGTTGAACCGCAAGCTGCGATCAATCTGATACGCCGCAGCAGCACCAGCCGCCGCTCCAATAAACAGCGGACTTGCAGCTCCAGGAATACTCATGAGACGTTCAGCAGCGAAGTGACCGTGATACGGGTCGAGCTTTCCACATAGTAGGCCAAAACATCAACAGCTCCAGCTGTAGTTGTTAAAGTTGGTGCGCTTGAACTACCGCCAGCAAACTTATATTTGCTGCCTGCGTAAGCAAGTGTGCGTGAGCCCGTGCCGTCTTGAGTGACAACAATTACTCCAGACTGACCAGCCGTGGCATTTGTTGGGTCGCCCAAAGTGCGATTGCCACCAAGCGTCACAGAAAAATTATTTCCCAGCGACAAATCAACCGCAATCGTTGCCCCATCGCTCAGCGCAACAGGCGTTCCGCGCTGTGCCTTCGTATAGCTCTGAGCAACAGCAAGGCCAGCAAGGGTCGTCGTTGCATTAGGCAGCGTGACGGTTACATCAGCAGTCGGGTTGCAGGTCAGCGTCAACTCGTGATCATCAGCCGACGTGCCCTCCATCACAATGTTGGCGTTAAACGTGGCAACACCCGCAAAGGTTGAAGTGCTGTCGAACGTTGCTACGCCCGTAACGTCTAGCGTTCCAGGGACATCAACGTTGCTTGTGAACTCAACACCGGATCCGCCAGAGTCCGTTTGCAACAGTTGACGCGCACTGCCGTTTGCAAGCTTGCTAACTGCAATCTCAGCACTTGCACTGATGTCTGCGTTCGCAATCGTTGCGTTCGCAATCATCGTGCTTGTAACCGTTCCAGTATCACCAGTGGTTACGACGTTGCCCGTGACATCAGGGAACGTGATCGTGCGATCAGCAGTTGGGTTAGTGACTGTGATCGTGGTCTCGTTTGCATCGTCTGCAGAACCTTCAAACGCCAACACAGCGTTCTGCCCCAGCAGCACCGTTCCAGTAAACGTCGGGCTAGCAGCACCAATTTTTTCGGTGTCTAGCTCTTGGATTGCAGACTGAACGTTGGTAGCTGCAACACCGCCAACCGGAACAACCGAAATGTTGGCAGCAGTCTGACCAGCAATAGCGTTGGAAACGTCAATCAGCTGGAACGTTGATCCCGTGCCAAGTGAGATCAGCATGTCCGGTGGAGCCAGTGCCACAGCAGGCGCGTTACCTGAGCCCGTGCCTGAGGTGTCAACAACAACGTAGTAGTTGAGGTTGGTGCCAGCCGGTGCAGGTAGTGCCGCTCCAGACGTAAAGCCAGCCGCAGAACCGGCAGTTGTGACACTGCTCAGCAGGTTCGTGTTGGCGTTATACGTTCCAGCGTTAATTAGGTTGCCACTGATAACCGTGATCGGCAGGAACGATTGCCCGGTGTAGATGTAAAGGTCTTCGTTCTTTTCATCAAAGAAGAACTGACCTTTGAAGTCGCCGTCGGGAAAGGTAACGATGTTGTCAGTAGCGCCAGCACCACCGAACTTGGTGACCGAAGAATCGGAAAGCTTTGCCGCAGTAACTGCATCACTTGCGATACGGTCTGACGGGATCGTGCCGCTTGTAATTTTTGAAGCTGCTAAATCAGGAATGTCAGAAGCGGCAAGCGTTGCCCCCGTCGTTACATGACCTTGGCCGTCAATCGTTACCTTCGTAAAGGTGCCCGTTGAAACAGTGTTGCTGTGATTCAGATTGCCGCTGCTATCAACAGCTAAGCCCGTTCCAGGGATAACAGCACCCTTGGCAGAGCTAGTTGCAGCAGGAAGATCACTAGCCGTTAATGCACGGCCACCTGTAATCAGACCTTTGGCGCTATAGGTGACGACGTGATGCGTTGAGCTAGCTGATACGTCGTTATCAACCTCAATGGTGTTGGAGTCCATGCGGAGTCCTTCACCGTTAACAATCACACCGCCTTTGGCGCTGCTAGTAGCTTTTGGAATATCGCTACCGTCAATCGTCCTATAAGTAGCCGTACCACCAGCACTGGTCGGGCCAGCAAGAAACTGGTTAGCAGCAGACGTGTCATTGATAACGGCTGCAATCGTGGCAGCGCCGCTGGTTGTCGTAACTGTGATGTCAACAATGCCGACCGTGCTGCCAGCAACACTGTTGATCGAACCAGCAGCCTTCAGACTTAACCAGGCAGACCCGTTCCAGCAGTACAGGGTGTTGTCATCAGTATCGACAGCAAGTTGACCTGTAAACGCTCCGGAGCCAGGCAGCGTTGTAACCAGATCAACTGTTGATTCGTTGGCAAGCTTTGCAGCCGTGATGCCGTCGTCTGCAACCTTGGCCGTAGTGATTGCAGCATCCGCAATGTCTGCTGTGGCAATGCCGCCTGCAGCAAACAGAATCTTCGCGCCAGGTATCGTGTCGTCACTGATCAAAGTGACGCCGTTAGCGACTAGATCGCCAACAGTCAGTTTCTTGGTTTCACTGGCGCTGGCATCGACAACAGCAACCAGATCTCCGGTGGCTAAAGCGGAGCCAGCAAGCGCATTAAGCTCACTAATTTTTAGGTCAGCCATGGGCGGCTAGCTCCGGGTTAAACGTCCTGCTGTAACAGCAGTTTAGCGCCGCTGTCTTGATCCAAGCGTATGTCACCAGAGTCCTCTTGCAAGAGAGCATCTGGCGTTTCTAACTTCATCCTCAACTGTATTTCGCCAGTCGTAATAAAGTCAGCCGTGATCTGGACAGTGCTATCTGGCGAGAACTGTATAGCTGCTGCCGTAATAACACCTTCTACGTTCCACCAGATCTCGTCATCATTTCGGGTGCTTACACCGCTTGGGTTGTAACCAGATTTTTTGATATAGAACTGCCCAGAAAAATTACTGCCAACCTTTGTTCGATGCGCCAGCTCAAACAAGTACATGGGCAGCTCGTTAGCTGTATCGCCTGTGTACTCCCAAAAAGCACTGATGCGGCCAGAACCAGAAATTAACGTATTGACCCTGGAACGAAACTCATCTGACAGAACGGTTGTGTCTACCGTTTCACGCTCAGTATTAATCTCAAAGCTGTTGACCTGGGCCAGCAATTTGGCAGATACGGTTTCGACTTTTACTTTGATCGGAATAGCATTACCGGGAGTTGCAAGAGCAACAGCGTTAGCCGTGCCACCTGCTACCGCTAATGCAAAAGTGTTGTAAAGCCTTATGCCGTCTAGCTCGTCAACAAAAATAAACTTTTTTACGCTCGAATCTGTGTAACTGTTGATGAAATCAAGAGCACTGCCGTCTGTGCTTGTAATTTCAATTTGGTCGCCAGTGACTAACTGACCGTGCTCAAAATCAAAACTAAACCGTTTGACCGTTGCATTAACGTCAGCGACGTCAATCGTTGACTGCAATTCACCGCCATTAAAAACGCGCTTCAGCTCAATTTGTCCGTGCGTTCCGAGATATACGGTCATGAGATCGTTACGGTAGACAATACACCTGTCCCCTGGAACGCAATCTCAGCTCGGACAATGTCGCCAGTTGCCGCTCCAATTGAAGCGCTGGTGATATAAGCAGTCAGCTTGATGTCGTTGTTGTCCGTTCCATCAATCCAACGGAAGGTCAGCTCAACCGTGTCGTTGCTGCTAACGCCTTCGTTACCAGTTTTATATAGCTTGTTGAGAATGTTGGTGGTGTTAAATGTGCCATCGTCTTCTTTGTAATACAACAACGTGGCGCTGCCGCTATAGCCGACCACGCCAGGCACATAAACACGAATATGCTCGTTTAGCGTTGTCGTCTCAAGCGTTTCTAGGTTTGACGACAGCTGAAAATTAACGACCTTGGCAAGGGTCGTCCCAGCGAGCTGTAATGCGCCATCCCTACCGGTGTAGACCTTTGCCATCAGATCACGCCAATCAGATTTACTGTAACAGTGCTAATCCCAGGCCGCACCTGGACAACCTGTGGCGGGCCTTCATATCTGTACTGAGCTTGGGTCGCAGATGTCGAAGCAGTCGTTGTCGCCGCAGGCGTGTTTGCCTGGCCTCCCATTCCAGAGTGAACAGAACAGTAGTAATAAAGCGTTGGCGCTCCAGTTGCTACCTGGATCCTTGTGTACGAGCCAGCTTGTCCAGGCGTTCCAAATGTCGTGACCCCAGTTGTGTACTCCGTTCCACTGTTATGCGTGCCGTTGCTAGTGGTAGAAAAACGGAACGGGTGCCCAGCGTTAGAAGCGTTCTGCTGGCTAAACAAATAAATCGTGCCCTCGGTCAGCTCAAGGGTCTGCGCATTAGCCGTATAGCTATCGTTGTCAAAACGATATTTGTTGCCGCTATCGGCAACCACCGCGACGTTATAGGTCACAGTAGGAATCTCAGTAGCTGCGGGCTTCAAGGCATCGTCATTTCCGCTCCAGCCTCCTAATGCCTGCCCCGGCAAGAAAAAAGTTTGGAACGTCCCCTGCACTTCGTCGTAGTGATCAAGGAAAAGCTCAGCGTTTGGATCGCCGATGTTTGCGTAGGACAAACTCAGCTTTACGTCTGACCTTTCACTGCCGTACAGAATCCGGTGCTCCTTACCGTTTTGAGCCTTGAAAGTCTTGACCGGATAGCTTCCGGGGTCATAGCTACGGCTAGAAGGCTTGAGGATTGGAAAACCCATTAGGAACGAACCGTAATAACAGAGTCACCTGCGATCAGTTTCGCAAGCTCGCTTACACCATCATCATCGCAAGGATGCTCTGAAGCAACGATGTCCACCGTTCCCTCCTGAGAAAACGTCAGTTGCTCGACGACGTAGACGTTCTGCGAAACGGTTGTGCTCTTGATTGTAAAAACCGTGTCATGGAACGTGCTGTCAGCAACAATTCCGCCTGACACCTGCATGACGCCTTCTTCCACGTCTTGCGAGCCAGTCTTGAAATATGAAACGTTGTACTCTCCATCTGCCAGCTCACTGACGCTGGTGACAACGCCGCTGCTGTTGACTGTGCCTGTATTGGCTGCGCTGTAAGGAGTAGCTTCCGTTATGACCTTGATGTAAGAGCCTGCACGCAAGCTCAAGCCATGCACGGTTGTTGAAAAGCTAATGGTGTGCGAGACCAGCTTGCGGATACCCAAGAAATACTTGGCGACCTTGATTGCGTGATCCTCTGAAGTGCAAAACTGGGTTAAGTCAAACTGCTCTTGAGGCAGAAGACTGATGTCGTGCTCTTGCAACTGCCCTGGCAGCTTGACCTCCACAACCTTTTCCTCAGGCAGCTTGTTTTTAGTTTCTTGCCTGTAGCGCATAACTGCCTTAAAGGGCCTACGTTCCTCGCTTCTCAGATATTCAAGCTTGTAGCTGTCCTCAAGGATGTTGCCAGCAGTAAACAACTGCTCAATCGGCACCGGACCAAGGTTAATCAGACCACTGTCCGCCATGTGAGGAATGGCGGGCTTAAGTGAAAACTTGCCATCCATGATGACAAAATTGCACAAGAAATAAGGTGCTGCGTCGGTGATGTATTGACGAAGGTTGGTTTTATCTCCAACCACTCCATTAAAGAACAGCTTTTGTGCGTGCAAAAAGCGCGAAGTCTCTACAAAATCGTCCTGATTAAGCAACTTTGGATTACTCTCATCCATCTTTAGCAATCCTCCCGCTCCACCCATCTGATTGGTCAGCAAATAGAAGACCAAATCGGTGAATAGATTGCTGGGGCCAGAAGCCTGTCCATTAACAAGAAGGCCTCCCAAGTCGTAAACAGACAAGTCAGGATGCAGCCTTTTGACGTGCAGGCCGCTGCCAAGCCAGACACGCATCTGATCCAAACTTGTAAAATTACGGCTTGCCTTCAGCGACAAACCGGCAATCGTCAAATTGTTATAGAGAGGAACTATCTCATTAGGAACAATTTCATTGACGTAAACGATATTGTGCTCAGGCTCAGATTCGTTTGACTTCTGCACCAAGCCTCTGTAAAGACTTAAGTCTGCATACTGACTCTGGCTTTCAAATTCAGTTCCACCCGACGTGGTGCTTTGCGCTTCTGTTCTTTTGACGTTCCCAATGCTATATCTAAACCCGACTTGCAAAAAAGAAGTGATAAAAGGATTGTCAGACGAAACGCTTACAAGGTCATCATAAGTATCCCCCTCATTCCAGTTGCTTGTAGTGTCCGAACCTTGATCCACTGTGATTGTCTCAGGGTGGTTCCAGCCCTGCGTTTCGCCACTAAAATGATCAGTCAAAGTTCTGACGGTTGCTGTCATTTGTACTTTGATTTTCCTGGGGCCATTTGGATAATTGCGAATTATCGTCTTGCTTTGACCAACCCCTAAGTTGGCGGCATTCCCAAAAACTTCGTAGTAATAACCTTGCGTTTTGCCAATAGCAAATTCTTTGCTGTCAGTATCCGTCACCCTATATCTATGGCCGGAGAACGTCATCGTCCCACCAGGGTTGTTGGGCACAAATGGATTAGAACTAGGGTATGCGCTTGCTGAGCCTGAAGTCGCTCCAAGGCCCCGTTTAAATTCAACTTGATCGCCAACGCTATAACCGTCAGAACTTCCTACTACCTCAGTACCCCTCCAAGCCCATGTAAAAGTTGCACCATTATTGCGTGCATAATGACCCTCAGGAAGTCTGGCTTTTTCTACCGTCCACTTAACGGCCATCCATCGACGTTTGTCAGCACTTAAAATCTCTCTTGTCTGGATTGTTTTACGACCACCCTCGTTAGTTGGGTCGTTGTCACAACTACCAAAAATTGTATGGAAAAACGCTCCGTTCTTTCCTGAAATTATATTGTCACTGTTGGAGATATTTACCTCTCTTTCTATGGCTTCTGCTGTAACAATGTTTCCTGGCTGATCCTGCGGCAACGCAAAGCTGCGGCTTACGCCTTGAGGCTTGCTCACCGTTCCAGGGGTAGTAACCGTTGAAGAGCCTCGCGTAAACTCTTTGTTGAGAGCGATCATTTTTTTGGTCGTCTCAATTCCATTAAAGGCAACCACGAATCTTCCAATACCAGGCACATCAGCGTTAACACGCAGCAAGTCTTTTTTCTCGCTAGAAATAGAAGCTGAAAGCCTGTAGACAGTTTGCTCGCCTGAAATACCTCGCAACTCAGAGGCAGGAATGCTTACAAACTTGTATTCAAATTCTGTGGGCGGCAGATTGTTAGGATGGGTAAAACGAAGAAAATTATATTGATCAACAGGCTTGCTGCCCGTGACCACAAAATACTCATCTATGCGCTGAAAAATAAATGCGTTTCCGTTTTCATCCAGCCCGGCTTGACGCACAAACACCTGGAACACGGAAGATCTTTTGATCGTTCCCGTGTACGTTCCAGAGCGCACAGTGACTTCCTCGTCCTCAAACCGATCCAGCTCGCCAGGAGTTGGAACGCTATTAAAGGAACATAAACCATTTAAGCGCTGAAAAACTTTGCTTCTGAAACCGATTTCAGTAACAACAGCAGGTCTGTTATTTCTAACCAAGCCTGTAGAAATACGAGTCAGAGGGAAAAATCCAGCCCCTATACCTCCGCCATCGGCAATAAAATCTTTACTAGGTTGAATTACATTTTTGAGACTTACAAGGCCTACTTGTCTCTGCCGTGATTCATCTGAATCAAGGCAACGCAGAGTAATAAATTGGCTTTGATTATCGTCAGGCTCATAACGGTCTAACTTTCTATCAGTTACTTTCCAAAGAGTATTACCAATAGCAAACCTTTCACCAATCTGCATGGCGTCGTCAGCCGCAAGCTGTTCTGCGATGACGGTTGAGTTTATATCGTCAACATTTTCGCCTCCTCTATTGTTGCTGCGTTGATACTTGTCTTCATCAATTTTTGACGGATCGATTTGAAATATAAGCTGATCATTCGCCCTTACGTCTACAACAGCTTTCAGCTCACCCGAAAAATCGCCATCTACTGTAATTTGACCGCCATTATTGCGCTTAATCAAACGAACCAGGCCCATCCTTGGGCTGTATTGCCGCCCTTCTCCTTCCTGATCCTGCTTGCGTACTTCTTTTAGCAGATCTTCGTCCCCTATATTAATGTTGCGGTCTTTGTCGCCAACAATTTTCATGCGACGCAGCGTAAGCGCATGAGCCTGACTGTTTTCAGTGCCGTCGATAATGCTAACTGTTTCGTAATTAACCCTATAACCATTGCCATTTGGAATCGCTGCAAACATTCCAAATTGCGTGTTGTTTGATGGAGAGTACGCATGACAAAAATCTTCTTTATTGTCAGCAATGTTGCTTGGACACATAAATGCGTCATCATCAATGGCTGAGAACTGTGCAGGGTCTCCTGCATCTGGGCTGCCAGTAGTGCCGTAAATTTTATTGCGAAATTTAATGCGAGGGCCTAAAAGCGAAGTGGTTGTATTCTTCTTCCAATAAAAAGCAAAAAAGTCTTCGTGGATAACATCCAGTGCATTATTGCCAAGAAAAATGCCTTCAAGATCCGGCACCGAAATGCCATCAGGTGCAATATCGTCAGCGAAACCTTGTTCACCCACAACAAACATCAGCTTGGCTGACTGCTGCGTTCCATGGCTAAACATCCGTGACCATACCAGCTTTGGCGTGACGAGCATCCCGCCAACCTTTTGCGCTTCGTTGTAAAGACCAAAAATGATGGGTATAGGTGCGCCGTAATCCGCAAGCTCGTTAAGCGTGTCAAAGCCCCGGCTTTGCGTGAAACGGTTGCCTGCATTGACGCTTCCTAAATCAAGCTGCGACCGCTTTGATGCCTCAGGCATCTTCGGCTTTGGTGTCAGCAGGTAGGCAACACCACCAAGTACAAGCGAAATCGCAAGGTTAATTAAAATAACTGTTCCTGGTTCTAAACCAGTTGCCTGAATATCTGGTATATGCGCATACTCAGCAGGTCTTACCGCTCCACGACGCTTAACCTCAGCAGCAAACTTGCGATATTCCTTCTCCGTTATCCCAATCGTCTTGATTAACTCTTTCTCGAACGGAAGCAGGGGCAAGTCGTAAACAGACGGGCCGAAGACCACTGAACCTTCTCCGACATTCGATTGACGTACAAGATTCCCGTCTGCCATGTGACTGCAAATGCCCAGGATTGCTGCGGTAGCAGCAGAATATCCCCATCATACTGAGGCCGATCTACTCGGGAACCCCAACGCATAAGGTCTCGACAGATCTCCCACTTGCTTGCTTCGTACCAAGCCTGCTTAAACGGTGGCGCGTCAACCTCCATCCGCTCCAATGCCAGATAGCACATGTGAATGCAGTCGATATGACCGTCACTGCCGTCAGCGCCGAAGCGATACGGCATTCCGATTAGATCACCGCAGTCGGACATTGTTGCTAATCGGCAAGTTACCAACCATGCGCTGCGTCAATGATCGCCTTGGCACGTCCGTTCCAACAGCATCCAAGACCGAACTCAACTCTAAGTTCAGCGAGACGTTATCCCATTGACCACCAGTGACTTGACCGGTGTAGGTGTGAACAGTGGTGTGCGTTGCCGTGAGGCCAGAGTCAGGGTCAGAGTCTTCGATGATCAAAACTTCGACTTCCATCAGGTAGCTGCCTTCAATAGCGTTGACGCCCCACGACCTGCTGAGGTCATTGTTTGGAAAGACCAAGCTGGCCTCAAGGCCATCACCTGTGCGGTTGACAGTGACGCCAGAAAAACCAAACGGGACGAATTGGTATTCGTCACCGTTGTGCGTCATCTGCTTACCAATAAAAAAGTTTTGAAACCGAAAGTCAACGGTGTCCTTGGGCGTAATCCGTAAAACGTGGCCAAAAGCAAACTGCGTCACATTCCAATCCTCTTACGAGTGCTGCTGCTCATCTGCAACCGCTTCAGTGTCTTCTGCTCTCCCTGTTTAGCACCCTCGTCAGCAGCTCGCCTCATGCCAGCTTGGAATTGATCAGCAGTCACATAATCAACGCTGTTGATGCGTTCGACGGTGTATCGAACGTCGATTGGTGCGGCAACTGCTGTTCCGCCACCTTCGCCTGACGTTCCAGAGCCGCCCGTTTCAGGAATAACAGAACCGCCACGAGCACCGCGTGAATAACGCGACATGCTTTCACGCATCTTCGACTCAGGAATGATGTACTCAGACTCACCGCCTTCACCGACAAGAGCGCGAGTGGGTCCGGAAACATAGCCACCACTTGCTACTGCAACACTGCCTGGACCAAACGGACTTATTCCTTGATCAACTCCATTGATGTTTAGCCCTAATCCACTCTGACTAGCTGAACCAGGCAATGTAGTTGGCGGAGTTGTTTCACCACCTCCACTGCCCATCCCAGCAAACAATCGAGCAACACCAATCGCGATATACGTTGCAATCATCTGTGCAGCTTGCTGAGCCAACACATCAGCAATGCTCTTCAGCATGTCCGCAAAGACTTGCTTGACGCTTGTCGCGCCAGTGATCAGGTTCTGCATTCCGTTGACAAGCGAGCTGCCAATGGCGTTACCGATACCTTGAGATACCTGAACAGCGTGCTGCTCAAGGTTGTTCAAACTCTCAACTGATTGCTTAATAAATTGGTTAAGAGGATTATTTTCTGCGGATATTTGCCGCATCAAATCACCAACCTGTCCAAGTTGTGACTCGGACATTCCACCCTCTCTTAGCTCTTGCAAATCTTTTTCGATCCGAAGCCGTTCACGCTCTGCCTCAGTCGTTGCCGTAGCAAGCGCAAGCTGATGCTCCAAGTCTTCAATGGTATCTTCAAATTTTTCCTGTCTTTGAAGCTGCAGCTCTGCTAGCTCACGCTCTGTAGTGCGATGAGCAGCTAGCTTTTCAGTAGCTTTACCAATGTTGATAGCGTCTCTTTCACGTTGATCGGCAACACCAACTAAAGCCTTTAACCGGCTAGCTTCGATTTCAGCTATCCGCTGCTCACCTTGCAGTCGGATAACAAGCTCATCATCTTCAGCCGCCTCTGCTGCAGCAATTTTGTCCCTAAAACGAGAAATCTCAAGAACTTTTTTGCGCTCTTCTTCAAGTTTGCCCAAACGCTTCTGAAGACGCTCTTCTTCTTTTACTCCGCTGCCTTTCTTAGGCTTAAACCTTTTGCGGTCTTCTTCCGTAATTGGTATAACACCATCCGGTGTACCCATGCCGCGAATTATAGAATTCATTTGCTCTGCAAAACTTGTCAACGCCCCCTCTGAAAGGCCCTGCATATTGAATATGCCTCCAGCCATATTTGGACCAAAAGCCAAATTACTAGCAATAGCTTTAGTCGAATCTTTTGCTCCTTCAAACGAAGGCAACATTTCCCTCAGCCTTTGAGGGTCTTTTTCCTGTAGAGTCGTTAACGCCCGCGCAAATTGAGACTGTGCAACCTTGATTCCAAGAGTTGCGTTAACAATCTTTAAAAACTCTGCTAAAGGACCTGCAATTAAAAGCTCAAGGTTTGTTGTCAGCTGCCCCCACTGTTCTTTAGCCAGCCTTGTTTGCTCAGCAAGATCTTGCATCTTCTGAATGCCACCCGGACCAAGAGCTTCATTAAGTTCTTGCGTGACTAGCGCCGCTATACCAGTTAAATCACCTTGATTTTCAAGCTTTCTTGCTAGCTGTTCAGACTCTTTTGAACTAAAAAGCGACCGTTCTCTCAAGAAATCAAGCGCCGTGCCAACAGAGCCCAAAGACTCAGCTGACGCAACCGTGCGTCCTATAAGTTGATCTATCTGCTGCCCGGCAGCACTAAGAGCAATTTGCGCTCCGAAAGATCCCGTTAGTCCTCCTAGGCCGCCGCCAATAACTGACCCTGGACCACCACCAAACAGCAACGGAAAACCAGCACCAAGACCTACCTGCCCAAGTCGGTTCATTCCTCCTTGAAGAGCAAGCGGCGATCCCGGCATGTTCGCACCACCACGAATTGGGCTAGACGCAAAGCCTTGTTGTTGTTGTTTTAAAATCTTTAGTTTCGACTCTTCTAGTCTTATTGTTTTCTCAAGCAACCTAAACTCTTTAGTAGCGCTAGCAAAACGCCTTGCACTTTGCTCAGTTGTAGCTTTTCCTAGCTGTTTTCTTAACTTGTCAACATTAAGGCCTTTGGCCTCGATTTCGTTGATTTTATTCGCAAGCCTTGCTCTTTTCTCCTGAGCATTTGCAAGAGCATTTATATTTTCAGACATCTGACGACCTTGAGGCCGCGTTGCATCAAAGCCTTTCGCTCCTGACTGGCTAAGCAAACGCAAACGCTGCCTAGCTTCGTTAGTCAGCTGTCGGTTTAATCGTAGTTCTTTTTCATTAAGACTATTGCTTCGAGCTAACGCACGAATCCTTCTCTCGGAAAATTTATCTTGAATGCTTTGAATGTTTTTTGTTTTAGCAGTTAGTTGAGTAAGACCTCTTTCAGCGGCCTTTAATTCCGTCGAACTAGGGAGAAGCCCAGCAATACCAGCTCTTTTTCCGGAGCTTCCACCTTTGGGCTTTCCAATTTTGGCAATTTTTCTATCTATCTGGCCAAGCTGAGTCTCAATCTCCTTGCTATTAAGCTTGATATTGACTTCGTACTCAGCAGCCACGACTAACCCGAAGACATTGCCTTCAGGTTAGCGCACACGGCGGTATTGAGCCTGCTGACGACTGCGCTCGATCTCCTTCTGCTCCCGATCAGACTTGACCGAACAGTACGCGCTCCAAGCGATCAGCTCTTCCATCGACATGCTGGCTCGAAGCTGAGCCAGTGTCATGCCTAGCTTTTCAGCGATAAAGAACTGTAGGAACAGGAAGTGATCCTTATCAATCCTCGCTTTTGAGGTCGTCTGCTTCTTCCACCTCATCCATGCTCTGCATCTTGGACATAATGTCCAGCACAATGCTCAAAGGCAGGCGATTGCGAATTTTGGCACGGTCGCCGTCCGAAAAGATTCGTTTGCCAGCTTCATCTTCTGCCTTGCAAATGACCATCTGGATCGCAAAATCCAGATTGTCTTCAGCCGCACCGACGTTCAATGCTTTTAACGAGCTGTTGATTGCATCACGATCAGCAATCGTCAAAGGCTTCCAATACAGCTTAAGAACAACCTCTTCACCGCTTTTAATTGTGTAGCTGCTGCGTTGCTCGACGCTAAACGCCTCACACAGCTTGTCGATTGCGCGTGTTTCAGCCATAAAACTCAGTCAACTAGCACAATATAGCTTATCCCAAGCGCACAGATGCAAATGCTTTGTCTAGATCATGAAACAAGCCCGTATCTCTGCTCGTCTCTGTATAAATCTTGTACCAACGTGGACCGTTAGGTGCTGTGCTTCGCTGTGGAGGCCTAGCTTCTCCATATGTCTTACCGTCAAGCTTTGCTTGCGGATTATTGACCGCATATCCCGCATAATCAGCCAAGTTGCCGATATAGAGAGGGCTGTTAATCGGAATCTTTAGGGCAGGACGCTTTTGAAAATCTCGAGAGGTCGGCATGTTTTCATCTTCCCAGTCACGCTGATTACTAACGACTGGTTCGACCGGCCTAGGACTTAACTCCCACAACTCACCAAAGTTTCCAGTCCACCAAGGGCCAGCCTTTTGCAAGCTAAACACAATCTCTGGCCCCGCAGCTGCGCGTCCATCTTCAATTAACTTGCGAATATCGTTCGTTAGCTCGCTGATTGGCTTGGCCATTACACCGCGGTAAACAAGCAGCTAACCACGCTGACAAAATGACTGTTATTTTCCTGCGTGACAGCAGTTGGCCCGGCAACCTGACCGACACGTGGTTTTACTGAATACGTGTCCGTGTAGCCAGAAGCATTCACAGAGGTCAAGCCATCAATAACTGACTCTGCAATCGCGGCTGCCGCAGCACTTCCCTTGTCCCTTGGCGTAAAAATGCCGCATTGCACTGTTCCAGCGTATTGATCAATGGCTGCGCCATGAGGCTGGATCGTTGATTGATCAAAGTTGATCGTCACCAAAACGTATTTCTTGTCCTTGCCAGGCGTTGTAAAGGGCATATTGTCAAACACCACTGAAACCGTGGCATCCGCTGCTGTCACTGCAGTGTTGATCGCAGTTTCAAATGCAGCTCTAGCGTTTACAAGCGTCATCAGAACACCACTCGAAGAATATACATATACTCTTGATCGCCCCTAAATGTCCGGATGTCTTGAATCTTGGCGGCTCTTGCCGATCCAGCAAACTGCAATGACACCTCGTCCTGCAGTGTTGCTTGGTTGTCGCCAATCTGATCAGGCGTTATGTAAAGCCGAGCAGTGTTCTCTTGATACCCACCCTCCTCGTCAGAAACAATAAATTCGATTGGAGCGTCAAACGAATAACTTGTGTCAGTCGTCGTTACAGCACCAGTCGCAAGGCTGTAACTAGCAGAAGCCTTGCGTGTATAGGTAATAGTCGTATCTAACGACTTACCCAGATCAGCAACGACCTGCTTAGCAACGTTTTTGAAAAGACTGTCGAGCGCTCCAGCCATGTCAGCCTCTCACAGTGCGGACTTGATACGAACCGCTGCCGCCCAAACAGTAAGCGCCGAGATAAGACTGAAGCCAAGGATAAACGTCGA
>CERN01005120.1_pt1 | contig 24327 bp, 23 predicted proteins | sample 530761 | NCBI WGS metagenome assembly CERN01 (sample SAMEA2620947, study PRJEB7988) | marine metagenome | isolation source: saline water (ENVO:00002010), including | reverse complement strand
TGCTGGGCGCGTGTGGTTGATTTGATCGACCAGGTAATCAGCTTCTTACCAAGCGATTTTGCAATTTCCTCAGCCAGAACGGTTTTGCCGGTTCCCGGCTCGCCCTTGACCAGAAGCGGCCGTTGCAAAGTGATCGCGGCATTGACCGCCACCATCAGATCCTCGGTCGCAACGTAATTTTTCGTGCCCTGAAACTTCATTTTTGCCCTGCAACATAAGTTGACGTTTACGTTAACCTAGGGCGTTGCGAGCCGGGCGGCAAGGGACGAGTTTAACAACCCGCCAACTTCAACGTTCTTGTAGAGTTCAAGCCGATAGCCTAAGGTTAGTGAAAATCATACAAACTCCAGACTATTTTAAAGTCTTGGTGCCGGGGGAGTTACAAAGCTGCGCGATTGCGATTGTGCAATGCGTCTGGGGGAAGCTTGTGTGACGTATCTTCAGAATTATCAGGTTCTATCATCGCGTGATCTTTATGAAACCCGGGCTCTTCTGGCCGAACTGAATTCCATTGATACACTGGACCTGATCGAACGCCACGCATCTTTCGATGTCTCGATCCATGGCGTTGCCTTGGGCGATTTGCAAGTTTTGCATTCGTCCTTTGGGGATTGTCGCATTCAGCTTCGAACACCAGAAAGCGATAACGATGCCCTATTCATGATCATCCCGACCGAAGGGGGGGGATCGGTGCAGCATCAAGGGCAGAATTACACAATTTCGACCAAGCGCGGAATGATCCGCGACATGCGCGTTCCGCTTTTCGCTGACGAAGACCGGTTTGCCTGCTTGGGCGTCCGGTTGCCGAAAGACATCATCGCCAGACATTGCCGGACACTTTTGGGCAATGATATGCCGACCATGGATCCGGGGTTCGAAATCAGCCTTGATCTGGACACTGCGCCGGGTCGGCATGTCTGCAATACTCTGAATTACATCGCGCAAGCACTTGATGACCCGCTTCACAATCTCGACAATTCCATTGTTCTGAATAGTCTTCAGGATCTGCTTTTGACAAATATCCTGATGATGTTTCCGAACTCCTGTTCGGAGCAACTAAATGGAAAACCGAAATCGAACGCGGTTCCTCATTATGTCAAACGGGCGCGCGACTACATTCATGCCTACGCCCATACAGCGATCACACTTGAAACCCTGGTACAACATGCGGGTTGCGGTTATCGGACGTTACAAATGGCCTTTAACGCCGCTTATGGTATGTCGCCAATGGCGTATCTCAGATCGGTGCGCCTGAACAACGCCTATAACGACCTTCTTAATGACGCAGACGGAGCAGGCGTTGCCGAGATTGCCATGAAATGGGGCTTTGCCCATGCCGGTCGCTTTGCCCGGATCTATGCAAGGCAGTTCGGTGTTTTGCCTTCCGAAACCCTGCGCAAACGACAATAATCTATGACCATCACCTGTTGTCACGGGCAGGTTTCAGTTTATGCAGATCGGGGGTGGAAATGATCGCATCACCGCCTATAATCCCATCGAAACTCGATAAATTTGATGTTCCGGGCAACGGGATGAGCACAAGGTTGGGAGAATTTGCATGACCACTATGTCCTTTGCGGATATGGGTCTTGCCGCGCTTAAACGCCGCCAATATGACGCCGCGATCAATATGTTGCGTCAGGCACTTGGCGAGGATGAGGATAATCTTGAAGCACGGTTCGGACTGGCGCGTGCCCTTCATGAAAAAGGTTCGCTGACCGAAGCACTTGGCGAATATCGCACTGTGCTGCAATCTGATGAAGGCCACGAAGAATGCCTGCATCACATTGCACGCGCCCTGCTTGAAAATGGTGATGCCCGTTCGGCACTTAATCATGTCGATATCGTTTTGCGCCATCATCCGACCGACCCGGATTTGCTGGTACTGCGCGGGCAGGCATTGCTGGACCTTGAACAGCCCGAATATGCGCTGAGTGCTTTTCAGAGCGCGGCCCACAACCGGCCGGGTGATACAAAAATACATCAGTTGATTGCCGCGGCACATCGCGCCAACGACGATCCGGAAGGTGAAAAACGCGCAATCGAGCAGCTTTTACGCATTGATCCAGCGTCACTTGCGGCAAAAAATGATCTGGGCGTTATCCATCTACGCGAAGGTCATCTGATTTCGGCGTTTGAGGCGTTCGAACTGATCCTGAGCCAAGATGCCGAAAATCCCGAAGCCACCCTTAACCGGGCGATCACCCTGACGGTGATGGGCGGTATGGATGATCAGGCGATCTGGGATCGGGTGATGGAAATCAGTGCCGATCTCGACGGGATCGACGAAACCCGCGCGCTTGTCGATGACCTTGCGAAACTGCCGGACAAGGACCGCAAAGACAGCGAAAAGGCGGCCAAACTGATTGCCTGCGCCGCCTATGCACCGGTTGATGTCTGAGTCTGTATTGCGAACTTATGCCGCCGGCACGTCCGCGGTTGTCTGACGGATGCGCAGCCAGCCCAGAATACCAATTACGCATAGCATCGCCGCGATAAAGCCAAGGAAGAACGGCGCATAGCTGGCGATCCCGGCCAGAACCCCGCCGATCAGGACAGCGGTGGCTTCGGCCAGAACGTGGGCGGACCGATAAACGCCAAGCGCCTGCCCCTGTTCATGCGATCCGGCAGCGTTGGAAATAAACAGGCTGGTCGTGACCTCGCACCAGGCAATGCCAAACGCCGCCAGACACATCGGCACAAATATCCACACCAGCCCATCCGGGATCAGGAACGTGATCAGGCCGATGCCGAGAAACAGATGGCCAAGGGTCCCGACACCGATCAGGCCGCAAATCTTCTGCGCGCGATCAACCGTCAATCCGGCAAGGATCAGCGGGATCGAAATGATGGCCGAACACATGCCAAGGAAGCTGCTGGTGACGTCGTAATTCTGCACCAGATAGACCCCGAAAAAGGCAAAAAAGATATAAACCGCGATATAGCTGAAAAACGAAATCACATAAGCGGGCAGAAGGTCCGGATCCTTGATCGTTGCCCAAACCGTACGTGTAGCAGGTGCCACCATACCCTTTGGCGTGCCGCGACGACGTGCATATTCCGGGATATGCAGGATCACGAACACCACCAGCAGGTTAAAGGCATACATGCCCGCGGCAAAATAGAACGGCCAGGACACGTTAAAGGACGGATGAATGGTCGGGTCGGAGAAAAAGCCGCCCATCAGAGGGCCGATGATCCAGCCAACATTGATCGCAACCGTGATCAGGCCAAAATTGCGCACCTTGGTTTCCGGGCGGCTGATATCCGATGCAATCGATTGGGCGATGGCCATATTGCCCTCGCACAGGCCCGACACGAACCGGCCGACCAGAACCAGCGGAAGATTGGCATCAGCCACCCCATAGGCCGTCACAAGATAGCCAAGGGCCGCTCCCAAAAGCGACGCCATCAGAACCGGACGACGACCAAGCTTGTCCGACACCCGACCAAGCCACGGCGCGCCGATAAACTGCCCGATGGGATAAAGCGCCATGGCGACACCCAAAAGCATCGTGCGGTATTCCGTCGGCACCGATGGATCAAGAAACCCCAGTTCGGGTTTCAGAAACATCGGGCTGAAAACAGGATAAGGCAGGCTGAACCCGGCAAAACCGAACAGCACGGTCAAAAAGACCGCAGTCATGGTTTTGGTTTCCTGGGACATGGGGCGAATACTCCGTGGACGTTTTTTGGTGGCAGCGGTTTATGGAAATCGTGGGTGGCAGCTATGTCGCATCTTCGGGCAGTTCGGCATAACGTGCGGCAAGGTCGCGCACGATCTGGCGGGCATCATCAACATGCCATCCTGCCCCGGCCAGAAGATCGGCCAGACTGTCACAGAAAATATCAATCGCATTGTTGCGAAGCTCCGCGCCGTAATGGCGGTCGGTAATTTCCGACATTGCAAGGGCATTCATGCCAAATGAAAGCCCCCAACTGCCAAGATTGAGGTTGCGTGTTCGCGCAATCACATCATGCGAAATGCCAAGTTCATCGGCCGCCGCCGACAGGAAGCTTTGGAACATTTCGGTAATCCGGCCAACCTCGGCCAACTGGCTTTGATGATGGGATGGTGTTGCGCGCGTCCAGATCGAAGGCGCCAGCGCAAGATATTCCGCCTCAAACCATTCGGGATGTTCAAGGGAAAAGCGGATATCGAGCAAACTGGCGACAATGAACTTCTCCATCGCACTGCCATCATGGGCGCGCGCATGACCAAAAAACCGCGCACGTTTCTGCCCGGCTGTAATGGCAAGCCCCAGCAAAAGGTCTTCCTTGCTGGCGAAATGGGCATAAAGCGTACCGACCGAAATATCACAGGCCTGTGCCAGATCGGACATTTTCAATTCGAAAAATCCGTATTGCGCAATCAGTTCACCCGCGCGCTGAACAATCAGTTCTTCGCGCTGCTGGCGCTTTTCTATGCGGTTCACCCGTGGCGTTACGGGTGGGTTTTCCGGGATGTCCTGCCGGGTCATGGCAATGCCTGTTTAATTAAATGACGCAAAATCGAATTTTGTTCATTTTTAAACAACCGGCAACCGCGAAATTTGCATGGGTGACATCCAGCAGTGATGAAGGCGTTGAAATTCCCCTAATATGCTATGACATGAATTCCCGTCATCGGTCGGGAACCGGCTTTGTACGTCGGACGTTAATATGATGATCGCTGTCCCGGTGCCGTCTTTGCCGACGGGCGGCATATGTCGCCACGCAAAGCACATGACAAGAACGGGGCTCCTTTAAAAATGTTTCATCGCTTTATCCGGCTCTGGGAAATGATCAGCCACAGCCTGTGGTTTACCCCGCTTCTGTATGCGATTGGCGGTACTATTCTTGCCCTATTATCCATTCGGTTACCGGGCGAGGATTTGATCAGAAGCCTTCCGGATTTCTGGCCGCGTTTTGGCACGATTGAAACCGTACAGGACCTGACATCGACACTGCTGGCAACATTGGTGACGATGACCACCTTTGCCCTTTCGGTGACCATGGTGGTTCTGACATTGGCTGCCGGGTCGCTTGGACCACGCACCATCCGCAATTTCATGGGGGACCCGAAAACCCAGAACTCACTTGGCAGTTTTGTCGGATCGATCCTGTTTCTGATCACCACCCTTGTCATCATGGGCGAACAGGGCGAAGGCGATCAGATACCCCAAATTGCCGCGATGGCGGGCATTACGCTTTTTGTCGTCAGCCTGTTTGTGTTGATCCTGTTTGTGCATCATCTTGGCCGATCCATCGTTGCCGATCAGGTGATCCACAATGTCGGCGCAAATCTGGAAACCACCATTTCCTCATCGCTTGAGACCCTGAAATCCCCCATTGAACGGGCAGCAAAAATTAAATGCGCGCTACCCGATGCGGCTTCGATCCAATCCGAACGGATCATCCGGGCCACCAAATCGGGATATGTTCAGGGAATTGCCTATGACGATCTGCTTGAACTTGCCATCCGGGCCGACATCAAAATCGCCCTGACGATCCGCGCCGGGCAGCATGTTATTGCCGGTGACATTATCGGTGAAATCAGCCCCTACCCGACGGCGCGCGACAGCAACATCGACACCGACAAACTCCGCGAAGACATTGACACCGAAATCATGATCGGCAATCAGCGCACGGCCCTGCTTGATATCGAATTCGCCCTGCGCCAGCTGGTCGAGATTGCCTTACGCGCCCTGTCGCCGGGGATCAACGACCCGTTTACCGCCATTGCGGTGATCTATCGTCTGGGCCGGGCGCTGCCAGAAGCGATGCGCTTCCATTATCCACTTGGACTTTGGCAGGATGATCAGGGTAAGGAACGCATATGCGCCCATCTTTCGGATTTCGGTGGCATGCTGGACGCAGCATTCGATCAGATCCGCCAATCGGCTACTGCCAAGCCCGATGTGCTTCTGCCAATGGCAGAAGTCCTTGAAAGTCTCGTCGGGCTTGCCCGCCACCCGGGGCAGCAGGAAATCCTGCGCGAACATGCCCGTCTCATCGAACGCGCAGCTGCGCGCGATGTCCCCGATGCGACGGACCGCAGGGCGGTTGAACGCGCCGTTAACCGCGTCCTGCGACAGCAACAGGCCAAAGATGATTATTCAGCGGCCTGAACCTTGGCTGGGAACTGATCAAAACCAAGCCAGTCCATCATACAGCCGGATAATTCAGAACACGACGCCAGACGCAAAAAAGGAGACCCGAAGGTCCCCTTTTCTCGTTTCCATATCCGAAACTACCGGATCAGGCAGCAACCGTTGCCTCAATCGCGGCAAGTGCCGCTTCGGCCTGATCGGCATCGGGCCCACCGCCCTGTGCCATATCCGGGCGACCGCCGCCGCCTTTACCGCCGAGTTTTTCGACACCGACACGCACCAGATCGACCGCGCTGAATTTACCCGCAAGGTCTTCGGTCAGGCCGACAACGATGGACGCCTTGCCGCCGTCCGTCGAGATCAGGGCAACAATGCCCGATCCCATCTGATCGCGCAATTCGTCAACCATCCCTTTGAGTTCCTTGGCCGGGATACCGTCCAGAACACGCAGGGCCAGTTTGACACCGTTGGCTTCCTTGAACGCATCCGCACCCGATGCCCCGCCCGAACCGGCGGTCGCCAGTTTCTTGCGCAGGTCGGAAACCTCACGTTCAAGCTTGCGGCGTTCTTCCTGCAAGGCTTTGACACGCGCCGGAACATCCTCGGGAACGGCTTTCAGATCGGCCGAGATGGTTTGCAGAAGCTGATCGCGGGCCGCCATATAGCTTGCAGCATCCGAACCGGTCAGGGCTTCGATACGGCGGACACCGCTTGAAACCGCACCTTCGGATACGATCTTGAACATGCCGATATCGCCGGTCCGTTTGACATGCGTACCACCGCAAAGCTCAAGCGAATAGGCATGTTCGTTCGCTTCGGGCAGGCCCATCGAAACAACGCGGACTTCATCGCCGTATTTTTCGCCAAACAGCGCCATCGCACCCAGTTCAATCGCCTCGTCCGGGGTCATCAGACGGGTGGTGACTTCGCTGTTTTCGCGAATCAGACGGTTGACGTCGAATTCGATCACAGCGGCTTCTTCGGCGGTGATCGGTTTAGGATGCGATACGTCGAAACGCAGGCGATCCTTGGCCACTAGCGATCCCTTCTGGGTGACGTGATCGCCCAGATGCTTACGCATCACCGCATGCAGAAGATGGGTCGCCGAATGATTGGCGCGCAAGGCCGAACGGCGGCTGTGATCGACGCGGAATTCGGCGGCATCGCCAACCGAAACATCACCTTCGACAACCTTGCCAAGATGCACATGCAGTGCGCCAAGTTTCTTCTGGGTGTCGGTGATTTCAATCACGGCACCCTTTTCGGTTTTGATCACCCCGGCATCGCCCTGCTGACCACCGGATTCCCCGAAGAACGGGGTCTGGTTGGCAACGATAGCAACGTTATCGCCCTTGGCCGCGGTTTTGGTTTCCGCACCATCCTTGATCAGGGCCGTGAGAACGCCTTCGGCATTTTCGGTTTCGTAGCCCAGGAATTCGGTCGCGCCATCGCGATCATTGATGTCAAACCAGACTTCCTCGGTCGCGGCTTCGCCCGACCCCGACCATGCGGCACGGGCCTTGGCTTTCTGTTCTTCCATGGCGGAGGTAAAACCGCTTTCATCAATGCCGATCTTACGCGGTTTAAGCGCATCCGCCGTCAGATCAAGCGGGAAGCCGTAGGTGTCATAAAGCTTGAAGGCAACATCACCCGAAAGGGTCGCGCCCTCGCCCATGCCATCGGTCGCGTCATCAAGCATCTTGAGACCGCGATCAAGCATGGTTTTAAAGCCCTGCTCTTCGAGCTTAAGGGTTTCTTCGATCAAGGCCTGCGCCCGAACCAGTTCCGGGAAGGCACCGCCCATTTTGCGTACCAGTGCCGGAACCAGTTTATACATCACCGGGTCCTGAGTGCCGATCATGTGCAGATGGCGCATGGCGCGACGCATGATACGACGCAGAACGTTACCGCGACCGGCATTGGACGGCAGAACACCATCCGCAATCAGGAAGCTGGTCGAACGCAGATGGTCGGCAACCACGCGGTGCGACACATTATGCGGGCCATCGGGATCGGTGCTGGTGGCATCGGCCGATGCCTCGATCAGGGCACGCATCAGGTCGATGTCATAGTTATCGTGCTTGCCCTGAAGGACGGCTGCAATACGTTCAAGGCCCATGCCGGTATCAATCGACGGCTTTGGCAAATTCACGCGTTCACCATTTGCCATCTGCTCGTACTGCATGAAGACGAGGTTCCAGATTTCGATGAAACGGTCGCCGTCTTCTTCAGGGCTGCCGGGGGGGCCGCCCCAGATTTTATCACCATGGTCAAAGAAGATTTCCGAACACGGACCACAAGGACCGGTATCGCCCATCGACCAGAAGTTATCAGACGTCGGAATGCGAATGATGCGATCATCGGAAAGACCGGCGATCTTTTTCCAAAGACCATGGGCCTCGTCATCGGTGTGATAAACGGTAACCAGCAGCTTGTCCGCCGGGAGGTCATATTCCCTGGTGATCAGGTTCCAGGCGAATTCAATCGCGTTTTCCTTGAAATAGTCGCCAAACGAAAAGTTTCCGAGCATTTCAAAAAAGGTGTGGTGACGGGCGGTATGACCGACATTTTCAAGATCGTTATGCTTGCCACCGGCACGCACGCATTTCTGCGAGGTGGTCGCGCGCGAATAATCGCGGTGTTCCTGACCGGTGAAAACGTTCTTGAACTGGACCATCCCTGCGTTGGTGAACATCAGGGTCGGGTCATTGCGCGGCACCAGCGGGCTGGAAGAAACGACCTCGTGGCCATTCTTGCGGAAGAATTCCAGAAACGTGGTGCGGATATCGTTAACGGTCTGCATCTCTCTCCAACCCGGAAAACGCGGAACAAACGCTGCCGCAAACTTGCGGCGCGACTGCCCTATTTAGCGGCTCGGCCCTGTGCTGTCCAGTCGGGGAAAGGCTTTGCGGTGTTTAAGTGACGATTTATGCATCCGGCACCGCACCGGCACGCCACAACGCCCTGATCAGATATGCCGCCCTAATCAAGAACCGGGCGCATGAAACTGCGTTCGTAACTGATGATGCTGCGGTTGCGTTTTTCAAGTTCGAGTGTTGCAACACATTCGTCATCATCGGCCATGCTATTGCGGTAATCTTCGTATGCCGCAAGGCTCGGGAAACTGAACAGGGCATAGGCGATGCTGCTGGCGCCTTCATGCGGCAGGAAATAGCCGTGATGCGTCCCGCCCATCCGATTGACGATGGGAATCCAGCGACGGGCATAATCCTCGAACTCAGGGATTTTATGCATGTCGATAACGTATTTCAGATAGCAGGTGATCACGGCGGGAACTTTCCGGAACTTGAGGATGGGTTACTTTTCGACGCCTTCCTGAATCTGTTCGCCCAGTTTTTCAACATCGCGACCAAATCCGGCGGCAGTTTCACACGCCGCAAGCGACATGCCAAAGCCCGCAATCAGGGCCAGTGCCAGAATACGTTTTACAAGAATAGCCATTGTTTGAATGCTCCTGCCTTTAACGACATGTTGATTTTGAAGGCGGCCGCGGCCTGCTTCTGACGCAAGGCATGTGGCTTCCGAAATCAGTCGCTATCTTGTCGGGGTCACGTGCTGCTGGCAACTCTTTCCTTCAGCGTGAATTCAAATGCCAAACAAAAAACGGGCATGCATTTACATACCCGTTCCCATTTACCCGCATCATGTGTTTTGACGACGATCAGATCGTCAGACCGCAACCGCGCAGTAGATCAACCTGCTCCTAGTCGGTCCCTTTCTGGATCGCTTCTCCGGCATCCTCGACATCACGGCCAAAGCCGTTTGCCGTCTCGCACGCCGCAATGCCAAATCCGATAAATGATATCAGGGCAATCGCAAAAATCTTCTTGCAGATGTCAGACATGGTCTTCTCCTGTTTGCTCAAACAAACGGGATCAATCGATCAACACGGTGCTGCGTGAACTGCCAGAAAGAAGCAGGGTTTTTAGGGCGGTTAATCAGGCCATCGCCAAAATCCGGACCGTTTTTGAGCAGCAAACATTAAACGCCCAAGATACCGGTTCGACCATAATTCAGATCAGTAAAACGCAAAAAAACAGGGCGTTCATGAAAGCCCTGTTTTAACAGTTTGTCGTGTTCGTCTCGGGTTACGGTGCTGTGGTTGGCTAAAACCCGGATCAAAAAGCGTTAGCGTACTTTGTCAGACCGGCGGGCGGCGGCCACGCAGCGCGTTGACCAGAAGCGAAACCACGAACAGGACGAGGAAGACGAAGAACAGGATCTTGGCGATCCCGACAAACGTCCCTGCCAAGCCGCCAAAACCAAGGACGGCGGCGACAAGCGCCAGAATGAGACAAAAGACTGCCCAACCCAACATGATGTTATCTCCTTATTTAGGCTTTAGCTGCTTGCGGGTGATGGAGTTGATCCAAAAGTCCCGTCAGCGAACGAAAAATCCGCGATGATGCCTTACTCGCTGGCTTCATCCTGGATGGCTTCACCGGCATTTTCCATATCCTGGCCAAACCCTTCGGCGGTTTCACACGCGGCAAGGCCAAGGCCCATGCCAGAAATCATCGCAACGGCGAAAATCTTTTTCCAAAAGTCGGACATTTCAGTTTCTCCTGTTTGCTCGACGTGATTTTCTTCACACCATCCATAACGGAGCCGGAAAGAAAAAGTTCCTTGCGCTACTGCCAAGCTGCTGATCTGACGCAATTAAGGCAGATAAAATGCCTTTATTTTTGCGGGTTGTAGCCAATCGTGATCATTTTTGGGCAAATTGAGAAAGAGGACGTTTCAGGCCCTCTTTTCCCATTTCCTAAGCTTTATTCTCCGCTCAGGAACCGGCCAAGTTAAGGAATTCCGCAATCGCCAAAACAATCTTTTGATGAATCTGGGCGCGATCCGTACCGGGAGGGTCGGCGCAGATTGGCTCGCTGCCTTCTTCTTTAAGTATCTCGGCAGCCCCCGGCATACATTCGCCAAGAAACGTCAAATGATATGCCGGCGCAAACGTTGCTGAAGATGCGTTTTGGATCCGCGCGACCAGATTACTGCCGTTCGGCCCAAAATCAGCAGCCACCCATTTGTTTTCCTCGCCAAGACCGATAAAGAGCATGGCAGAAGTTACCTCCGCCAGGCTGGTTTGTGTCGCGGCAAACCCCATACCTGGCTCTATCGCGACAGTGCGGACAATCCGGTCGTCCCGGCTGGAAGCAACAAAGTCATCGGGAAGATGATCAGGATCAACACCCCCTTTGCGCAAAAAATCGCAATCCTGGGCCGCATTGCCGAATTTGTCGCAATATTGCGCATAAAGCGTTTGATCAAACCGTACCCCCGCAAGGTTTAAAACCGTCGTACCCCCCAATGAAAACCCGATCGCGGAAATATTCTGATGATCGATGTAAGGAGCAAAAGCCGTATTGGAGAGGACCTGATCAAGGGTGGCACTGATATCTGCGGCACGTTCGCCGATAAGCGGTGTACGTCGCGGTGACGAATCCCCCGATGTCGTACCGGGATGGTTGACAGCAACAACAATCGCCCCACGCAACGCCAGTTGCGAGGACAGCCAACCAAGTCCATCCATATTGCCGCCCGAGCCATGGGAAAGAAGAACCAGCGGATGTTGCCCCGGCGCAATTGCCGCACCGACATACGCATCTGTTCCCTTCCAGATGATATTCCGGCCGACCGGCGCACGATAGATAAAGGTATCTGCCGGATACCAGACCGAGGCCGCGATTGGCATGGAACGATGGGCTGCGCGCACATCAAAACGGTCATATCCGGCATAATCGGTTTGCGGTTCCGCCAAGACGGGCGATATCTTCAGGCCCGCGGCCAGAAAGAAGGCGACAGCAAGATATATCGGTTTCATCATCAGGATCCTTGTCATAAGTTAAGCGTGTCGGAACGTTTTTGCCTAAAACAGGATTTCCTGCGCCCTCAAACGGGTTTGTGAACGTCCCAAAACCGGTTTTGATACCTTTTGTCGGGAACTGACTGTCCGATGCTTGTCCTCCCCGTCCCAATTATAGTTGCACTGGTTTTTGGCTTTCTCTTTGTCAGCGCGATTGTGGGCGGAAGAACACCCAGGATGCTTATGGCGCTGCTGCTTGCTGCAGCCGGACAAAGCATTCTGGTCGGAATTGTTCAGTATTATGGTTTTGCCAGCCTGCGATGGCTTCAACCCATCACCGCATCCATTATCCCGGCTCTGGCCTGGATGGCCTTTCTGGAAGCAAGTCTTCGTGCGCGCCTGCAAATACGGGATTGGGTGCATTTCTCGGTACCAGCGATCGTCGCCCTATGCGTGTTTGTTTTACCGGCGATCATTGATGTTGTGCTTTGCAGCCTTTTTGTCGGATACGGGGCGGCAATTCTGGTGATGCTTCATCGTCAGGGCGGTGATTTTGCCCATATGCCTCTGACTGCGGGCCATATCCCGGCACTGGTTTGGCGCTTCATCGCCTTCGCCCTGATCGCGTCGGCCATCAGCGACATGCTGATCATCGTCGCCAAGATCGATGGAAACGATCAGATTGTCGGCCTGATCCTGAGCATCACATAATCCCTGGCACTCTTGACCATCGGCTTTCTGTCTCTGTCGCCCGACATTGCAATTGATGTTGATGCGGATGTCCAATCAGGGGAACAAAATCAGCCTTCCGATCACGTGCGGACAACACCCAGCACCCCGGAACATCGGACCATAATGGCCCAGCTTGAAGATTTGCAGATACGCGAACAGCTTTATCTTGACCCGGATCTGACGCTTGCACGCATATCCCGACGTATGGGCGTCCCGCTGAAACAGATTTCGAACGCGATCAACGCCACGACCGGTGAAAATGTCTCGCGCTTCATCAACAAATACCGAATTGAACATGCTTGCCGCGAACTGGTCAAGGGCGAGACTGTCACAACGACCATGTTGACAAGCGGCTTTAACACCAAGTCGAATTTCAATCGGGAATTCTTAAGGATAACGGGCAAAACGCCCAGCCAATGGCAACAGGAAGCACAGCAACCCTGACTCCCGCTTCGCCCCATATCGCGAAATCCATGTTGGCCTGCGTTACACACGCTGCCAACAAAACGGATCAGACACAAAAACGGGCGCCCAAAGCGCCCGTTTGATTATTCAGTCCGCTTTTAATTACGCGTCGTCATCGTTTGACGGTTCATCTTCGCTCATGCTGGTCATCGCCTCGGCGATCAGACCGGCACTTTCGCGGATGCTGCGTTCGATCTCGGCAGTCATTTCCGGATTTTCACGCAGGAAGGTCTTGGCATTCTCGCGGCCCTGACCGATACGGGTCGAATTGTACGAGAACCAGGAACCGGATTTCTCGACGATGCCTGCCTTGACGCCAAGATCAAGGATTTCACCCATCTTGGAAATGCCTTCGCCATACATGATGTCGAATTCGACCTGCTTGAACGGCGGGGCCATCTTGTTTTTGACAACCTTCACGCGGGTCTGGTTACCCACGACTTCGTCACGATCCTTGATCTGGCCGATACGGCGAATATCGAGACGGACAGACGCATAGAATTTAAGCGCGTTACCACCCGTTGTGGTTTCCGGACTACCGAACATCACACCGATCTTCATACGGATCTGGTTGATGAAGATGACCATGCAGTTGGAACGCGAGACCGAGCTGGTCAGTTTACGCAATGCCTGGCTCATCAGGCGGGCCTGCAGGCCGACGTGGGTGTCACCCATTTCGCCTTCAAGTTCGGCACGTGGCACAAGGGCGGCAACCGAATCGACGACCAGCACATCAATCGCACCGGAACGCACCAGCGTATCGGCGATTTCAAGCGCCTGTTCACCGGCGTCAGGCTGCGAAATCAGGAGTTCGTCGGTATTCACACCCAGCTTGCGGGCATAACCCGGATCAAGCGCGTGCTCGGCATCGACAAAGGCACAGGTCCCGCCCAGTTTCTGGGCCTCGGCAATGGTGTGCAGGGCCAGTGTGGTTTTACCCGAACTTTCCGGGCCGTAAATTTCGACGATGCGGCCACGCGGCAGACCACCAATGCCAAGCCCGATATCAAGGCCAAGCGATCCGGTCGAAATGGCTGAAATATCCACCGCACTATCGCGCTGGCCGAGCTTCATGATCGAGCCCTTGCCAAATGCGCGTTCGATCTGCCCAAGGGCGGCTTCGAGTGCCTTCTGCTTATCCATCGTATCCTTATCCACCAAATGCAGTGCGGTCTGAATCATTTTTCGAACTCTCTTATTCCACAGGGCCGGGTAGGATGCAACGCAGGCGGTTCCCCGGTCCTAAATGCGGAACGCCACCGCTAGGTGCCCCGCCGGATAACTGACATCACGCCAACCATTTTCCGGCAAACGCATTGAGAACATAATGTGAACACTCGCACAAAAAAATGGATGTTGCAAGTTTGTTCTCATTCTGGTGGGTAAGAATTCGAACCCGGATAAATAAAATTGTCGCCGGGCTTGTGCCGGGATTTTTAAAACAATTCGGAGAAGCCCGGTTCAGGTCGTGATTTTCAGATGTTCGTGCCGATGTGCATGTCCATGATCGTCATCGCCGTGATGATGGGTTTCGACATGCAATTCACCCGGAACCGAATAAAGCTGCCCATGGCGCACGCCAGGTTGTGCCAGAACCTGATCGGCGAATTTGCGAATATCGGAAAGCTTGCCGCGTAAGGTCACGCTTTCAAGGCACGTATCGTGATCAATATGGAAATGCACGGTCGAAACGGTCAGGTCATGATGTTCGTGCTGCGCACTCATCAGCCGTGATGCCAGCATGCGTTCTTCATGATCATAAACATAATTCAGGACCGCTATGCCAACGCCACCGGTGTCTTCGTCAAGCTTGGTATTCTGGAGCTTTTCCCGGATCAGGTCACGAAAACCTTCTGACCGGTTGGTGTAGCCGCGATGCTCAAGGAAAGCATCGAACGCCTCCATCAAATCGTCTTCGATTGATACGGTCACGCGGGTCATACGAATTCCCTTTCAGAATCATCAGCTTGACTCGTATGAACATTTTTGAAAAGTTCATACCGCCTTTCAACTTCCCTAATCTCCCAAAGGATAGCAGATGTTTCAATCAAAGTTCACAACCCCGCTTGCAATTGCCGCACTGGGTTGCCTGATCGGCTTTGGCGCAGAGGCCCATGAATTTGTCGCCAGCAGCAAAACCACCCCCGCGAATGGCAAGGACACTGCTGCCTTCATCCTCGATTCGACCCATGTTTTCGGCACCCCGGAAGAAGCCGAAGCGCCAAAGCATGTCCGTGCACAATTGATCACCCCCTCGGCCACCACCAAACTTGATGTCAGTGAAAATGCGGATGTCCCCAATCTGACCGGCACATTCACCATTTCCAAAGAAGAACCCGCATGGCTTGTCGGGCATCGCCTGCCGGTAATCTGGTCACAAACACCCGATGGCTGGAAAGAAGGCGGGCCGGACGCACATCCCGATGCGGTTGCGTCATCCCGATTTGAAAAATTTTCCAAAAACCTGACTGGAGGCTCCCAAAACGCGGATTTTATTTCTTCCCCTATGGGGCACAAACTTGAAATCGTGCCGCTTTCCGATCCGCGCATGACGGCAATCGGCCAAGACGTTGCGGTTCAAATCCTGCTGGACGGGCAACCTTATTCGACCAGTGTCCTGGCAACCTATGCCGGATTTACCGACACGCCATCGTCTTATGCCTATTACACCGAAACTTTCAGCGATGATCGTGGCAGCGGCATTGCCAAAATCCGGATTACGAAACCGGGTCTTTGGATGGTTCGGGTTGCGGCCGATGTCCCGGACTCAGATGCATCTGTACGGGTACATAACCTGAGGGCAACCCTGACTTTCGATGTCAGCCAATAGGCCGCCACATGCTGCAATCGTTTGGACGTTTGATGATCGCGGCAATTGCCTGCGCGATCCTGCTTTGTGCAGGATCGTTCCCGGCGATTGCCCACGGGGCGGGATGGCAGATTGACCAAAACCGGACCGCCACCATCTATCAGTTCGGCTATACAGATGGCACACCAATGATATTTGCCGAAGCCACGGTGACGTCACCGGACGGGAAAACCTGGCAAAAAGGAAGAACTGATCGTGACGGACGCCTTGCCGTCGCGGTTCCGGCATTACGCCCTGAAGATCATACCGATGCGCATTGGAAAATAATGGTATCAGACGGCATGGGTCATCAGGTTGTCCTGATCCATTCATCGGAAAAAACACCGCCACCGGGAACACAATCCTCGGCCCCAACCCCCGGATTGCAGGGAAACAGCGCCTTGCTTGACCTGCCGGTCTGGGCTGCAATCCTGTTCGGGTTCAGCCTGATAACCAATCTTGCCTTTCTGCCGGGCTGGATCACCAGGATCAAAAGGCAGAGAAAATCGCACTTAATGCAGGAATAAAAGCGCAACACCCCCAAAGGCCATGCAGGTCCCGACGATGGCCTGCAGGCCAACGGGGCGGCGCAGAACCACACCTTCATAGACAATCAGCAAAACCGGTGGCAACGCCATCAGCGTTGATGCGATACCGACATTGGCATTCTGAACCGCCACCATCGAAAGCCACACGCCAAGCGCCGGGCCGATAAAAGCCCCCAGGAACAGCCACCGCCCGACATCAGGTGCGCCGCACGCCACAATCGTGCGCCGAGCACGCCCCATGGCAATCGCAATTCCCCACATGATCACAACTGCGACAAAGGTTCTGATCCATGTGGCCGACAGCGCAGAATAACCGCTGATCAGTGCATATTTCGCCGTCACCAGATTCGCGACCTGACCAATGGCACCGCCAAGTCCAAACAAGATACCAACCAGATAATTGCGTCCTTCCAACCCGACAGGACGCCCCTTTTTCATCATGATGACCAAAAGAATGCCGGCAATGCCAAGCGCAATACCCGACATTTCCTGAGGGCTGAGGACTTCGTCAAACAGAAACCAGCCCAACACCGCCCCCATGATCGGCACGGTCGACATCATCAGCATCGATAACCGCGCCCCCAGGGTCACAAAGGCCTGAAACAGCATGGCATCGCCAATCACAAGGCCAAGAACCGACGACAGTGACAACCAGCCAAGCTGCTCCCACGTTACCGCGCTCGGCCAAGGCTGGCCTTTCAATAGCCAGTGCAACACCGTCAGACAGGTAATCGAGCAGGCCAGACGCCCGCGATTGACCGTCTGCGCGCCGACCTTGCCGCCAATGTTGGAAAAAATCATGCTCGACGTCGCCCAGGCCATCGCGGCAGTAAAGGCGGCTGCTTCACCGAAGAACGGGATCATGCGGGGCTCTTGCTTGGACGTTGTTTTGGTTGTTGACCGGGATGTGGCGCAGCCGGTTCGGGAAGATAAGCGCGACTTTGCCCTTTTTGGCAACTGTAGAAATCACAGATTATCCCAGTAAAACAACGAATAGTACCAAAGCAAACCCTTCACCCGCTTGCGAAATTCTGATCGCGCCGTATGTTGAACCGATTGCTTGAAACAGGACGACATACATGATCCGGAAAAACGAGACCGCAGCGGAAACCAAACCGTTCAAGGGCATCCGCCGCCATTTGCATGATGGCGAGGTGGTGATCATGGATCTGCCGATTTCGCCGGTTTCGATCCTTGTCCCCGGTCTCATCAAGATCATCTGGATTGCGGTGCTGATTTACGCATCCTACCACTGGCGCGCAATTTACGATTTTCTGATGCCACAGGCCCGCGCACTTCTGACTGGGCCCGAAGCCTTTGCCGCACTTGACCGGGTCTGGGAAGAATATGAATTCGTCTTTTCGATTGCCTTGTTTGGTGTGATCATCGCGTTGATCTCGATTGTCTGGAAGCTGTTGAAACGGGCCCTTGGCGTTTCAACGCGCGCGGCGCGCGACAGCATCCTTTTGCCCCTGACCGCCATTCGCGATCTGTTTTTCTTTGAACGCGTTATCACCAACAACCGCATCGTCACGCGAAGCGGTGTGTTGCGCAAGGATCAGGATGACCGCGGATTTGAGTCGATCAAAAGCACCCAGATCAGCAAAAGCGTGATCGGCAATATCTTTGATTATGGCGATCTGCATGTTACCGACCGGCTGGGGCACAGCTTTACACTGCGTCAAGTCACGGCACCGGAAACCGTTGCCAAGGAACTTTCCGATTTCTTTGGGCGCGTTCGCCCCGATAACCGTCAGGGCGAGCCGATTGACATCACGCATCGCGCCCGCGAAGAAGCAATAGAACACTCAGAAAACAAACCGCTGACACGCCCGGAAGACGAAGTGTTTTAACTTTACACAATCATGGAACATGACAGCACCCGACGCGTCTTAAAGTTCAGGTAAAGCCGCCCCGATGCAAATGCGGCCAGATCCGAACAAAAGACGTTTTGATGCTGCCTGCAATTGCAACCCTTCCGCTTTGGTCCGTTATCGGACTGTTTTCAATCTGTGCAGTGGTGATCGGCTTCGCTGGAACTCGGTTGGCAACGATTGCCCTCAAGCTCGCCGAACGGACCGGCATGGGACAAATCATAGCCGGTGCTGTTTTTGTCGGCATGTCGACCAGCCTGCCCGGAAGTGTGCTTTCGGTAACGACGGCGTGGCAAGGACACACCGATCTTGCCATCGGTAATGCGCTGGGTGGCATTGCGGCCCAGACGACCTTTCTGGCAATCGCTGATTTTCTGTATCGCAAGGGCAATCTGGAACATGCCGCCGCCAGCGCCACGGGACTGGCGCAGGCCACCCTTCTGGTCAGTATGCTTGCCCTGCCGCTTCTGGCCTATGGCGGACCTGACTGGATGGTGTTTCACATCCACCCGGTATCGATCCTGTTGTTCGTTCTGTATGGCTTTGGCCTGTCATTGCTTGCCGAAATCCGCCATCAACCGATGTGGCGACCTCGCAGGACCGACCTGACCGACGAGGACGCCAAGGAAGACGATGCAGACTACCATCCCGAAAGCACACTTCGCCTTTGGACGGAGTTTCTGAGCTTTGCCGCGATAACAGCAGTCGCCGGTTACACTATTGGTGAAAGCGGGCTGGCAATTGTCGAGAAAACCGGCATCAGCGAAACCGCCGTGGGTACTTTCCTGACTGCGATAGCTACATCACTTCCCGAACTTGTTTCGGCAATTGCGGCTGTCCGTATGGGGGCTGTCAATCTGGCAGTCGGGGATATTATCGGCGGCAATGCGTTTGATGTTCTGTTTCTGGCGGCATCAGACTTTTCTTATCGCGACGGATCGATTTACGCAGCCTTCAACCAGCAGCACCTGTTCACCATCGCCCTTGTCATTCTGATGACCGGCATCCTTCTGTTGGGCATGCTTAACCGCGAACGCAGGGGAATTGCCAATATCGGCTGGGAAAGCGTTTCAATCCTGTGCCTTTATGGCATGTCGATATTTTATCTTTCGGGATAGGCCAACGGATACCGTCCGCAGGTTATTGTCCCTTTTGGCGCCACTCGATGATCGTCTGTAAAAACAGTTCCGTGCCCTTATCAAAAGCTGGGAGCAAATCGGCATGGTCCGCAGCAAGCCAGCTGTAAACTGAAAGGCTCATGACAGGAACAGCCTGAAATCCGTCGGGGACACCGCCGGTGACCGACAACGAATAGTTATCGAGCAGAATTGCATCCAATCGCCCGTATCGCAGCATCTTCTGCATCATTTCGGGACCGCGCGGAACATGCACGACATTGGGATAATCAGCCAAAAGTGCGTTAGACCACTTCGCCCCCAGCCAAACACCAACGGTTTCATCCTTTAAATCGTCAATTCCCGATATCTTTCCCAACGGTACAACCAGCATTCCGTCCACCAAACCAACACGTATATTTCCCCTTAGGATCGGCCGGTCAACATTTTGCTGAAATCCCTCAAGCTCGGCAAAAACACCGTCGATTTCGCCATGGGACAATGCCTGAGCAACCCTTGCAAGGGGCATGCGCACAGGTTTGACGCATAGCCCTCCCTGTTGCATCGCAGAACGATATGGCTCGATGCCGTCCCCGGTCATCCGGACTTCGGGCATGGCAATCAACAGGCACTTTTCACTGGCGCGGGCTAATGTTGAAAGGCTCAGGATCGAAACCAGAACCAAAACTGTCAGGCCAGACATACGGAAAGTCGCATGCTTGCCGAATTCATGGCAAAACGTGCAAAGGCCGACATTGCGAGGACGCATTAATTCATCGTCCCCGGTCCGTGACGGGACACATGATCCGAACAGCAAACAATTTTGACAATCAACATTGGGGGCAGAATCCGCAGCCAGCTTATGAGAACGAGTCTGGCTTCTTAAAGCACTTCCTTGACCTTGGTCGCAAGCTCCTTCAGCGAGAAGGGCTTGGGCAGGAAATGCACGCCGTTTTCTTCATCAAGTTCGTCGCGATAGGTATCTTCGGCATAGCCCGAAATAAAGATCACGCGTAAATCCGGGCGTTTTTCGCGCAACATACGGATCAGGGTCGGGCCATCAATACCTGGCATCACCACATCGGAAATAACCAGATCGATGGTTTTGTCGGTTTTCGCCAGAACCTCAAGCGCGTTATCGCCATTATTGGCTTCAAGCACGTCATAGCCTTTGCCGCGAAGCGCACGCGCACCGAATGTCCGCACCGCGTCCTCGTCTTCGACCAGAAGGATCGCGCCGGTACCGGTCAGATCGCGTGAGGGGGCTTCTTCGGCCACCGCACGGGTTTCGGCCAGTTCTTCTTCGGTCGCCTCGTAATGCGGAAGATAGATCGTAAAGGTCGTGCCGACACCGGGCTCGGACTGGACGGCCACGAAACCACCGGTCTGTTTGACGATCCCGTAAACGGTCGACAGACCAAGGCCTGTGCCCTCGCCCCGCTGCTTGGTCGAGAAGAAGGGTTCGAAAATACGCGTCAGGTTATCCTTGGGAATACCGATACCGGTATCGGAAACCTCGATCCGGATATAATCCCCCGGCGGGATCAGTTCGGTGCCTGTGTTGCGGGCTTCGTCAACAATCTCGGTGCCGGTCTGAACCGTCAGGGTCCCGCCATTGGCCGCCATGGCATCGCGCGCATTGACAACCAGATTGATGATCACCTGATCAAGCTGGCCCGGATCAACCTTCACCAGACCAATATCGCGACCATGGCTGACCTTCAGATCGATCTTTTCACCGATCAGACGACGCAGCAGGTTCGACATTTCCGCCAGCGCATCGGTGATATTGATGATTTTGGGCTGCAATGTCTGACGTCGCGAAAACGCCAGAAGCTGCCGGACAAGATTGGCCGCACGATTGGCATTCTGTTTGATCTGCATAATATCGGCGAAGCTTGGGTCACCCGGCCCATGGCGCGACAACAGCAGATCGCAGAAGCCGATCATCGCGGTCAGCAGGTTATTGAAATCATGCGCAACCCCACCCGCAAGCTGCCCGACCGCCTGCATTTTCTGCGACTGGGCAAATTGTTCCTCAAGGTTCTTTTGTTCGGTCGTATCAAGGAAGTTCAGCAGAAGCGCACCGGCTTCACCCGACCGTCCGGCCACACGTTGCAGGTAAATCTGCGCGGCAACGCCGCGTGAACCCTGCAAACGAGCCTCGATCTGCCCCCCCTTACCCATGCCCATGACCGCCTTGGACAGATAGCGCGCGACCTCGTCGCGGTCTTCCGGCAGGATCAGTTCAAGAATGGAACGACCAATCACCCGTTCATGACGTTGACCCGCCGTTTCGATAAAGGCACGGTTGGCGTCGGTAACCGTGCCCGACATATCAGCCAGAACAATCGAAAGCGGACTGTCATCAAAGAACCAGCGCACCCGACGTTCGGTTTCGGCAAGGGCATGTTCCCATTCATGGGCTGGCATCGGATCGGGGAATACGACAGCCTGGCTTCGGATCGGACCGGTGCCGGGCGCATTGATCGAATGAGTGACAAAGCATTTGATCGGCTCGCCACCTTTGACCTTAAGCTTGACTTCGCCATTCATGCCATCGCCGACGATAAGGTCCGCCAGTTCCAGCGTACCACTGGCAAAATCTTGCGGTTCACCGCCCAACCAGTTTGCCAGACGCCGGTTCAGGTAAAGAATACGACCTTCTTCATCAAGACCGCAAACCCCCACAGGCAGGCGCTCAATCATCTGATCAGCCTGCTCGCTTCCGGCACCATCTGCCATCCGCGAAGCCACCCCGCCGACGGTCATCTCATCATCGGAACCCGTCACAAACGCGCCAAAGGCAGCAGACTGTTCGGCAACGACAAGCGAACGTCCTGCTTTGGGCATGGCGGATGGATCGATACCGTCAACGGTCCAGAGCATCTGACCGGCGTGCGCATTTGCTGCTGTTACCGAAATCCGAAGGCAGACCGTACCCGCATCATAGGCTTCTTCAACAATGTTTTCTGCCGAAGCATCGTCGATCGCGGTATCACTGTTTCGTTCGGCATCATCTGCTGCGGTGTCGGAAGGTGCAGCAAGCGCAAGCTGTTCACGCTTTTTGGCTTGCGAAAAATCGACATAAATCTCGCCCGCTTCCCCCCGCATTGCACGTGTCCGCAAATCGGCCAACTCGGAACTGCCGACGTCCAGATAACTTAAACGTGCCTCAAGGGCGGCAAGCATGTCTTCGCCCGGCTCAATACCAAGCTTGCGGGGGAACGCGGGGTTGGCATAAAGCGTGCGACCATAGGCATCAATCAGGGCAACACCAATATCGGAATGCGACAGGCCACTTAACAGCGGGGCGAGATCATGATCAGCTGATGATCGCCAGCGCGCAGACAGGGACAGGGCGGCCACCGCGACGATCGCCACCCCAGTTACCATGGACCCGATGATCCACATGATACGCGCATCAAGACCAGCCTTTGCCATGACCTGTAACAGGACATAAACAAAAGCGACAAATGCGACACTTACAGCAAGGATAATTCCCCGAAACAGCACGCGACCGCCTTTAACGCCAATAACTTACAATATTGCTCTATACTTTTAGCTGCTATTGGCCTGACTGGCTACCGGCAAGTTTTACATTAGCTGGAACGCATCATGCACCCTGTGTGGGATCGCGCCCTAGCGCATGATCGCAGCGGCAATTTCCTGCCCCAGATCGGCAATCGCAGCGTTCCGCTCCTCCATTGAGGCGGAAGTCTGCGTGATATAGATCGCAACAATCACTGGTTTTCGTTCCGGCGGCCAGATCACAGCAACAATCGCACGCGATCCAAAGCCCCCCGCACCAGTACGGTCCGCAATTTTCCAATCATCGGGTAAACCGGCCCTTAGCAACGGACCACCAACCTGATTTCCCGTCAACCAATCTTCCAAAATCTGTCTGGATTCCAGAGACAGTGCATCACCAAGCAACAAATAGGTAAGCGTGGCACGCATGGCGTTCGGTGTGGTCGTATCGCGCGCATCGCCAGGTGTTGCAGCATTCAAATCGGGTTCGATCCGATCAAGGCGCGTCACATCGTCACCGATATCACGCAAATAAGCCGTCAGCACATCTGGCCCACCCAGCACATCCAGAACAAGGTTCGCCGCTGTATTATCGCTCAGATGCAATGCGGCTTCGCACAGCTCCCCAATCGTCATCCCGCTATCAACATGTTTTTCGGTAATCGGGGAATAAGTGACCAGATCATCTGAGCGGTAAGTAATCCGGCGATCCAGCGTTTCGCTTTCACGGTCTACCTTATGCAGCACCGCCGCACAGGCAAGCAGCTTGAAGGTACTGGTTAACGGAAAACGTTCATCGGCGCGATATTGCCATTCTCGTCCGTTTTCAACATTCAGAATACTGACACCAACCCGCGCATCAAGCCGGGTTTCAACCGTTTGAACGGCATCCAACAGTCGATCATTGGCCGATGCAGCCATTGATATCACAAACGGAACCATAAAAAATAGAATGGGAGCAGTTGCCAGAACGGCTCTTTTAAAGGCAGGCATGTTTTGTCGACTTCCCGGAAACAGAAACAAACAGATAACGAGGCAGGCTGCTTGTCACCGGGATTAACGGCTGAATTTTGGCGCAATAATGTCGAAAGGCCGAATTTGCGATTGGCAGGAGGTCGGGCAGTCAGCCCAGCTTCTTGCCACGCTGGCGGAAAACGAACGAGATGATTTCGGCCACCGCCTTGTAATGTTCCGGCGGGATTTCCTGATCGACTTCCACTGTTGCAAACAGGGCACGCGCAACTGGCGGGTTTTCCATAATGGTCACGTTGTTTTCTTCGGCTACTTCACGG
>CERN01008328.1_pt1 | contig 24505 bp, 32 predicted proteins | sample 530761 | NCBI WGS metagenome assembly CERN01 (sample SAMEA2620947, study PRJEB7988) | marine metagenome | isolation source: saline water (ENVO:00002010), including | reverse complement strand
CACCTGAGAAGACATACAGAGATTTTATTTCTGAAAATAACCTCCCTCATAGTGAAAATACTAATCAAGACGCTCAATGGTCAATATTAAACCATGTTGTTGATACTATTCTTGAATCAGAAAAAGGAGATAAAATTATTTATGATAGGTGTCCTTTAGATAATTTGGTTTATTCTTTGTGGGCTCATGAAAAGGGTATTAATGATATTGACAAAGCTTTTATTAATAAATGCATCCCAGTAGTGAGAGAAAGTTTAAAATTCATTGATGTTATTTTCTTAACCCCTATCACAAGTGTGAGTCCTATAGATATAGTTGATGATGGTACGAGATCAATTAATATAGAACATATAGAAGAAATAGATCATTTATTTAAAGGTATAGAACAACAATATTTTCAAAATTTAAAAGCTTCGCCGTTTTTACCGTATGATGATTGTCCTGCAATTGTTGAAATATTCGGTAATCAACAAGAACGTGTGCATTTAGTGAGACAGTATCTAGATGCTGAAGGTGATTTATTAGGTGATAATGAATCTTCTATTTTGGATCCTGGAGAGGTATCTGATATGGAATCTATTATTAGAGATCAACGCATTGAAATTGCAAATGAAAAAGCTCGTCAAGATGCGCTTATCAAACAGATTCAAGATTCCAGAAATTAAGCTGGCGTCCCGTAAACTTTAAGCATAACGTTTGCTGTATCCCATAACGTAGGGGTTTGAAAATCCTTACTCCCATCCGGCATGATTCTCCAGCTTGAAGGTAAACCACCTGCTTGAGGTATTAGTTTTATAAATTCAGAAAATTGGCTTGTTAAAACGTCTTGAATTATACCAGGGTCATAATCATAAGATCGTTGTCTTCCTACAGATGTTTGATTGATAGCAGTAGCAACAGGGCTTCCTAAAGCAGTAAAACTACCTATAGGCTTAATCTTTGTATCCTTTCTAGCTGATGTATTTAAACGGATACCTTCATATTCTAAATCACCAAAATCTGCTTGAGGTATTACGGTAAAAGTAATAGGTATATTATTACCGTTAGTACCATTTGAAATAGCATAACTACCAGACGTAACTATTAAATTTTCTCGCCCGTCTCCAAATTCAATTAATAAAGCTGATTTATTTGTTGTTTGTTTACCTTGACCCCCATTAAAAGCAACTTCCCATGTAACTCCAATATAAGCATACTGACCTCCTCCTGTTGTTGCATTTATAAGAGGTATTACATCGTCGTCTGTGGATGTATTAATCGAACTAAAAGTATTATTATATTCACTAATGTTGCTATATAAACCTGCAGTACCTGTAAAGATCGGCACGTTATTGTTTACTTGTAAAATATCTCCCTCTAGTCCTGGTTCAATTACTTTCCATGATGAAGAACCGCCTGCATATCTTACAAGACTTCCTGATTTAACATCATTTGTAGGTAACCAGTTTGTTGAACTTAATTTTTGAACCGTTGCATATGTACTATCCCAATTAGCGCTTTGTTCACGTACAAACGTACCTACTCCACCTAAACCTGAAAGTTCATTAACTGTACTATTAATAGCACTAAATGCATTGGTTAAACTAACCACTTGGCTCGAAAGACTTTCGATTGTTGAATAAAAATCTACATTATCAGCAGTTAAAATTAAATTTTGAAAATCTAGTTTGTATATAACCCCGTCTGAAACGGTAAACAAATAATCTCCATTTACTATATCTTGAATCTCCGCTATACTATCTAGAGTAATAAAATTGGTATTGCCAATTGACATTTTAATTATTTATGCTAAAATACTTATGTACCATGGCAATTTCAAAGTCACCTCAACAGATACTAAACGGTCAAGGGAAACTGGTTGGTATTAATGCTGAAAGACCGGCCGCCATAGCAGCGCGCTCTTCATATTGGGACTGGATAGGGTCAATCCCATCTTGGAAACCACCGGCTCTTAAAGATACCGTGGGTTTAGCTATTATTACCTGTAATAGAGAAAATTTTCTTGAAAAGGTATTAGCTTCAATACCAAGACACAAAATCCACTATCTTTGCATTATTAATGATGGTGACAGCCCAGATTTTAAAAATAAATCAGATCACGGCCCAAGAAGATTTGTATATAGTAAAGACGGCCTTTGTGGTAATTATTTTTATACTGGTGGTAATAGAGGTGTTGGTTTTGCTAAAAACTGGGCATTTACACAACTACTTAAAAAAGGACATTCTCAACAATTAGCTCATTGGCCAGGTGATAAACAAGGTATAGATCATATGTTCTTAATGGAAGACGATATTATTATAAAAGATGAAAACGTTTTTGAAAAATATATTGAAACAAGTAAAAAGACAGGATTAAAACATCTAATGTATGGTTACCATGGACCTGCAAATAAAGTTGGTGGTAAACCTAGACCGAGAAAGATAGTTGATTATGGTGATGGTACATCCGTTGCTCTTAATCAACATTGCGTTGGAGCTTTTACATACTATCATAAAAGTGTAATTGAAGATATAGGAATAAATGATAGCGCTTATGTCAATGCTTGGGAACATGTAGACCATTCTTATAAAATTGTAAAGAAAGGGTACTTACCAGCTTACTGGTGGTGGCCTGACGTATCAAACTCGCATGAATATCTAGATGAGTTAGCTTGTAGTGAAGTTAGTTCAGTAATACGGCCTAGATCAGATTGGCATGATAATATTAATCGTGGTGCAAAACATTTTTATAGTAAACATGGTTACCTACCTGCGGGTGTACCTGATACACCTGTAAAAGATGTAATGGAAAAATTAAAAACAATAAAAAAGAATGTATGATTTAAAAGGTATAACTTTTTTAACTTTCGTAAGACTAGACAATCAAGAACGAAAAAATAATTTAAAAGCTATGCATAGTTTTTATAGAAATAGATGTGAAAACTATCAGCATATTTTTATTGAAGATGATAAAGAACCGAAAGTTACTGATACGATAGATTTAGGAAAGGATGATGTAGTCGTTTTTTCAAAAAGTGATACTGAATGGAGAAAAGGTGAAGGGTTTAATAAAGGAATTAAATTAGCAAAAACTAATATTCTAAATTTTATTGATACCGATATTATTATCGATCCTAATCAATTATTAGAGACAGCGGATCGTTTACGGGAGGACGATAATGCTGGTCTTATGTATCCATATAATGGGTTATTTTTATGTGCTGAAAAGCCTTTAAAAGATAAATTTTGTGAAACGCTCAATTATGAAGAATTATTAATAGTACCAGAAGCTGTAGAATCTTACATAGGTATAAAAGATAAAAAATTTACAGATCAAATGAGTTATGTTAACAAAGTATACAACGATATACTAATTGGCCATATGTCTAGCAAAGGAGGTTGTGTTATGGGCCGAAAAGATAATTTAGTTAAATGTAATGGTTATAATCCTAATTTTTGTGGTTGGGGATATGAAGACGACGAAGTACCGTTGAGAGTATCAAAATTAGGTTTTGGTGTTAACCGTCTAAACGGTAAAGGTAAAGTTATTTGGCATTTACATCATTTTGATGGCACGGGTTCAGAAAAAGAAAAACAACCTTTTTATAAAGATAATTTCGATATTATGTATCTTATTTCAAACTCTACTTCATATAAATTAAAAGATTATATTAAAACATGGGTGATGTAAAAATAGGCGTACTAACCGGTGCTGATGAAAATCAGAAAAATTTATTAGATATTACACTACCAATATTAAAACAGTATTGTCTTTATCATGACTACGATTTGCATTATTTTACAGATAATGTAGATGATATTACTCAAATAGAAGGTAAATCTTATTTTGCTAGATATCCTTTTATGAAAAAGCATTTAAAAAACTATGATTGGGTTTTTTGGATAGATGCTGATTGCTTAGTCATGAATTTTTATAAAAAATTAGAAGATTATATTGATGATAGATATGGTATTATTTTAGATTTGCAATGTGGTTGCACATACCCTCTAGCAGCTTCTGGTCATGGTTTTTGGAAAGACGATGAAAATACACATTACATTTTAGATCATATGATTTCACATGCTAAAAATAGCAGACCGGGTATAGCTGATAATGAAATATTAAATTACTTTTTTAATAAGCTCTATAATGAGCAAAAAGTTGAATTTGAAAAAAGCGTGAAATTGTGCGGTCCTGGAAAAGATAGAATAGGTCATTATGATAAAGAAATTATAGAATGTGAAATTCACCAAAAATTGGGATTTCCAGAAGGTGAATTTCATCTTCATGAAGATGTCGATAAACTACATGTTTCATTTGAAGATATATATAGGCCTGGTAGAGATTTTCTTTACCATAGATCGGGTGTTAGTAAATTGGAAAAACGAACTGAAAACGCTCTTAATTTTTTTGAAGCTACAGGCGTTGAACCAAGAATGTTTGCCACAAAAGAGAGCGATTTAAAATATCACGCGGATAGAGTGGTAAGACCGAAAATAGTTCCTAAATCTTTAAAGAAAAAGATCGACCCACAAGATTGGTTGTACACAGCACTTAACCCAGAATAATGGAAGATTTAAAAGATATTGATATAATTGTTGCTACTCGAATAGATAACCACGAAAGAGCAATGAATGCTTTTTTAATGTATAGGTTTTTTAAAGAACATACAATAAACAGCAGATTTATTTTTGTTGAAGACTCTGCATCACCCTTTCTTCAAAGTTGTATACCAATAGAAGAAACTGACAAAATGTATTTTGAGCAAAATAGTTATTGCGTTGACCCGGATTCATCACATCAACAAAATGATGGGTTTTTTAGAAAAAGCAGATCATACAATATAGGTATTGAAAAAAGTGAAAGAGAATATTTGTTATTTTTAGATTTAGATTGTGTGGTAAATCCTAAACAAATTATAGACATTTTAAATAAAATTAAAAAGAAGAAAGGGTTTGGTATATGTTATAATGGTCAACCTGCTTATTTAACTTATAATGCAAAGCAACTATATGCAGATGCTCCTTTATTTTCTACGTTAGAATCATTTTATCCAGATTTTAAAGTATTAGAGGTAGCTTTAGATAATAGAAGACGAGGGTTCCCTTCTTGGCCCGATTCTTTAAAGTATGAACACTGTAAAATTTTGGGTGTTAACGCATGTGGTGGTTGTCTATTAGGTAGGAAAAAAGACTTTATCAAAATAAGAGGGTTCAATGAAAATTTTGCGGGTTGGGGATACGAAGATACGGAAATCATAAGTCGTATTAGAATTTTATATGGAAAATCGCCGACTTTGGACTGGAAAACCGATCACGAACCTTTCTACAGGTGTGAAAATGAAGAAGACTTTTTATTTCATTTTCCCCATACTAAAGAGTCAGTTACTTCACACCAAGTTGTTTTAACAGGTAATAAAAAAGAATCTGATAAAGTAGAGGGTATGAACACAAAAGAACTTACAAAATATATTAAAACTTGGACATGGTTAAAGTAAACATAAGAGACGACAATTTTATTCCTTGGGACACATCATCGTGCCATCTAGCTGAAAACAAACACATTGAATGGGTTACAGATAATGAACCCGTGAGCACCAGCTGCTTTATTACAGATTTAAAATTAGCTGACGTGCATAAAGCTTCGGGTGTTAAACGCAAGGTTGCCTGGTTATTAGAACCAAGAAGCATTAATCCTGGAATGTATAGCTGGATTGAAGAAAATAATAATCTTTATGATTTCGTTTTGACTTTTGATCAAAAATTAATTAATAAGGGTCAAAATTATCTTTATTACCCGCATGGTAGATGTTGGATTCATAACTATGAAGGTATAGATGAAAAAACAAAATTTTGTAGCATATTTGCATCTGATAAAGCTATGACTTTAGGTCATAGACTCAGACATATGATTGTTGATCGTTATCGTAGTACAGGTAAAATGGATTGTTATGGTAAATATCCAGGTAACGTATTAGAGAAGAAAGAAGACGGGCTTAACCCGTATTACTATTCAGTTACAATTGAAAATTCTATAATTAGGGGTTATTGGACTGAAAAGTTGTTAGATGCATTTGCAACAAAGACCATTCCTATTTACTATGGTGATAAATTTTCAGTAAACAAGTTTTTTAATGAAGATGGTATTTTATACTTTGATACAATAGAAGAGCTTGACGAAATAATGGAAACGATTCAAGGTGACGATAATGGTGTTTATTTCTATAATGAAAGAATAGAAGCCATAGAAGAAAATTTTAAAAAGGTAGAGGAATTTAGAGTTCCGGAAGATTGGATATTTAAAGAATATCCGTTTTTATTCGAATAATGGTTACAGTACAAATAAAAGGTGGAATAGGAAATCAGTTGTATCAAATTGCAGCTGTATATAGTCATGCAAAGACGCACAATTTGCAATTCGTTTTAAATTTCAATTTAGAGTTTGGTGCTATGCAAGGTACGCACCCTAAATTATACGCGGATACTTTTTATAAAAATTTTGAAACTATAGATACTATATTCAATATTGCTGCTCGTGAACCTTCTTTCATGTACAAACCTTTACCGTTTTTGGGTATAGAAAATGATGTAGTATTCGAAGGCTATTTTCAGAGTTGGAAATATTTTCAAAATTTAGATCGTGATACTTTGAATAGGGTATTTGAATTTGAAGATAAAATTGTAACGAAGGTTGACAAAGGGCTAACTTCTCTTAAAGAAAAATACGGTGTAGAAAGAGTTGTTGGTGTTCATATTAGGAGAGGTGATTATCTTAAAAATCCTCAAATTTTTAATATCGTTAAAAAAGATTATTATGATAGAGCAAAAGAAATTTTTGGAAAAGATGCTCTATTTTTATATTGTACGGATGATTTACCTAGAGTTAAAAAAGAGTTTACTTTCGATGAAAGAAATGTCTTAGCAAATGGTGAATCGGAAATGGAAGATTTGTGCGTTTTATCGCAATGTGATGATATTATAATGGCAAATAGTTCTTTTTCAGCTTGGGGTGGTTATTTAGGTAAAGAAAAAGGAAAAATTATTTGTCCTAAAAAGTGGTTTGAATATAAAGGACCACCTTGTAACGATTTAAAAGATCCGAAATGGATACAGATCTAGATAATGGAAAAACAGTACGGTTTAATTGAACAGACTTGCGGTATAGGTGATATTTTTTATATTCAAAAGATCGCAAAACTTTTAATTGAAACGGGTACAGTCAAAAAAATAATATGGCCAGTTAAAGACGTATATAATTATGTTAATGACTATATGGGTACAGATACTATTCAATATATTCCGTTATCTGAATTTGAAGATCCAACTGGTTTATTTGATAATGGTGTTAGACTAGATGCTGTCAGGGTAGAAAGCTTTAACACTCACGGTCCTACGCATTGGCTTTATTTACCTTTTACTCATTCAGATAAAAAATTTACCGGTTCTGTAATGAAAGCAAAATATAGGTTCGCTAATTTGGGGGGTGAATGGGATGACTGGGACAAATATTTTGAATTTAAAAGAGACCTAGACAAAGAAGATAACCTCATGGATCATTTAGGCATAAAAGCAACTGATGATTATGTTGTTGTTAGTGGTGTGTATGGTACCCCTCCTGCAACTGCTTCTAGAAGAGTTGAGTATAATGGAGATAAAAAAGTAATAAAATTAGAACACGTTGAAGGTTATTCTGTTTTTGATTGGTGTAAAGTTTTTGAAAACGCTGCTGAAATTCATATGATTGAAACTTGTTTTTTATATATCTTAGAGAAGTTAACCCTACGAGGAGATGTTTATAATTTATATAGTAAATGGAACCCTGCTTTTTGGGATCATATTAAACATATCCCTAAAAAAGTAAAATGGAATTTTTGTAATTGGTAAATAAGTTTTTGTATGGGAGATATCTCAATATTTGATTTAAAGGCTGCTCAAGATCGAGTGAAGACCCCCTACTTTATCGAAACTGGGACGCTATATGGTGATGGTGTTGAATTTGCTTATAAGCAAGGGTTTGAAGAGATTCATTCTATTGAAATTGAACCCTTTTTAGCACAACAAGCAAAAGAAAAGTTTAAAGCGTTTCCTAATATTCATATACATGAAGGTAATTCATTTGAAGTATTAGAACAAATTTTACCGGAAATAAAAGGTAACATTACATTTTGGTTAGATGCACATTTCCCTGGTGCCGACGCTCATATGAAGACGTATGAGTCCTGCCTTAACCTAGACGCAGATACTAATTTACCATTAGAGAGAGAGATAGAGCTAATAAGCAAACGAACTTCTAGTTATACTGATATATTAATAGTAGATGATTTATGGATATATGAACCAATTAAAATTAATGGAATAGGTTTTAACGAACACAGTTCTAATCATGGGCATAAAATTACAAGAGAACAGCTAATGAATGGAAAAGATTTGGGATTCTTATATAATAATTTTGATAAAACGCACGACTTTAAGAAGGTATTTAAACACCAAGGGTATGTTATAGTAAAACCGAAAAATGAGTAATTTAGTAAATGATATTCCGATTGGGGTTGATTGCCCAATAAAAATTAATGCTATTGTTGAAGTAGAAAAAGATAGCAATTCAAAATATGAATACGTAGAAGATCTTAATATCTTTAAACTTAGTCGTTGTTTGTATAGTAGTATGCGATATACATGTTCGTATGGATTTATTCCTCAAACATTTGCTTTAGATAACGATCCATTAGATATACTAATATATAATAACGTTCCTTTAAGAACTAGTACGCTTGTTGAAGTAAAACCAATTGGTTGTTTAGATATGGATGATACAGGGGAAAAAGATTTTAAAGTGGTGGCAGTTCCTTCAACTCACGTAAAAGATTATAAAAGTTTAAAAGATTTGGACCCACATTGGCTAAAGACAACATTAAACTTCTTTACACATTATAAAGATTTGGAAGAGTCTAAGTCCGTTGTTATAAATGGTTGGGTGGGAAAAACAGAAACAAAGAAAATTATTAACGAAGCACATAAAAGATGGAAAAGTAAATTGATTTCAGAGTTACCTAAATTATAATTATTGCATGAAAGAATATATTATAGCATGGTTACTTACTAGTGTAATGACCTTCGCCGGTTTATTTTGTTTGGGAGTTTTTGTTGGTTTATTTGCACTCATTGGTGGTGTAAGTAACCCAGAAAATTTAGAAGCTAATTTGCAAGCGTCTGCTGCTTTTAACCTTTTTGTTTTTGTTGGGATGGCTGTCATAAACTTCTTTTCTTTTAAATTCTGCGTTAAAAAATTCGTAGTAAAAGATTGATATTGTTTTAGATTCATCTATAATTAGCAATATGGAATTTAATATCGACAAATATGATGGCAACCTACTACACGATAGATTTGCATACAAATTCTTTAAAGACAAAGTACTACCAATAGGTAACATTCTTTGCTTTAGAGCACCAATGGAGGTATTGGCTGATGGTATGATCGATCAGGAAGACATCGACAAACAAGAATTTATTTGGAGTGATGATGCAATGAACTTTTTATGGGAAATTCCTATATTAGATAACCCTATAGGAGCAGTTGCATATCAAAGGCTTTTGAATACTCATATTGCAAATATTTTAGGAAGCGCAAAGTATTTAAATTGCCCTGTAATAATGGATGGTGATGATATTATGGTTCAAAAAGAATTTACTCAAGGCGGTGTAACTCAACAAGAAGGAAAAGCAAGTGTTAGTATTACATATGTTAAGTCAGGGGTAGCTTTAGGTCATACTGCTATTAATATTACAGCTGGTAAGAAAGCTCCTGCATTTGCGTTTAGTACTAATTTTAATGATAATCAGATAAACGAATTTATGTCTGATGTTCAAAAAACGTTTTATGAATTGAATGACGATATGTTTGTTGCAACGTCAAAAGTTATTATTAAGTAAAGTTATGAGATATAGATTCATAATGATAATTAATTGGTTTAAGTATTTGAAAGAATGGTATGATTACCATACATATGATAAATTTCTAATTGAGTATACAACAAAGCTTGATAATGCTAAACTTTTAGGTACTGATATAGATGAATAATATTTTTTCTTTTATAAACGATATTATATTTGGCAAAAAAGGCGACGTTATAGAAAACGTAGAAGATGAAGACCAGTTTAATGGCTATCTAGTTAATAGGTGGGTTAGTATGTATTCACCAGAAAATGCATCTATAATAAATGAAACAACAAACAAATATTTTAATGTTTTTGATTCTAAAAAAGAATGGTATGAATATCTTGTAAAAATTATACCTAAAGGCTCTCCTGGACGCATTCATTACATAAAAAAGGAGAAGAGAGAAAAAGTAAAAAACTACGATGAAATAGTAAAATTCTTAGCTAAAAAATTTGAAATTTCAAAAAGAGAAGTCCAACAGTATATTGATTCCGGAAAAGTAGATCTATCCAATATTAAAACAGCATTGAAATAAAGGTTTATAATAATAAGTCTTTGTATGTCTAATGAAATTGGAGCAGGTCCCGGAAATCGAAGACAGAGTATTGATTTATTGGCACCAAAAAAGAGTTTAATTGATTTATCAGTACCTACCGAAGGTTCATTTGATTCTGCAATTGTAGGTTATCAAATGTCACGTCTCATGGAAGATGTTATTCTTTGTAAGTTCAAAGACGAAACTGAAGACGGTTCAGCTTTGATAAGAAACGGTATTCATATTCCACTTAATGTTGATACAAAAGCATGGAGAATTGGCGAAGTTCTTTTAGCTGGTACAAAATGTGAATATGTTAAAGTGGGGGACCATATATGTTTTCCTAATAACTTAGGAGTACCGATTTCAAATATTGAAGTGCAAGATATTGGTAAGGTTAAAAAGGGTATTTTCTTAAATGAAAGTAGAATTTTTGGTATTGTAAATCCTTTCGATAATAGTGCAAGTAGGTAGATCACAACTTTTAACACTTCTCAAAGATAACGTTTGTGAAGTGAAATTTGTAAGGAGAGTTTTCAAATCTGGAGCTCCTCCTACAAGAAGAATGTTGTGTACTAATAGTTTTACTTTGCTTAATAGCGAAAACGGGAGGTTAACTTTGAATTTTAGACCTACTTCTAATTTTCAAGATTATAATCCAGCAGTTAAAAATTTAATTATAGTTTGGGATATTTTTATGCAGAACTACAGACAAATTAATTGTGATAATGTAGATCTAATTGAAACAATTCCTGCTAATGATGAGTTTTGGGAATATTATGTTAATAAAATTGAAAACATGACCCAACAAGAGAAGATTAATTTTCAAAATACGTAATGGTCGTTAAACTTATAGAAGAAGTGGAAAAACAATTCCACAAATTTTTTTTAAACGATATCACTTTTGATATCGAAGGTAAGATTATTAAAAAAGGTAAATTTATTAACGTAAGTATAAAAGATTTCTTTCTTGAGTTTAAATTAGAAGTCCAAAAAGGAGGTATAAAAGTTTTTGAAGTACCGTATCCATTTGAATTAACAGATCAAACAACCTCTATTGTATTTAATTACCGTCTTGATAAATTTGTTTTTAATGACATTGTTAGATTAGCAAAAGTAAAGCGTATAAAACCTAAGAAAAATTCTAAGTTTTATGATGTGGTAATGATAATGAAAAAAGTATGAGTTTAAAATATTTTAGCGTTTTTAGTGGTGAGGTATATGATTTAAAAGAAGAATATACAAATTATTTGGATTGTGGTCAATTAAAAATTACTGATGACCCGAAAAATAATTGTAAAAGATGTCATGGAAGAGGGTTTACCGGGAGAAATTCTGAGTCCGGTCACTATGATATGTGTAGGTGCGTTCTAAGAAATGCAGATGATGAGTTATTAGGAGAAATGTCACAACACCAAGTTGAAGACGTAACGCTCCATACTAAAAAATCAGACTTTGATAATATTGTGGAAGACGTCTACGAAGCAAACTAGTTGACTGTTTATTGAGTCCATATATAATTGTAGTATATGTTCAGCAAGTATGTTGCAAAATTTCCAAATGGTTACAGCCCGTCCGATGCTCAAGTTAGCCTTCTAAAAGAAATTGAAAAGGCATATAATGACGGATACAAATATGTAATCGTACAAGCTCCTACCGGTACAGGAAAGAGTTTCATACCTAGAACGTTAGGTAATATAAGTGCTAACCCCACAAAGCATTTTAAGCAGCTTATTAACTCATATGAAGCATATCGAAAAGACCAACATGGTAATTATATTTTTGAAAAGGATTGCTTAAGTGAGCCTGCATTCGGTACATTTGCTTTAACTATAACAAAGCAATTACAAGATCAATACAAAGCTTTATTTGATGATATTGAGGTACTGAAAGGCAAACAAAATTATATATGCAATGTAGATGAGTCGTTTGACGTGGATACTGCTCCTTGCATACATACTCCAAAACTTAAAAATGAGTGTTGGGAAAAGAATAGTTGCTCTTATTTTTCAAATAGAAACAATTCGTTATCAAACCCGTTTGCAGTTCTAAACTATAAAATGTTTATGGCATTACCTCATCATGTTAAACGTAAAAGTTTTTTAGTGTGTGATGAAGCATCTGAATTAGAAGAAGAGTTAGTAAGACGGTTTAGCGCTGAAATAGATTATAAACGATTAGATTTATATAATATTGAGCATAGTAAACTTCGATCCGAAAAATACGACATTCAATATAGATGGCTTATAAATTTTATTTTTGTTTTAAGTGAGAAGATAAACGAACTAACTAATAAAAATTCAAGCAAGATAACTGTTTTATCTCTTCCAGAAGCAAACAAACTAAGGTATCTAAAAATGATTCACGGTGATTTAACTACTGTTGAACAGACGTGGCATAAATGTGAGTACGTTGTTGATAACAAAGCGGATAGAGTTAGCTTTACCCCTTTGAAAGTAGATGGGTTAAGCAAGCACATTTTTGATTATGGTGATAATATTTTATTGATGTCCGCAACAATTACAGATCATGAAGCTTATGCTAAAACATTAGGCATTAAAAAATACAAATACATTGAGTCACCATCTGCATTTGATCCTAAAAAATCTCCTGTATATCTTACAAAGCAACCTGTATTAAATTATCAAAATCTACAGAAAAATTTACCAATACTAGCTAGAAATATTCAAGCCTTGTGTGATAATCATGCAGGTGAAAAGGGTATTATACATACTCACTCATTAGAGATATGTAATTATCTTAAAAATAAATTAGTAGGTGAAAGATTTTTGTTTAGAGAACAAACAGCAACAAACGAAAAAATACTTGGTGAACATTTTAGAACATCTAAACCTACTGTACTGGTATCACCTTCATTAACTTTTGGTACCGATTTAAATGGTGAAAAAGGTAGATTTCAGATTATAGTAAAAACACCATACCCTCCTTTATCAAACAAACGAATTAAGAAACTGTTCGATTTAGATAAACAATGGTATAGTAATAAAGCTTTGTGTGCATTAGTACAGACATCAGGTAGGTGTACAAGGTCAAAAGTAGATTATGCTGTTACGTATGTTCTTGATGGTAAAGCAAGATCTCTAATATCACAAAACAAATCAAAGCTACCCAAACACTTTATTGAACGTTTAGTCTGAATAAATAATAGTAATGCGCTGGAAATCAAATTATTTCGAAATTCAGGATTTAATTATTCAATTTGCGAATGCTTTTGATTCTATAGTTATAGGCAGATATAATAAAAATAGAGTTCAAAAAGACAGAATATTTGTAAGGTATCTTTACGCACCAAAGCAACGTGTTTTATATGATATTGTAAACAAAGCAAAAACAATTACGTTACCTGTTGTTGCTATTAGCATTAATAGCATGACCAGAGACAATGATAGGGTTTTCAATAAACTTCCAGCAGTTGGACAGACAGGATCTGGAAACGCGTTATATTATCAAGACCAATTTTCTCATGAAAAATATAACATGCCAACACCTGTTAACATATCTGTAAACTTTTCTATCATAACACGTTACCAAATGGACATGGATCAAATTCTTAGCAATTTTATTCCTTATACAAACCCTTATATTATTATAAGTTGGCCTGTTCCAAAAGATTTGATCAATTTAATTGGACCTCAGGAAATAAGAAGTGAGGTTTTATGGGATGGTAATATTAATTTACAATACCCTCTAGAATTAAGAGCTGGGGATAAAGCACGAGTTACAGCCGATACTTCGTTCACTATTAAAGGATGGATATTTCCTGCATCAGAAACTGCTATTGATAATATCTATAAAGTTACCACGAACTGGTTCCCGGTTAGCGGTACGAGAGGTACGGGCACGAAGCTTACAAGCGATAATTATCCATCACTTAGTGCAGAGTTATCTGGAACACCTGGTAGTGATGTACTTACCGTTTCAGCGTTCCCAGATGAGATAGAAGTTTTTAGGAGCCAGCAAGTGCAATGATGAAAAAACGCGTACCATTAATGGCAAATGCAACCAGTTTATCTGGAGAAAGTAGACTTATATATAGTGAAGACCCTACTTCGTTTACTTTTCTTTCCCCTTGGTTGAAGAGCGCAGAAGGTACAGACGGGTTACAAAAATATTATCAGGTATTTTTAAGCGCTGCTGATACTGATAATTTTTGGAGCGGTACTAGTACCCTTTCTTCTACCCCTTTAAGCAGTGTTGATTATTTTGGTCTAAATAGTTCTCTTTCAGCAAGATTTCCTGCATTTAGTGGGTATAATGTTATAGATTTTGGAGGGCAAGTAGAAAGAAACGACGCTACCCAACAAATAAAGGTTAACATTTCTGCTCTATCAGCGGCAGCAACCGGTCACTTTCAATTTGTAATCACTGCTCCAGGTGGGTTAGTAATTTTTCCTGCTATTCAATACGGTCCAAATGCAAAACCGGATGCACCTGCTTATTATATTCAAAGCAATTCAGTACCTATTACACCCACCCCTACACAAACATATACAGCAACATTAACCCAGACCCAGACTACAACACCAACATGTACTAGAAATATTACAAACACACGAACACCTACACAAACAAGAACATCTACTCAAACACAAACTGTTACACAAACAGCTAGTGTTGGTACAACGAAAACACCAACTCAAACACCAACACAAACAAGAACAACTACACAGACTGCAACACAAACAAGAACACCAACTTGGACAAGAACACCAACACAAACAAGATCACAAACACCAACTAGAACCGTATCACCATCACAAACTCGCACTGTTACAAGAACGACCACGCAAACTAGAACATCCACACAGACACCCACACCTACCCCAACACCAACACGCACTAAAACACAGACACCAACTCAAACTCGGACACAAACTCAGACTCGAACACAGCAAGGTTCACCAACCCGTACACCTTCTAGAACACTTACTCAATCACCAACTATTACTAAATCTAATACTGCCACCCCGCTTGCTACCGTTACCCAAACCCAAACTCCTACACCGACGCAGACACCAACTCAAACTCAGACACCGACACAGACAATTACAAGAACACGCACTCAAACGCCGACTAGGACCCAGACTAGGACAAATACCCAAACACAAACACAGTCGCAAACAAAAACGCCTACTTTAACTAGAACGGCATCACAAACTCCTACGCAAACGCCTACGCAAACGCCAACACAAACACAGACTCAGACCCAAACAGCTACACAAACACCTACGCCAACCGGTTAATCTAAATGCATAATCATTGACCATTAGTTGTAGCGAATAAATAATATTGTGGCAGATATACCTACCTTCAGAGATTTAATTAGAACCACTAACCCTGGCCCTAGACTCGGCTCTGAATGGGCAAAAGTTAATGTTGTCGGTAGTCCTATACCGGCTTCTCCGACACCCACACCAACATTTACACCTACTACTACTTTAACTAAAAGCGAAACACCGAGTATAACACAAACTAAAACCATAACTTATACCCCTTCGCCGACATATACAAGAACCCAGACACCGACGAGAACAACGAGTCCTGATGTAACAGCAACAAAAACATTAACAGTTACTCAGTCACAAACTCAAACACCTACCCAATCGGCAACACCGACTCAGACTAGAACACAAACACCAACACAGACTAGAACAGCTACTCAAACACCAACTATAACGCTTTCTATTACAGATTCACCGGGAGCGACCCCGACACAAACAGCGACAAGCACTCAAACACCAACACCAACTAGAACGTCGTCACAAACACCAACTAGAACCGTATCACCAACAATTACAGCATCTATTACAGATAATGCAACACCCACACCAACAAGTACGAAAACTCAAACACCAACACAATCAAGAACCAAAACTCAGACACCAACTAGATCTAAACCTAATGTGTCGCCTACCCCGACATATACAAAGACAAGAACAAAAACGCAAACAAGAACAGTGACTAAATCTATAACAGTGTCGATATCAGAATCAGGAAGTTAATAAATGGCAAAAGATGAAATAATTGAAGAGGGTAAAGGCAATCAAGGAACGTTTGGACGTTCTTTAATGAAATACGTTCAAAGTAGGTTACCTTACCAGTCCTACGAGACATTAGACACCCTAGCTGATGTAAACCCAAAATATAGACTTTTTCAAAATCAAGGTAGTAAAAGAGAAGATGCATTACAAAGACAATCTATTTCATCATCAACCATTATTAACAATAATGCAGTTGGTGATATTGCAATGGATAAAGGGTTTCAAGACTTCATGTATGCAAATATCCAGCAGGATAAAGCAGCAAGAATAAGAGACTATAGAGTAATGGCAGCATTTGCAGAAGTTGGAGATGCTTTAGATGAAATTTGCGATGAAATAATAAACACCGATAACGAAGGAAGAATAGTTACTTTATCTTTTAGAGATAGAGAATTTAAACCACATGAACAAAAGCAAATACAAGGAGAATTTCAAAAGTTTGTTCAATATTTTGATTTAGAACATAATGGTTGGGAATATTTTAGACAGCTTTTAGTTGAAGGTGAAGTTTATTGGGAGCATATTATACATAAAGAACATCCTCAAGAAGGTATTTTAGGTACCGTTCAAATTCCTACTGAGTTAATAGATCCTATTTTTGGTAATATACAAAACTCTATTGTACAAGGTTACCTTTTAAGAAAGCCAATCTTTAATGAATCTAATCCTACAAAGGTAGAAGATATGCAGCTTGTTCCAATGGACAAAAATCAGATTACTTATATTAACTCTGGTATTTGGAATGATAACAAAACAATTAGATTACCTTTCTTAGAAAATGCAAGAAGATCTTATCGTCAGTTATCTTTAATTGAAGATGCAATTGTAATTTATAGATTAGTTAGAGCTCCTGAGAAGCTTGTGTTTAATGTTGATGTCGGAAATATGTCACCTCCTAAAGCAGAAGCTTATCTTAGAAATTTACAACAAAAATATTGGAGCAGGCACACATATGATACTGATGAAAACGGTACAGTGCAGAAATTTTCACCTCAATCAATGCTTGATTCATTCTGGTTTGCAAAAAGAACAGGTAGTGAAGGTACAGATGTTAGAACTTTAGCAGGTGGTCAAAACTTGGGTGAGTTAGAAGACTTAATGTACTTCTTGAAAAAATTATACAAGTCATTAAAGGTACCTGTAACAAGATTAGACCCAGAAAGATCATTTCAAGACGGTACAGAAATTTTAAGAGAAGAATTAAAGTTTGCTCGTTTCATTATAAGAATGCAACAACATTTTGCTGCAGGATTAAAGAACGGGTTTATTACTCATCTTAAACTTAAGAAGATATGGGAAAAATATAATCTCAAAGAGTTACAATTGAATTTAGAGTTCAATGTTCCTACTAACTTCTTTGAAATGAGAGAGCAGCAAAAATTAGATCTTAGAGTTAACAACTACAACCAGTTAGGTGGTACAGAGTTTATTTCTAATACATTTGCTCAAAAGAGATACTTAGATTGGTCTGATATTGAAGTTAAAGCAAATAGAGAATTTTTAAGAAAAGATAAAGAACTTGCATGGGAGCTAATGCAAATTGAACAAGCTGGTCCAAATTGGAGAGATCAAATGGTTCAAGCGGAAGAAGGCGGTGCCGGTGGTGAAGGATTAGAACCAGGATTACCAGGGGGTGGGGGTTCTGCTATACCAAATCCATCTGAACCACCTCCATTTGGCCCGCCACCAGAAGGAGGCGGGGCTGAAGTAACAGGTGGAGCTGGAGATGTTCCAGTAGATCCTGACGCAGCAGCTGGTGCAACATAAATAATATAAAATGCCATATCAACCCATAGGTACATTAAAAGGTTATTTTGAGAAAGGTGAAGTTCCTTCTCAAGGAAATTTTAACGATCTAATCGATTCAACATATAACGCCACAAGCGGTATTGGAAACGATACTGGGTTCGCTAATCTAAGCACGGTTTCTTTAAGCGCCGGTGAACTGTATATTAATGAACTAATGGGTTCCACCCAAGCACTTACGTTAAGCAGTACATCAGGTAAAGTTGTATTAACTATAACAAACGGAATTATAACAAACATAGCTGCTGACTAACCCTTGATATTCCTGGTTTTGACTTTTAAATAATAGTATCATGTTTAAAAGTTGGTTTACAAGAAAAAAGAAACAACCAAACCCTTATATTTTAGAATCTTCTGAAGAAGAAGAATCTACTGTTACGGTAGTAAAAAGAAATAATTCTACAAAAGGGTATTATACATCACCATATAATAAAAATTACCCTAGCTCGGGATCATTAGAACACGAATATAAACCAATTACAACTTCTTTTGCTAATCCTGATCTAAAATCTGAACCAACTAAGCCTGTAACTTCAGAAGTTATTAATGACGCAACTCAAACGCGGCAAATACCAGATGTGGAGGTCGATCATTACGAAACTGCAAAATTTTGTAAGTTAGATATAATTAAAGAAGAAATTAAAGAAGAAGTTCAAGATATAATTACAAAAATTTCAGAGAGTGAACACCCTTCAGCTGAAGTCGCAGATATTATTAGCGAAGAAGAACCTGTAACACCAGCAATAGAACAAAAACAAGGGTTTATTTTTGTTATGAATGGTTATGGGGTAGAAGTAAAAGTAGAAAAAAAACTTAATTCGGGAGTAGATACATTAACTGCTTATATCGATACAGGAACAGACGTAAATATTGAGCAAGGACAAAAGGTGAAATTATCTCATTGGAACGGAATATATGATAACACAATTGGTATTGTTGTTAAAGGGACTGATACCGAAAGAGAAGGTAATTGCGAAGAAATATTAATTCAAAATGTCTGAAATAAACGGCAAACGTATAATATATTATATTCTTAACAAAAGCGAAGATTGTAAAAAGATCATTGCAGTGTATAAAGAGACAAAAGCTTATGTGCACGGCATATGCATTTATGATGAAGTTAATAGTAAAGTTAACAAATCAGTTAGGTTGCAAAAAGATCTTATAAGTAAATCCATAGATCAATACGATTTTACTAAAACTTTGTCTTTAGATTGATAATTAATGAATAAATAATTCATATGCCTACGGTAGATGTAGCAAAGATTAAACTTAGAAGAGGAGCCAATACCGACAGAAAGTTGGTCATCCTGGATAATGGTGAATTAGGTTATACAACTGACACAACTAGAGTATATGTAGGTAACGGTTCGCTTAAAGGTGGTAACCCGGTCGGTGTATTTAATTTTAATGATGAAGCTAGAACTAACATATCTGTAATCAACAAAGCAGAAGTTGGTGATTTAATTTATGATACTAATTTGTTATATGCTTTAAGCGGAAATGACCCTGCTTCTTTAGATAATTGGTACCAAATTTCTCCTAGAGTAGATGGTACAACTATTGAATATAACGCTTCTAACCAACTTGCAGTACTTACATCAGGAATAGTTACAGGTGGTAATAGTATTAATGTTGATGGTACTGGTGTAGTTAGTGTTGATTACGATACCGATGCAAATACAACTCAATTTTTTGTACCAGGTTCAAGTGGTGGTGCAAGTGCAAAAATGACCGTTAATCCTGCAGGTGCTTTAACTGATGAGTCTCATGGTGCTTTAGGAGAACAAACAAGTGCTGGTTCATTACATCACACATTAGCTGTAGCAGCTGCAGTAGGTACAGCGGCTGATGGTTTCTTTTCAAAGGATGAAGCTCAAAAACTTCACTTTGCCCCACAATGGCAAACTATCCCGGATTCTGGTACAACCCAGGTTCAAATAGATGGTAATAGGACTATAGCAGTTATAAACGGAGGCGATTCACAAATCAATGGTAGTAGAGTAAATTTAGCAACCGCAGTCATAAACGAAGTTGGAACTTCTAGAGCTGTTAATATTACTACTGGGCAAGATGGTGTTAATACAGGTTTTGGTACTAATAGTTCTTCTATATCAGCGGTTGATATGATGACACCTGCTAACTTTTTTAACAGAGAAGATATCCCAGGTTCAATTTTAAGAACTGCTATACCGCAAGCTAAATTAGACAATAAAGGCGAATATGCTAATTTTACCATTACTAATGTGGGTAATGCTCCAAGTGAATGGGAAGACAAAGCATTTTTATTACCAGGTGGTGATGGGCGAATTTATGGTGTATTTATTTTAAGTACCCCCGCAACCTTTGATACAGTAATTGAGTTATATCGATCTGTTACATGGACGTCTGCTACTTATGATACTAGTGATGCAACTATTAGAACAAATGTCATTAACGCAATAAACTCTTTTGTTAACCCAAGAGGGGAAAGAATACTTGAAGCATGGCAAACATTAGGTACTTTAGACGGTACGGTATACATACAAGGATTAGTAAAAGGTAATACACCAACATATGGTACTGCTTTTGCACAAACTAATATAGATCCAACATATCAAATAGGTGGACCAGCTGGTGCCGTATTTTCAAATACAGCAACATCGATTGACTATAATGGTGGTACCCCTGTCACAACTTCTACCGGTAACAATGCAGGAAATGGTTCGGTAGGAAAAGTTGGTGTTGATATGTATGGTTGGGTAAATTTAAATACTCAAGGCGATTCTACTTTCCAGGAAACACTTTGTTCAACAGGGTTTCAAGCTGAGCATACAATAGCACAATTTCCAGCTGCAAGTAATTTAACTAGTGGAGAATATTTCTTAATTTACGATACAAATTATAATAGAACATGCGTTTATTATACGGTAACAGGGACAGCCGCTGCTCCACCAGATCTTTCAAATAATCAAATCCATAAGGGTAGGATGACAGAATTTGTAGAAGTAGAAGTAGGCGCCGCCGACACATCAGACCAGGTAGCAGCAGCAACTGAAACTGCTTTAGATGGTAACACATATTTTGCAAGCGTTTATACTACTAATTTTGCATCACCTACAATGAGATTATCTAGCGTTGATGTAGGTTACACAGACGGAATTATTAAACGTCAAGGGGTTTTTCCGGGTGTGGTATCGGCACCTGTACCGGCGATTCAGTTTATAACTAACATAACTGGCCTTTCTGGTGAACCAGATGTACAAGCTTTAAATGCTGCTTTTTATAATAGTTGGGAAACAGGAGCGACAGCTACTGACTTACCTACAAATGGTCAAATATTTTTACCACAGGTATATGATGGTAGTATACAAGTTTATGAAAGCAACGGTACCACAAGTTCGGTTGCTGTAGGAGCACTTTTAAAATATAGATAATATGGCAAGTATAGAAATAACCGACAACACAGTCGTAAGAGCATTAATAAGAAAGGGTACTAATGCAGATCGAGAAGCTATAACTTTAGCAAGTGGTGAATTAGGATTTGCTACAGACACGGGTAGAGTTTTTGTTGGTAATGGTACCGATCAAGGCGGTACGGCTGATGGTGACTATCTTGTTGTTGGAAATAAGTATCTCGGAGTAGTTGGTAGCTTCGCTGGTGCAAATGCATTACCAGGAGATACTTTTAAATTAAACGGTCAGTTATATGCTAGAAAAATAGACTATAGTGGGTCTGTTGCAGATGCTTCTGGATATAATTTATTAGGTACTGCTATTACTGCTGGAGATGGTATCGATATTACGGCTGAAACTATTTCAGTAAAAATAGATGGTGGTGGTTCTTTAGAATTTGATACTGATGGTGCTCTTACTGTAGGTACAATTACTTTAAACGATCTACCTTCTTTTGATTCTAATAGTCTTTTAGGCAATTTTACAGGCGGTTCAGCCAAACCACAAATTGTACAAGTAGGTGCAAATAGTGTAATGGGTAGAACGTCTACTGCGAATTTAGGAAGTATTACATACGATGACGTTCTTTTTAACACAAATGGAACAGGAAGACCAACCGGTAAGCCTACGATTTCAGGTTTAACGGTATCCGAATTAGGGGGTTCTGGTACGGCGGCGTTAGTTGCAGATTCTAATGGTACATTAGAAAGATCGGAAGGTACCGCAGGTACAAATGGTGAAACGGTTTTTACTCAATTTGCACGCTTACCAAGACCATATCAAATTTTTGGGACGACAACAACAGGTACAACCCCTAATATAAATGGTTTCCAGCTTACCGGTAATGGTTCTTTAACAGATATAGACCCATGGGCAACTACCTCCATTTCAAAACCCGCAGGTGTAAAAGGTGTGCTCATATTTGGTACCCTTGATAACACGGTATGGCCTACTGGAGGTAACACTAGGGGATCTGGTCCAGACAACTGGCAAAAACGTAAGGGTCTTACTGTGTTCGGTACAACAGGGACGTTATCTCAAAGTTTTCAACCAATTTTTAGTGGAGGCGCCGGTGAAGAAGATGATGGTAAACCTGAATTAGCATCCGGTGCTTCAGAAGCTCTTATTACCTTAGATAGCGACGGCAATTTTAAAATAGGTTGCTTAGCTAATCAAGACGGTAATAGTGATTCACCCGGCACAATCTGGCAATTTAAGTTGTATCTTGTCGGATATGCATTATAATAAATTTATGAGTATGACATCTGCTGGAACGTTCCAGCCAAGACAGCAAGCTATTATTAAAGAAGTAGCTGGTGATTTAACAGAGGTATGCGTTACCTGTGGAGAAGATACTCCGTATAAACGAAATACCCATATTGATTTAAGAGAGCATTATGTTGAAGGTGCCGGTCAACTTTGTAAGAGTTGTTGGGACGATACCTATAACAAAGGGCCTTCTTTGATCAATGGCTAGTATTGACGAACTCTTAGCATCTTTTGAAGATAAGAGTTGGTCTTTAGAATTTATTGCGAAGAACAAAAGCAATATAAAATTCGTAAAAGACAACGAACACGAATCCTTAGCTAGATTCTTTGACGAGACCTATGATGTATGGAATTTTTACCCCGGTAAACGACAGATTCAAAGTGTCTATAAATTAAAAATATCTGAACTCAAAAAATTATCCGGTTGCTCATCCTGTATGATTAATAGAGTAAAGCGTGATTCACTTCACCCAGTTCAAAAAAATATTACCAATGCAACAAATATTTTACAAATTATTGATAGTCACTCTAAGTAGTTCAGGAGTAATAGCTATTTGGTTTTTTTCTCCGTTAAAATGTTCTTTAGCAAGATTATTTTTTAAATCTAAAACTTATGATTGTGACTTATTTGATAGCATGCTTTCTATGAAATTCGAAAAGCTCGGTTTTTTGTCTGGCTGTCATTATTGTATGTTTTTTTGGAGTTCTTTGTTTTTCTCTTTTTTAGTTAGTTGTAATATCTCAGAAATATTAATTTGTGTGTTCTCTTCTAACTTCCTACACCACCTAATGAATAAATATATACATGGACGTTGATAATAACATTCTTCTTGAACGATACTTTAGTTCTCACAACAGTCCTTATGAAAAGACATATAAGGTATCGAAGCACATAAAATTTGCAGCTCCTCAAGATTTCCAAAAGAAATTATTACACCTATATAGTGAAAGCGGGACAAGTAACTTACCTGCTATTTACAAGTTAGTTGAAGAGACTTTTCATGATCAAGACATGGTTTTAAGCCATTCAGAAAATTATAAACATATCTACGCTGGTGTAAATGGTGATTACGATATCGAGGGTATACAAAGACATTTTCTTCATCCAAGACCTTCATTAAAGCTTTACGGTGAATCAGGCGATCTAAGTGAATGGCAATCATTAGCCATATGCAAAAGAGGTACTGCAACCGCTTTGTTTAGAATTTAAGAGGAGCTGGTGTTGCCTTTCTAATCTCTTTCTTATTATATTCCTTTTCAATTTGAACGACGTCTCTATTCTTAATTTGTCCACCGTTCATAGCACCAGCAATTCTTGCATTATCTGCTTTTATTTCTGTTAATTTAGGGATAATCTTCTCAGCACTTCTTCCGACAACATAACCTCCTAAACCAATAGACATTAAGTTAAAGAGTTTATCGGGTAATTCTAAGATTGGTAGTATATTTCCCCCTCCAAATAATGTGACTATGTGATTTAAG
>CERN01021027.1_pt1 | contig 24590 bp, 39 predicted proteins | sample 530761 | NCBI WGS metagenome assembly CERN01 (sample SAMEA2620947, study PRJEB7988) | marine metagenome | isolation source: saline water (ENVO:00002010), including | reverse complement strand
GATTACTTATTTGCATTTTAGCATCAAAATTTGCACTTCCTGTATGTTTTCTTGCATATGACATCATATCTCCTGCACACATGCCATTATTACATACTAAAACATATCCTCCAATTGCACATTGAAATCTTATTCTTTTATTGTAACTGTTTAGCCAAGCAAACATCATTCCCAATTCAGTTTCTGAATTTAAATTAGGATCTAAATAATTATTCTTTGGTTTTATATAATAGATGCCTTGAGCAATTTGTGCTTCATCAGTACATCTATATTGCTCATCTGTAATTACAAACCCAGAAGCATTTAATAAATTTACGGTGTTATCTATAACTTCTCTATGAGGAATTACAGTATAACTTTTTTTATGATTTGGTGTTGCAGCATTAATAATATCATATTTATCTGCAAATTGAATTTTTTTTGGCATAATTAATCAATTAATTTATTAGTTAAAGGAATATCAGCTTTTCTTCTTTTAAGTTTAGCTTCTCTTGTTTTTTGTATAATGTATTCCCTAAAAGTTCTTTCATTAAACTTAGGGTTAACCTTTTTTAGCATTTTAGATAAGTTTGCTAATAACTCATTTCTACATCCATCATTAACGACAGATATAGAAATGGCATCAGCAATTAAAATGAAATCTTTTTTAGTCATTTTTTGTTAAGAATTTGTTTTTCTTCTTTAGAAATTTCATCCCAATTATATTTAGGAAGACTTTCTTCTTTAACAAATTGACCGTTGATCATTTTTCCTTTTCTTTTTGCTATTACTTTATATGCTGATTCAAGACATTCTTCAAGAGATACTTTTTGCATTTTAGCTTGAATAATAAGAGTGACCATAATGTCACCCATAGCATCTATAATCTCTGCACGGTCATCACTATTGATAGCCGTGCAAAGCTCTGTTGTTTCTTCCAATGTTTTTAATGCTTGGGCCATTGGTGTAGCTTTTTCAAAGATACCTTTATCTTCTGCCCATTTTTCTACGGCACATTCTAATTCAAAATAATCCATTTTTTTAATTTAAAATAATTGTAATTGATTTGCTGAAACTTGCAATATATTATTGATTTCTTTTTCTATAGCTTGTAAATAATAGCCATTATCAATATTATAATTTTCCCACTTGGGTTCAAGTTTCATATCATTATAGATATGTTGTAACCATTTTCCAGCTTCTAATTGTATTTCTCTTTTATCTTCTTTATTTACTTTAATAATTTTTACGCCAGATTTGGTGATATAATATCTATTGATTTTTTGCAATTCTTCTTCATTAAATTCACCATTTTTAATATACCTGGATACTTGTTTCCAATTACCTTTTGATTTACCTCCTATACAATAGTCAAGAATATTTTTATTTTTATTTAAATATTCTTCTGGAAGTATATCATGAATAAAGTAATTGTAAATAGCTTTAGGTATAATTAATTTTGATTTATTTTTATGAAGAGCTAAATCATGAAAATCAAATCTACCTTTCATTTTAGCAGGTGCATAAAGAAATTTATTATTTACTATTTTAAATAAATAATGCGGGTTAGATTGTTTGATTTTTCTCCAAGTTGTAATGTCCACCTCTTTAAAATTATTTAGACCAATGTAATTATTTACATCACCTAAAACTAATTTTTGGTATTCATCATGTTCTAAGTTCAAATCAGTTATATCTTCCCATTCTTTACATATTTCCATATACTGATCATAATATTCTCTAGGTATTCTAGTTTCAATACCATCAGTATTTTGTAATAACGCCACAGCTCCAGGTATTCTTTCCATTATCATTTCATATAACATCATCAAACTAAGTTGACCATTTACAGTTATACGCATACATAATTCAGGATCATAAAAAAAGCTGTTTTCATCATTACTTAAACCAAAAGTTGAATTAAGTATAATTTTATAAACATAATTCATAGGATTGCTCTTAGGAATTTTCTTTCTTTCTTTAAAGAACCATTCATACTGATCACAAAATTCTTCTTTTGGAAAATGTGCTGGGGACCATTTATTTTTAATAGCTAGGTTTGGATAAAAACTAGTAACATCTGAAGACATAATCATATGTTCATCATCAGATACATAAACCCCTTTTTTTCTAGCTCCATGAACACCACCTAAACCAAAATGTGTAGAAACATTTTTATAATCAATGTGATATTTAAATTGACCTTTTAGTCTCATAGCATCTAATTCAACAGCTTTAAACCGGCTTAATAGATTCTGAAACTCCAAAGACTCAAACTTTATATAAGGAAGTATAATATCATTTAACTTAATAGTATCACGATAAGTTCTCATCTTTTTAATTTCACCTTTATAAATATTAAGTTTTTTACTTAAATAATAAGCAAATAACTCTTTACTAATTCTAGGTTCAGATGCTGAGAATAAATTAATATTATACTGCTGCGTAAGATCTTTACGTAGTCCTATTTGTGATTTTGATCTATTATAGATTTCTTTAGTTGATTTTACGTCATTAATGCAATATCTAATTATAAGATCAATCTCCTCTTTAGAAGAAATATTAGTAGTATGCTCAATGGGCATGTCAATAATATTTTCCCAATCCATACTATATTGGATCCATTTAAGACTAGATCTTTTAGCGGGATTATCCCAATGATGCATTTTAAAAATATCAATTTGACCAATAGTTAAATGCCATTGTGGATATACCTGCCATTGTTTACTTTTAGATCTATTGATACAATCTTGAGCCATTTGATAAATCCAGGCAGCTATTTCTTCTGGAGTTTGAGTTAATAAAAAATCTTTATTATTTAATATATGCTGAGTGATCTGTGCATCAAATGCTAATCCATTATAAGATATATGCCACTCTCTATTTTCAACGTTATTTTCTAAAAAACTTATGAATTCTTCTAAATCATTCTGTAAAGCATGTATAACAAAGATTTTTACCTCTTCTTTTTTATAATGTTCAAACACGCCTACAAAACAATTAGATAAAGTTTCATAGTCCATTACATAGTGATTCATATATTTTTAGAGTTTTTAATATCTGTTATTCTTTTTCTTAGTGCATGTTTAAACTGTGCATTTAATTGCGGCAATTTAACATACCATTCTAAATAAGGTAGGTCCTTACATTCTTGTATAAGCTGATTTTTATATTTACCAAAAGTAAACTTTTTTACTTCAAATGTTCTAGTTTCAGTAATAGTAGAATATTTAAATTGAAATTTTCTTTTTCCTTTCATTACTAGTCTACTCTCATCAGCACTTTCTTTAATTTTTGTTACGGGAATTCCCAACATTTCACCGGCCAACTTCATTGATTCAAAATTTTGACGTGTGAAAATATCCATTACTGGTTTCATAATTTAAAAATAAAAAAAGGGATACAAATTAATGCATCCCTTTAATGATAAACATAAAAAGAACTTAACAATTTAAGCGTTAGGTCCTAGAATAAGATTTGAAGGCTTTACATCTTTTGTTTCTACAAAATATTCATCAGTATCAAATTCTTTATAGTTAATAGCAAATAATGCTAAAAATGTTTGAATATCCTCTTTTTCAGTTAAATAAAATTCAGAAAAAGTATCTACAGATACTCTTTGCTCTTTAACTGTTTTTCCGGCTTCTTTGTTAGGTACTTTAAGCCTTTGAGGTTGTCCTTCTTCATTTAGTCTTGGGACCATATGAAAAGACTGTTTCATATTTTTTGTTATTACAGCAAGGATTGTTGTTGTAGGATCAAACATTGCTTCAACATATGGGCAGTCTAAAGTGACTGGTACTAGATTAAAAGTTTTGACATTTCTAAATGTCCCTGTAGTAAGGAGCATGTTAGCTCCAACGGTTGGTTTTGTATTTGCCATTATTTATTTTTTTCCAAAGATACAGATTTATTTTTGATTTGCAAGTTTTCAGGTTCAGGATCTACTAAAGTTTCTTTATCTAAATCCGGTTTACTACACAGTTCATAAACATCTTGAATAGCTTCAATTTTTACACCTAAGTAATCAGCATATGTTCCGTGATATTCTTCTGGATTAATATAACTTTGTATATAATTAGATACTGTTCCAACTTCACCAAAAAAATTAGATATGATATCTTTAGTTTTTACACTAAATTTTGAATATTTACCTTTTCTAAATACTTCAAGATCTCTTTTAAAAGGACTAAAATCAAAAACATAAAGATGTGTTTCTTCATCTAATTGATAATAAGCTTCAAATAACTTATGAGATTTTAAGAATTTAAATTCAAAGTTTTTAAACTTTTCTATTTCCTCTGGATCTACAGAGTATAAACAAAGAAATTTGTTTTCTAAAGCATCATATACATTATTCCAAGCAATAAAAGTTTCAGAAGGGACATGTGTAATGCCTTTTCTAAGACTCAAAAGTGGATATAAAAACACTTTGCTTTTTTGAAAATAATCTGTATATATACTCTTCATTTATAAAATAATTTTATTATTTAAAAACTCATACGGTAATTCATATTTTTTTTCCGTGTAATGATAATTAACTTTTTCAAGACAATGTTCCATTTTACTAGCCCATCTTCTTAATGTTTCACCAGACACATCAAAAACATATACCTGGTTATATTTATCAATCACTACAAATTTAAATAATATTTTATAATCTGAGGCAGCCTCATCTAAATTATCTATCACTAGTTTAGTATAAACCGCTGCTTGTAAATCATAATTCCAATAATCTATTGCATCTGTAAAATCAGTAATAGTTTTACCAGTAGTTTTTAAATCAACTATGGTTATTGTTTTTTGATCATGATTGATTTGATAATAATCAATTATGCCTTTTAAACCAAACTTATATGATTGTAATTCACTGGTTAATTTATTTTCTGCATATGCTTCAATAGGATCTAATTCAAAATCAGTTTGTGCTAAGTTAAATAAAGACATTACTTCTTCATTTGATTTAATAATCTCTACTCTTTCTTGACATCTAACCAATGTATCTTGATCTATAACATCTTTTCCAGTAGTGCACATAAACTTATAATAATCCTCAGCATCAGTAGTTTTTACTTTAGCAACTCTTGATTGATCTGTTTTTAATGACTGATAAAGATTTGCTTCTTTTAATGAATCTAAAATCACAAAATCTTCTACGTCAGCTAAAACAGGAACATCTGTATGTAAAGTAACACTTTTAAGAACTTTTTTTATATTATCAGAAGGAACTTTACCTGGAACCATTGAAAATATATTATTTAAATTATTTGGTTCAAATAAAAGACAGTGAATTACACGGCCTTCAATTAGATGTTTATCTGTTCTCTCCTCTCTATCTAAAAGAACATACTCCTTATAGAATAATTTAGGAGAAAATAACATTTTATTTATAGAAGAATAACTAAAGCTAAACTTCTTGTTGTAAAAACTATTTTCTTTTTCTTTATTTATCATTTTTCTTTTTTTCAGGTTTATAATTATATACTGCAGCTAATCTAGCAGGAATTACTTTTGTTGTATTACAATTTGTACAACATTTTCCGTCTGCAACTGGTGCTGCATTATGAGGATAAAGATCTTTTATCTCTTTCTCACATATAATACAAATTTCTTTACTCATCTTTTTTATTTTTTAATGAATCAAAAGCAGCATCATCAATTTCCCATCTAGTTAATTTAAAACTATACCCTACATTGGACAAAGCTTTATTAACCCAATAGCATATATGACCAGGTGGTTCACTATCAAGGATTTCTCCATACTTTTTATTTAATGAAGCTTTCATAACTTTTTTACCTATATAATTATAAAGTTCTTTTTCAGATATTCTTTTTTTAGAATATACTTTTTTTACTGATGCTTTAATAATACTTCTTACTTTATTATCTCCTTCAACAGTAAACATTTCAAACCCTTTTTTATCTAATCTTTCTAATAAATTTTCTTTACTCATATTTTTTATATTAAAGAGGTGAGGGCTGTGCACTAAAAAGTACACAACCCACAATCAATTATGGCAATTGAACCTCTAAATTAAAATGGTAAATCATCAGCAGTATCAAATATTAAATTATCTTCTACATCTGTATACACGCTTACATTTTTTAATGACCATTTTCCATTTTGTGCTTCTAATTTTTCTTTCCATTCTGGTTTTAATTTAAAAGCACTTGTATCTAGATCAAAAATAGAATTTTTACCAAAACCTGCATTTCCACTTATAACATTAGAAAACATTCTAGTTACTGTTTCTTTAAATGCAAATTCAGTTAATGCTTCTTCTTGATCTAATTTCTTTATAAATGATTCAAAACCATGAGCATTTTGACCACCATAAAGACCATCTGCAAAAGATTTCATTCTTGTTCTTAATGATTTTACATTAACGGTATTCCAATTTTTAGCATATCTTAAATTATCATTATTATAATAAAATAATAACGCTAAATATGGAATTGATTTTTCAATGTTACAATTAGACATTAATTCTAAAGCTAATGTGCAGTTTTCTGCATCATCTGCTTCTATCATTTTTAAACATTGATAATAATCATCTTCTGTAAGAACATGTGAATCTTCTGTTGTAAATTTATTTAAATGACTATCTAGCACTAATGTAGTGGAATTTAATAATGGTTCTAATGTAGACCATTCTTCAGCTTTAACATACCAAGGAGTCTTTCTATTGATGTTTTTCCATTTTAAAGAATTAGTGTCTTTATAAGGACTTAATGAATTTTCTAATATATCTTTATTTGAACTAGATTGATTATAAGAATATCCACATGTAATAGCAATTCTAGAATCATTTTCTAAAATATTAAACCATTCAACAATATTTTGCCATGTTGCTTCCATAAACCTATTACTTTTTTTAAAATCTTGAAATACACTTTTAAGTTCTTCTTTTGATAAAAGAGTGCCTTGGTATTGTTGATCTAATGTAGAGTCTAAATACTTATAAGATATTACTGAATAATCAGCTTTATCTTGATTTCTAGTAACAGATAAATTATATTTTTCTTTTAAAACATCTACCTTTTGTCTAGGTAAATCTAATTTAGGAAATCTATAAATAGTTGCATCCTGTAAATCATTTGAATCAATATCTTGTATTGAAAAATTATTTACTAATTGTTTTTTTTGTGATTCTCTGATGCTATATCCTTCAGATGCAAATACTATCATACCAAGATATTCTGTTGTAATAGCTTCTGGATTTAATCTATTATTTACATTAAATTTAGGATAAAAGTTAAAATTTAAATTATATAGTTTATGTCTCATTTTTAATTGTTTTTTTTAAATATTTACGATACTCTGGTTTAACACTCACTTTAAATACATAAAGTTCTCTATTACAAATAGATATTTCTTTTCTTACTAAAGGTTCAAGATGGCAAAAACTTTCATGAGTTAATTGTTCTTTTTCTTCTAAGTACACAATCATGTCTTCTGCACTTTTATATCTAAGATTATCCCAATCAACATTTTCTAACCAATATTGCACATCTTTATTTCTATTAAATTTGTGCATATAGTTATCCATTTTAGAAATAAATTCCCAAAATAAATGAGGAACTCCTGTTGGATCAATGGTTGGAATTAATTTACCAGCTAATTCAATGTCTTCATTATTATAATTATTACATTGACTATAAATTAAATCTCCAAGCTCTTCAGTAAATGGAGTTCTAGTAGCAGAAGATAATAGTAAATCATCCATTGCTATTGGAGTAATTAAACCTGTGTCAATTTTGTATGCAAGATTTATTGCCATTCCAGTAAGACACCAAACATCATAACAACTCTCTCCTGCTGTATGATCATGACGTCTACCAAATTCTTCTAGTTTTTCATCCCAAATTACAGAACCATTATCTAAAATCCATTTATTAGCTTGATTTATAAAACTATAATTATTAGAATTATCAAATTCATTAACAGATTCATAATTCCATAATTTAAAACTCATATGGCTATTTAATATTCTTTCACCATTATTTAAAGTATGACTAGTATTATCATCATGAACAATAACCATATCAGCTAAAGTATAGTCATTTGTTATAGTTATTTTATGCTCTTTACATGCAGCTTTTACTCTATCTAAAGAGACAGGAGACTTGCTGTAAACAAAAGCTTTTTTACATGAACTAAAGTTTTTTGTTGGAGCTGCAGTTAATATATTATTTATTTTATCATATGTTGTTTCAGATTCTGATACTAACACTTTACCAAACTCATATCCTCCGGATAAAGGAACTCCCATAAAAGAGAGCTCCTCATCTGTTCCAAAGAAATGGTCCAGTGCATCTTGATCAAAATCTTGATATACTGTTTTTTTTGCCATTTTATTTCATTGTCATTTTAATAATCTCAGGCTTCATCATAAGTTTATTAAACTTTTGTTTGTTACCATTGAATATTGTTCTTACTACTAAATACTTAAGATCATCAGTAAAATAATCTTTAGTACATAAGGTTTCAAGTCTATCTGTTATCTTCTGACTAATAGTATTTTCTTTAGAATATACCACTGAGAAGTTAGCAAGTCTTGTTGCCAATGTTGATGCAATATCTGCACGATAAGCATCATCTTTTCCAATACAACCAGTTAACTCACCAAGAATATATTGCTCATTATCATGAGTTAATAAATCTTTAGGTGTTACTAGTTTATCTAGTTTATTGTTAATAAAAGTTGTAAACATAGATGCAAATTCATCACCTACAGAACCTTCACCAATCATTTGAATTAGTGGTAACTCATCTTCAAATTTTTCAATAGAACTTATAGAGTTAAAAAAGCTTGTAATAGATCTTGCATTTGTTTCTTGAGTTACAAGTTCAGGGTGTAATAACAAAAAGTTAATACATCTTGAATCAATACCTGATTCTTCTGCCCAACGAGCCCATACTTCAACATCAAATTTAAGATTTGCAGAAATAAATCTAGTTTTTTGTGCAGAATCTATTGAGTTAACCATATAATCTCCATTGTCTGGATTTGCAGTTAAAACAATATGCCAATCTTGAGGTAAAGACCAAGAAATATAAGTTTGTCTGTCCACTAATTCCATAACGGCTTGAACAAATCTCATATCTGCACGGTTCCAATCATCTAAGATTAACATGCCACCTTTTTTTACATCAGCAATCCAGTTAGGAGCACAATAAGACATTCTATTCTTACCTGTTACTTTCCAACCTTGTTTTAAATATTCTTCAACAGCAAGTTCATCAACCCACTGACCAACTTTTTTAGTTATAGTTGCAGTTGCAACTTGAGCAGAAGCTGCTGCTTTTTGTGCTGCAGTATAATTAAGATCATCTATCTTTTTAGATGGAACTTTCTTTTCTTTATACATTTGAAATTGTCTAACAGGAAATCCTACAAGATCTCCTAACTCTTCAATTTGAGCTAAATTTAATTTTACACAATCTAGATTGTTTTCTTTTGCAATTTCCATTACAGTAGATGTTTTACCAATTCCTGATTCACCTACTACTTCAATAGCTACAGGAAGTTTATTTTCTTCTTGTAAAAATCTATTATTAGTTATTATGTGGTTAATAAACCCTTTTAATTCATCAATGTTTAAATTTACTTGTGCCATAATTTTTATTAGTTTAATTGTATTTTAAATCCGGGTAATTCTTCATTTATTCCACAGTCAGAACTATGAACCCATAACGTATTATTTGGACAGTTGTTAGGACTTGGAGCCTCTCCATCTGTAAAATATATAAGTGCAGTATATGCACGTTTATTATCATTATAATGATCTATAACAGGTTGAAATGATGTACCACCTCTACCGTGTATTTCCCAATCTTGTTTTGGATTAAATTCTTTTATTCCTCTAAAAGTAGAATCACATTGTGCAACAGTAATCTTATGACCTGTTTTATGCATATGTGTTAATTCACTCCAAAATTCTTCTAGTTCTTTAGAACTAACTGATCCAGATGTATCTACACCTACAAGAATATGATTTTTAAATTTAACTTTAAGACCAGGATTTTCACTGTATCTTTTATTAAATTTTCTACGCATTTTTCTTGTATAGCTTACTGTAGAATTTCCAACAAATCTTCTAAGATATCCTCTCCAATCAAATTTTGGAGGTTCAACATGTCTTAGTCTTTGAATTAAATCTGCAAGTTCACCTGGAATGTTACCACATCTTTTTTCAGTTGTTTCAGCAGTCTCTTTAATTTGATGTTCAATTTGTTTTTCAACTAACTTTTTATCTGCTTCATTTAATTCATCAAATTCAGCCCAAGTTTTATGATCATATTGACTATCACCATCCATTTGTCCTAACAAAGATTCTAATGAAGGACAATTTCCACTTTGTTTAGCTTGTTCCAGCAATTCATAATACTTTTTAGTACCAGCTTTAACAGGAAGATTTAATTCAGGAAATGTATCTAAAGTTAATCCACCATCAGGTAAATCATTTTTATTTATATATTGATTTATTTCTAAATCAGCAGCTATATTAAATAATTTATGATCAGAATATAAATCTCTTAACGTTAAATGACCAAATGAAACATGAAGTAATTCATGCTTTAAAAGACCAACTTGTTGTCTTATATTTAATTCTTGAAAAAAATCTGGATTAATAGCTAATTGAATACCTATTCCTTTTTTACTCACACCTGCAGTAGGTATGTCTTTTCTATAACTTTTATTTAATCCAATAAGAAAAAGTCCGTAAAAGGGCTCTTCTAAGATTAAAGTTTTAACGGTTTTTGCAACCTTTTCACTTATTATTATACTCATGATTATAAATTGATTTAAATTTTGAAAAATAACGTTCTATTGCTTGTTTTTCAGGAGTAATTTTATTCATTTGATATACAATAATATCCATAATAGAAGATTTAAACTCTTCATTTTTTCTTTTAAATAAAAATTTTGTAATGGATAATATATCTTCCCAAGTATAACTACCATGACGGTAATTCCAAGGCCTTGGGATATTATGACCTGTATCATGGAGTAAACTAAACTCTTTCATAAGTTTATTATACTCAGGAAATTTTTTCATATATACAGCTCTACGCTTATAAAATAATGTTTTAATAAATAACATATGATACGTAACATCTAATTTAAAATTTTTAATATTAGAAAAAGCTACTTCCATATCTTCATCAGTTCCATTTAACATTTTTTCTAATACTATAAACTCTTCTAAACTTAATATTTTCATATTAATCCCAGTTTATGTTTGATTTTACATTAAGAAACGGAAACATATTATTAATATCACCTATAAGATTTTTTTGGACAACATAATTAAAAAATTCTATTAAAAGAGGATCTTTATTTTCTTTAATCCATTCATATAATTGATCATATTCATATCCTGCTCTATTATCCCAAGTACTTATTTTTAAACGGTTTACAAAACTTTGATAAGCAGCCGGATTACAATTTGATATTAATTGCATTGTTAATATAGTATAGGGAGTTAAATAAGTTTCTGTTCCCCAATCATAAAAATGTAAAGATGTGTCTTCTATTATTTTATAAGCTATTTCTTTATCATCTCTATTTGGAGAATTAATTAATTTTATTAATCCTTTTATATCAGACAAAGTTTTAATAGACTCTACAAAAGATTCTTCATTTATTGATTTTAAAACTTTCATTCCGTTATTAGTTAATATTTGATTCATTAGTCTTCAATTTTTAAAGTTCTAAGCATCCACGTTGGATGTTTTTTTTCAGTCATATTAATAATCCATTCTTTTGCAGAAGGTATATAATTATTACAATCTTCTTTTACATGTTGTTCACCAACATACCGTGTATACACAGTTTTACCATCAGAATTAGTAAAATGTTCTCCAAATGTTTTTTCACATTCAAAAATTCCTTCACTATGATGTCTATACATTCTATGATAAGAATTACCAATCCAAGATTTAGTTTCATCAAACCAATTATGAATATGAATATAATCTGTTTCCAAACCACCCCATTTTCTTACAGATGATTTAGCATGTTTTAAAGGATGAGCCATTAAATATTATTTAATAAAGTTCCGGCATCATCATATTCTTCATATGTTCTTTGATTATAATTAATTATATAAGATAAATTACTTAATTGTATATCAATTGATCCCCAACCACCTTCATTGTTAACCCAATCACCTATTCTATTTACATAGTTTTCAAAAAAATGATATGCTAATTCTTCAATGTCATCAGTTCTAATAAAAGGTTCACAACCTTTATAGTCAGATATATAATTACCGTTAGGATCTAAATATTCTATTTCATGAATAGAACCGTCATCCCCTCCTCCATCAAAATGAGCTCTAATTGTATGTACTCCTTTATTTAATAGGGCTAGTTTTGTTTTTAATATTAATTGTTTTCTTTTTCCTTTTTGCATTTTTTTTAGTTATAATTTCAATAATTACACCAGGCTTTTCTTTATCATATAAATATGCTTCAAATTTTGGAATTATAAATTCACAATTATCATCTTCTATCCAACCGTGTGTAACCATATCATCTTGTACAGTTTGTGCTGGATTTATATAATCAAATTTATGCCGTGTGCCTCTAATAAAAGTAAATGAAATTACAGCAGGTAGTTTATGCTTCTTTAGTTCTTTTTGAAACTGAGGAGCATATTTTTGATAGAAAGATTTAGTATCTTTTCTATATTTCATAACTGTTTTACTAGCTATAAAGTACTTGCCTGTCCAACGTCTTCCATTTTTGCTTGAGGGTACATTACCCGGTATAAACCATTTCATAAGCTTAGTGTTTGTTTTAACAATGGCTTTAATTTTTTATGCAATAGATCTAATCCGTGTAAATGCAAAGCATCTGCAGGATCATTTTCTAATGGACAAACAAAACCATTTATATTATATACTTCTTTATATCTATCTACAGCTTTTTTACCAGCAGTATCATTATCAAAAAGAGTTATAATTTTTTTATACTTGTTTTTTAAATTCTCAATAAGAATTGGTTTTAACATTGTGTTTTCACTATCAGGAGCTATTAATTCAACATTGTAACCTATTCCAGCTAAAGACATTACATCTTTTAAACCTGAAGTAATTACTAAATAAGGTTGGGTATATGTTAATTGATCTAATCCTTGAGTATGCATGCATACCTTTATGAATTTATGCTTTTTTTGTGCAGGTTGATATATTTTATAAATAGAACCATCCTGTTTAAAATAACCATAAAGTTTAGATCCTTTAATTTTAATAAGATCAGTAGATCCGTCCTCTCCTTTTTTAACCATATTATAATATTCCAGTGGCTTAACATTATATGTATTAAGTATTGTAGCACCAATCCTAAACCTTAACCAAAAGTTTTTATCTTCTTCTGTCCACTCTCTTGGTTTAACATAATCCACTTTATATTTTTCTTGAGCTTTAAAATTGCTATTTAAAAACTCATTATTTTTTATAAATGAATTAAAGTCTTCAATAATTTTTTCTACAGCACCGGGATAACCAACATGAAATAGTTCTTTTACTAAATCAATTTTACTACCAAATTTTCCACTTGAAAAATCTTTGTATTTATATTGTGCATTAATTTGATCTACAAAAATACACATACTAGGTGTTCTTTCATTTGGGTTAAATATTGATTTTATTTTAACATCCTGACCAGTTAATTTTTCTGGTAGATCTAAATAGTATTCAAATACCCAATTACTTGGAACATCTTTTTCAGTAAAAACTAATTGTTTTGTATTAAACATTTTCCAAATATAATAAATTAAAAAAAAAGATGCGGCAGGGGATGAGTCCTGAGCCACCCTGCCTTAAGAAATAGTATCATCATTTAAAGGACTGCCTTATCTTACATCTTATTAAAGAAAAAGTAAAAGTTTTTCTGTTTGCCACATTTCATAGCTCCGAATTTCACGGTATACAATTACTTTTCCTATGTTTTTTTATAAATCAAAGTCAGATGCACTACCATTTTGACTTACTGGTTCAAAATTAGTAGCTGCAGGTGCTGAAGCTTTCTTTTTTAAAGGAATAATGTGATTATCTTTATCAAAAGTTAAAAGTCTAGAGTTTTCAATATCTAATGCTTCCATTGGAATACCATCTTTAGACATTCTAGGTAAAAATAAATCTTGGTTAGTATAACCTTCTTTATTTTCCCATTCTTTTCCACCAACACACATATTAAACCATCCACTAGCAGAAAAAAGATCATTACAAGATGTCATAAACTCTTCAATAGTATTTGCTTGTACTTTATCAAGTTCATCTCTTTTACCTAAAACTTCAGAAAGATATACCATACCTTTCATCACTTCATTATCTCTACTAATTTCTCTTCCAGATGGAAGTGTAGCATCTTTATATGGATAAGGAGAAAATCTCACTCTTCCTACTTGACCTTGGTATCTTGGACCATTTGGCTCATTTACATTCAATAAAAATCCTTCAAACTCTCCACCTACAGGCTTTGTTTCAACATTTAATAAAATATTATAAGCTTCTGCATCATATGGTGTTTGATCAAAACTAACTGAATTGATTCTTACAACGTGATTTCCAGCACTAATTACTGGTTTAGTTTTTCCGCTTCCAACGGACATGTCTTTAGTGTTTAACATAGTTACTTTTTTTGATTAATTATTTATTTATTGTATTCTTCTATATGTTCTTTTACATATTGAAGGTCATTTGGAATGAATTGATCCTCAAACATCCCCATTGGTGATTTACATGTATTCTCTCCATTAGTTTGTGTTTCAAAACCATAGTCAAGAGTACCATCATCATTTTTACGTACTTTGCCAAAAAGTACCATTGAAAAAAGGCCTTCTAAAGTTAAAGCATTATCTATCATTTTACCAACAGTTTTAGCTTTAACTCTTCTGTGACCATTAACATCCGTTGATTCTTCTGAATGAGTTAAAAAAAATATACATAAATCATCTCTCAAATCTTTTGGATATTTTGCAACCTGTGCCAGGTTAGTAGCTATTTGAGTAAATTTATCATATCCTTTTTCATTGGCTCTATCAAAATATTCAAAGCTGGACATATATTGCCAATCATCTACAACTAAAGTTTTAATATGTGTCATTTTTTCATTTACATGACGCATTGCTTTTATAATGCCTTGTGCAGTAGATGCTGCTGTCATATTACCTTCAGGATTTTCTTTAGAAATTAATGTATAATTCTTTTTCCATCCTTTAAAAGGTAGAGGCTTGTTTGCAATATTTATAATAAATGTTTCTTCAGGATTTAAATTCCTGATAGAAGTAGATTTTCCACTTCCTGATTCTGCAATTACTAATGTACTTTCTGCCATTATTTTAAATTATTTATTGTTAATATATCAGCTATTCTATCTAATGAATTTGTAATGTTATCTAATCTTTCAATTAATTCACCACCTGCTTTTGGAGCATCTGGATTTGGAAGTTTAGCAAATTCTTTATCTATTATGTTTTTGATAATTTTACTTGCTGTTTTTTGCTTTCTAGAATTAACATCATTAATTATGTTTAATTCAGATACTGGAACAATGTGTCTTTCAAATCCTGAATTGCTTACAATTGCTTCATATTCTTCTTTCCAGTGTAAATTTTTATGTAAAAGATAAAGAGTTCTTTTAGGATCTTCAGTATCATAATTAATACTTACAAATTCTGTATAAATATCTTCTTCTTTTTGAAATTCACTTGGAAAAAAACTTACATGTAATTCATCTTTTCCAGGCGGCCTATAAGCCATCTTAGGTATATATAGAGCATCTGAAATATTATTTTTATCAAAATAATCTTGATGTTCTTTTCTTAAGTTTTTAACTTTCTCTTTACGTTCTGTTGGAGTCATGTTTTTAGTTTTTGTACTTATCATAATCATCTTCTTTGCTGTTGTCCTGGTGTAATCATCTCTGCAATTTCCATTTGTTCAAAATGTGCTTTGAAAAAACTCATTCTAGTGTCTCCATTTCTAGCTTTTAAAAAATGAAGAACTAATGTTCTATCATCTTCTATAATATATCTATCAGGACCATAAAATCTAATTTTTTGTTTAGCAGGACGATTAATACCAATTAATGTATCTGCATGTTGTAACATTGCATCTGAACCAAATATATCTGATTCAAGAATATAATTTCCATACTTACCATCTATTGCTCTTTCTGGGTTATCAATATTCCTATTGAGCTGAGATAAAGCAATAAATAAACAAGGATAATCACGCTTACATTGTGTAAAGAATTCACCTAATTCAAATAACATATCTAATCTATTATTTTGATAAGGTGCTCTTTTTACAAGAATAGTATGATCTAATGTTATTATAGTTTTTTGACCTTGATGTTCATTCATATACATGTCAATTTGATCACGCATTTGATTCACTGTCATAGGAGTTCCTATAATATCAACTGGATATTTTACTCTTTCTTTTGCATATTGATGACAAACATTCAAAACATCTGTTGTTAATGTGCTTCCTGCACTACATAATTCTTTATAGGTTTTACCAGTTATAGAACTAAATTCTCTAATGGCTGAAGTTCTTCCAACCATTTCAAACTGAAATTCTAAAACTCTAAAATTATCATCTGGATTTAATGTAAATGATTCTCTTATAATTTGATCTTTAATTAATGTTTTACCTGATCCAGGTCTTCCACCAATTACAGTAAGAGTATTCCATTCTAATCCATCTGTAGTAGCATCATTAAATTTAGGCCAAGGAGTATATATTGATTTTTCTTCTCCACTTTGCCTATTAAGCATATACTTTAATGCTTCATTAAATGCACTAAATTGACCAACCCACGCTTCTTTTTTTTTACTCATACTACTTTTTCTTTAAAATGATCTTCTATTGTATCAACACCTTCTTTAATCAAATCACAATAATCAGCAAGTAATGAAACTTTTACTCTATGCTTATCTTGTTTTGAGACAAAATATTGACTTGTTACCATATAAAGATATTCAGCATCTCTATATTCATTAACATACATTTTTGTTGCTTTAATAACATCATCCCATGTATAGTCATAGTTTTCAAAAAACCATCTAAATGAATCAGTTAACGCTTTTACATTTTGCCTTGCAGGTTTACCACTAGGTAATTTTTTAGCAGGAAAGATTTCTCTATACTGTTTAATTTTCTCATTAAAATCTTTTCCCATTAGCTGCAAATTTGTTTTCTTTTTTGCTTTTAAAAAATAATTATCTAAATGAGCCATTAAAATTTTTCCTTCAACAGTAATATTATAACCTCCTTCTAATAAAGGTTCTATATAATTATTGTTTTTAAGATCTTCTATATCTTGATTGGTTATTATAGGCATTGAAACTTTATTCTTCAGGGAAAAAAGCGTGAATGCTTGGTTTGGTGTTATCTTGTGTTTTAATATTATTTTCAGAAATTCCCACATAATTTTTTATTTCTTTTAAGATTTTAGTATGTACTTTTAAAAAAGTGCTTGATTTACAAAAAATATAATTTTCTGCAGACCTAATAGCATTTATAACACTGGCATGATTTCTATGTATATGTCTGGCCACCATACTTTTATTATGTCCATAAATATATGATATTAAACAAAATGCTTGTAAATGCATTTGATAATTGATTTCTCTAGTTCTATATGAAAGGAATTTAACCTGATCATATTGAGGATAATCCTCTTTTAAGATATTTAATGTAATTTTTTCAATTACTGATAATGATATTTTTGCGTCTCCAGAAATATCTGTTTCTCCAATAATTACAGTAACTTTTTCACTAAAATTATTTTCAAATGAAACTTTAAATTCTTCAATAGCATTATGCATGCTATGAAGCTCTTCTTTTATAGACATATGTTAGTTTATTTAAGAACAAATATACGGATTTTTAATGATATTTTAGTGCAAAATAAGATATAATACACTTTTTTAGTTTAAAATATTTTTATTATATTTGTCCAATGTTATACAATTTAAAATTACTGCGTGATCTTGAATTATTAAATAATTTACCTAGCCACAAACAATTTGTGGTCTATAACAACTCATTAAATACAAAGAAATGTCAGAAAATAAAACCTCAGAAGCAAATGCTCCTAAAAGAGAAAAAAGAAAAATAATTGATAGAACTAAAGTAATAACAGGACTTACATTAAATGCGTCTATTGTTCCAGTATTTCAAAATATTTTAATGACTCTTATTGCTCAAATGAAAAACCCAGAAGATATTTCTGGTATTTATAAAAAAATTAATGAAATTGAAAAACATATTCAAGAAGAAACAAAAATTCCTATGGAACTTGTTTTAAATCAATTTGAGCAAATGATTTATACCTGCACTTATTTGGTTCAATATTGCCAAGTAGAAGCAGAAAAACAGGGGTGTATGGTTGAAGTAGAATCAAATCCTCTTGATCCTGAACAGACCAAGAAGATGTTTGATTTGATTCTTAATGATAAAAATAAAACTGATAATGAACAATCAGAAATTATGAAAGATTTAATAAAATCTTTAGATGTTAAAAAAGTCTAAGTTCTTAATTGACTTCCATTAAAATCACCTATTCTTATCAATTCTTGAATTACTAAATTTAATTCAGATTTATCACAATCTGCAAATGATTTACAATACTCTTGATTATCTTTATTAAAACAAAGACCTGTATGTCTTTTAGACATCATTTTAACTTCTTCAAAAGTATAGCCAATATCATTAGCTAATTGTCTTATCATAGCATGTACTCTTGCCAGTTGGGCATTAGACCCTTTACTGGTTGTAGATATGCTAATAAATATTTCTATATTGGCCCCATCAGGGATATCTTCTATAAACTTTTTATATCTTGTACCTTGAGCCTTAATTGGATACTTGACTTCACCATCTTGTTTAATGGCTTTTACAAATAGATTATTTTTCATGTGATATATAATACATCTCTTTTCCTTTTTTATGACCTTTAGTCCATTTTTGGATTCTGTATTTATCTCTGCATTGACCTAATAAATTTTCAGCTTCAGCTTTAGAAGAAATATTTTTAAAAGATAAAGTATTATATGTAATAAGAATTTCTTGAGTTATTTTTTCTACTTCATTTGTCTTAGAATTTAATAATTTTCTTTTTCTTTCTTCTCTTTTTTGTTCTGCGTTTTCTATATGTATTGTAAGTCTCATATTTTATTGATTTTTTGTAATTGAGCAACCCTCTTGTTCATCTCCAGGATCACTGATGTAAATTGTTGTCATTATATTCTTTAATAGTTTTAAATTTAGTTAGCAGTAATAAGTGAAATAAACTTATTCCTGTAATACATATTATTTCTCCAATTAGTAAACTAAAAGACATAGATATACCTCCAAGTATATATAAATAAAAGATGTAAACGTATCTTTTAGTTTTCCATAATGGAACTAAACATGTTAGAAAAAATGCAATTGCAAATACGTTATGTAATTCTCCATATAAATCAACTGAAAAAACAGTTAACAAAATTAATAATAAACCAGGAATTTCCCAATTTTTCATTTGTAAGAAATAATAAGCTGTTGCAATATTTGCTAATATAAATACAGGTTGTAATGGTGTTTGCCAATAAGATGACAAAGATGGTTCATAACCATGTATTAATAAACAAAGGTATGGATACGTGGATGCCATTAAGATTGTTAGTAACCTCCAAGCATATCCATATGACTTCATTTTAATTTAAAATATAATTGTTAGAAAATAGTTGATACATAATAATATACGAATTTTATTTCAATAATCACTTGAATCTTACTGTATTCCTATCAATTAAAATAAAATCATACCCGCATGTGGCACAATTCATTTCATTGTTTTCTTTTTGTACCAATTTATCAGTTAGACAATTTGGACAAAGAATGTTTATAGGCTTAATTAAAGCCTCTTCTTTTTGTAAATTAATGAATTCTTCTAATGGACCGTTGAATTCAGCTTCACGCATTTGCATGAAGATTTCTTTCATTTTACCCATTAGAAATTTCCTGGTGCTACTTGTAAAACTCTAAGCCCTAAAGATCTCCACATATCAACTACTTGATCACGGTCATCAATAACATACATAACATTATACTTAGGTCTAATATGATCCATATAGATCTCAGACTTAATAATATTATCTTTTCTAAAGTCACCGGTTTTTCTAATATAAAAATCATCAAATCCTACTTTATATTTACGTAACCATGTTACAGTATCTTGTTCACAAATACCATCTCTACCTGTAGTAATAATAATTTTATATTTATTAAGACTTGCTAAATCTTTAATAAGTTCAATAACATCCTGATGAGGTTTATCTTGTAAAACTTTATCCCATTCAAAAGGACTTCTTACACCTCTCATGTCTGCTAATGTACCATCTACATCAACAATAATTGCTTTTTCTTTTGCCATATAATTATTTTTAAAAAATATATCTAATTGTATTTAAGTTAAAATATTGACTGTAAATCTGTCTAAATTGATTTAACAATGTAGTTTTATATTTTAATGGATATCTCATTACTCCACCACCATTTTTAATTTCACTAGATAATCTCATTATTTCTCTAGCTTCTGGTGATGCACGTTGCATTTGTCTTTGATGATTAGTTAATGCAATTACTTCACATTTATTTTCACCTGCTATATCATTTACTAAATTAAATAAACGATCATATTCAGTTTTCCATTGTCTATAGAATATTAAAGGACTATAATTTAAATGAACTTCCCATCCTAATTTTTTTAATCTATTAATATCATGAACTCTTGATTCAATTTTTTGCATCTTAGGTTCTAAAACATTTGAATAACGTTGAGGCATAAGACTTACACGTACCCTTGGAGCTTTGTTAAAGTGATTTACATCTAACTTTAATAATCCTGGATACTTAGTGGCCATAGTGCTATTAAGTTGCTCATGATCATCATATCTTTTAAGATAATCAATCAATGGTTCTGGCATATGTTTTTGCATTAATACTAAATCTGAATTGCAAGCAATATCTACCATAGTATATACTGGATCTTGTTGATTGGGAATTTTTTTATAAGTTTTTTCCCAATCAACTACAGATCCAAATATTTCATTTACATTTTCATTTACAAAAACTCTTTCACCATTAAATCTGGCCATATAACAATATGTTTTAAGGCATCTACCTAAACATCCATAAATAATGTTTGGTGCAATGCAATCAGAACTATTGTTATTAGGTTTTGTAATTAAAGTTTTAGTTTTTTGTTTTTTTATCATGTTAAAGGATTAAAATAAGTAATCTTATTACGATCAAAATTTTCCAAAGCTTTTTCTAACCATACTTCATCTACAGTGTTTTTATAACATAGTATATGACATATAGCTGTTTCATCTGGATTCAATCTTAACAATCTACCAATCCTTTGAGATGTTTTTCTTTCATTACCATATGAATGCATAATAACACCTTGTTTTAAGTTAGGTATTGTAACACCTTCTGACAATTGTAACACACATGATAATTTATCAATTCTATTATCTTTAAAATATTCTAAATTGTCTTCTGATTGTTTATTTTTTGAATGATAACTATTTTTACACACTCTATCAGCCTGGGCTTGAGTATTTGCAAAGATTATACACTTTTCATTTATATTTTTAAGAAGTCCCTTTAAATAGTCTTCTTTAGATGTGTAATCCATAATACCTCTCATTCTCAATATAGAGGAGAATTGTCTTTGCTTTGGAGTAACTGATTGTGCCAATCTTTCACATAAATAAGCATAATCTTTTTTTTCAGATGTATACCATTTACCACCATTTTTAGCTTTTTTCATTAATGTAGGTAGTCCTGATAATTCAAGATGATGAATAATAATCTTATAATCATTTAAAATATTACTATCAGCTGCTTGATCAACAGTAAAAGTGTAAACAATGGGACAATATTTTTGCACCATTCTCCACTTTTCAGAACCCTTTCTTTTAGGAGGAGTTCCCGTTAACCCAAGAATTCTACCTTTAAATTGAGACAAAAATGGTTCATGACTTTCTAATAAACTATGACATTCATCTAAATAAACATAATCAAAATCATTAGGGTTATGTTTATTTATAGACAAATATGTAGTAAATGTTATATGAGGTATTAATTCTTCTGCATTAATTTCAGCAATTTCATCAATCCAAGATTTAAATATAGAGTGTTTTGGACCTACAATTAGATATCTTACAAAAGGATCATAAAAATGTTGCATATGATTTAAACCTATTCTGGTTTTACCTATACCCATTGACATTCCTAATCCACATCTTTGATGTTTATATGCTTCTGTTAAAGCTTCTTTATTAACAACATCTCTATTCAAAGGTATTGTCTTCTCCATATTTCATTTTTATAACATCTCTAATAAATGCAGCTTTTTTATAATCTTCTTTATTTACTGCCATTTCTAAACTAAAAATTAAAAGCTCTTTTTGATCAAAATCACCAATTAAGCCGTCATAATTTTTTTCAACAGAATTATCTGTTTGTGCATTTCTAACTTCTTTTAATAAAGTAATAATGTTTTCTTCTAGATTACTTATAGTTTTTTGCAATGCATTATATAATTGAACTCTTTTATGTAAAGATCCAATATAAAATCCTAATAATCCTGCACATAAGCCTATGCTTATATTTAATATTATTTGTTCCATATTAATCAGTTTTTTTTAAATTTTTATATAAATCATTAAAAGCTTCTTCTGGATTTTTTCCTTTACCTATTTTATAAGTATTTCCATTAAAGTATTCTCTTTTATGATCAGAAGGAAAACAAAACCATTGTCCCCTATGATGATTATAATGAAATAATACTCCGTAAAGTTTATTTCCAAATTTTTGAGTAAATGATGAATAAGTATTTCCTAAAGGTTGTACGTAACCAAATGTTTTTTCTTGCCTTATTTCATTTAATGTTCTTTTTTTTGTCATAATATTTATTTTGACTGAGAAAATCCTAACTCTTTTGCATCTTTTGGATTTTCTTCTATCCACATGTGACAATTTCTACATACTGCTAGCCAGGTAGTTGTATCTAAATGATACTTTCCCCGGCCTTTCATATGATGCACATCTGTAGCTTTAAGCATACAATTGTGTATAACTGCTTCACAAAGTGGTTTATTTTTAAAAAATTCTTTTCTTAATTTAGAATAAGAATTATTTTGCTTTGCTAACTTCTTTGAGACTTTTCTCATTTTTAATTGGTTTTAATGATAAAAAATCCTTTGGTAAAAGCCCTTTTGATATATAAAATAATATTAAATCATCATAGGTTAAACCTAAATCTTTTAAACTTATTTTATTTTTATATGTAAGGTCTACATCATTAATAGATGCATTTACAAAGCCTTCAGCTAAAGAACTATTAGTAAATATACGGAATATTTCATTTGATCTTTTATTGCAAATGACTTGTTTCCACATATTTAACTCATTTTGACCTCTTTGCCAAACTTTTTTAATTCTTCTTTTTTTGTCCCAATGCATTTTCTGAACTTCTTCAGGTTTATATACATTTAGACCGTGTAACACTCTTTTAAATAAAAAATGTTGATGCGGATTTAATTTAGTATAACATATAGTTTGTACTAAATTTTTTGGTTGAGTTTGATATTCAGATAATAAACCTAAATATGCATATCTCTCTTCTCTTTTTTTTAATTCCTCAATTGCTTGAGCTTTATTTACTTCTTTTTTAATTTTTTGTAATTGTTCTGGTTTAAACATAAGATTTATTTTAAGTGATTATTAAGATTGATATGAAAAAAAAAGAGAGACAGTGCTAATACTGCCTCTCTTATGAATTACTAGTTTCCCCGGCTTAACCCGTTGGCAATCTATTAATTTTATAGATCAAAGTCTTGAGAAGAATCTTCATCTTCTAATACTAAATCATCACCTGCATCTTCCATTACTTCTTCAGTAACTTCAGCTGTTGGTTCTTGTTTAGCTTTCTTTGAGGATTTTTTTCCTTTTTCTACAGCTTTATCAAATTCATCAGCTGCTATATCATTAGCACCTGAAGTACTTGAGTTAGCTTCTCTGATTGCTTGTCCATTTGCATGTGCAACTAATGTATCTTCTATAGATCCAGTTCCATCATACATAGTTTTTCTGTATATTGGTTCACCATCAGCATTACAGCAAATAATACCTGTTTCACCAGCTATTTTAAGATCTCTATCTGGATCTGATTCACTAAAAGGTGCAATTTGTTCTTGAATTACTATATTTCCGGATAATTCTTTTTCATTTTGAATACCCATAGCTTCTAAATCTTCTACTTTACCATGAAGTAATGTACTAAGATTTGTTTTTTTTACCCAGCCAGTAGCTGTAAATGTTACTTTTGTTTGTGTCAATCTAACATGTCCGAATTCTGGATTGTTTTTTGACACTCTGATTACTGCACCTAAATCATTAGGCACGATTTGAACTTTAGCTTTTTGCATTTTTTAAAGTTTAATAAAGGTTAATAAAATAATTGATTGATTGCTAATCTTGATCATAAAAATCAGCATCATTTAACTTGTCAGCTTCATCTAGTTCATCCAATC
>CERN01037021.1_pt1 | contig 24714 bp, 25 predicted proteins | sample 530761 | NCBI WGS metagenome assembly CERN01 (sample SAMEA2620947, study PRJEB7988) | marine metagenome | isolation source: saline water (ENVO:00002010), including | reverse complement strand
ACCGGCGTTCTTGTTTCTGTCTTTCCCGGGATTCCGTGAAGAACCCAAAAAAAGGGGGCCGGGGGTATCTACGAGCGGCCGTGTGCGCATGCTAAGATGCCGCCAGCCTGCCGCGCCTGCCGGAGTGCCCTACAGACAGGCCGCCCTACAACAGTTGTTGAGATAACTATGCAATCAATAAATCTGCACCTGAAGATCCTGATCGCCACGCTGGTTGCCCTCGGCGTACTCATTACCGGTTACCAGATCTATGTCCTTGATATTCCGGTTACCGAGGATGAAACCGACGATATCTGGAGCCTCGATGCGAAAGTAGAGTTTCGCGCTGCTCCCGGCACTCCGATCAAGGCGCAGTTTTTTATTCCGCCGCTCGATCAGGATTACGTCAGCCTGAATGAGAGCTTTATCTCCAACAACTATGGTGTGAGCATCAACAACCAGAAGGGCAACCGTCGGGTTACCTGGTCCTCGCGCCGTGCCAGCGGCACCCAGACTCTCTACTACCGTCTGGTGCTGACCAAGCGCTACAGCGAAGAGCAGGCCAAGGCCGCGCCGCCGCCAACACCGCAACCGGTCCAGCTGGAAGGGCCGGAACAGGTCGCAGCTGACGCGCTGATCAACCCGATTCGCCAGCACTCGGCGGATATCGAGACCTTCATCAGCGAAACCATTCGCCGCGTCAACGACATCACCGACGATAACGTCAAGCTGCTGCTGGCCGGTGGCACCAGCGCAATGGACAAGGCCCGGGTCATCGATCTGCTGCTGTCCAACGCGCGCATCCCGCTGGAGCTGGTACACACCATCCGCCTGGAAAACACCGAAGCGCAGACGCCTGAACTCTGGCTGCGCAGCTACAACGGCGAGCGCTGGCTGTATTTCCACCCGGAAACCGGGCAACAGGGTATTCCCGATAACCGCCTGGTCTGGTGGACCGGCAGTGATCCGCTGCTGGCCCTGGAAGGCGGTCGTCAGGCTAACGTGACCCTTACTGTCAGCAACAGTGAGATGAACGCACTGCGTCTGGCCAAGCTGACCACCCAGAACAGCGCATCGGCGCTGCTCGAATACTCGCTGTATGGCCTGCCGCTGCAATCCCAGCGGGTTTATCAAGTCATGATCATGATCCCGGTCGGCGTGCTGGTGATTCTGATTCTGCGCAACCTGATCGGCATGCAGACACTGGGCACATTCACGCCGGTGCTGATCGCCCTCGCCTTCCGTGAAACCGAGCTGGGCTGGGGTATCGCGCTGTTTACCCTGATCACCGCCCTGGGCCTGTCGCTGCGCTCCTATCTTGAACACCTCAAGCTGCAGATGCTGCCGCGCCTGTCCGTGGTACTGACCTTCGTGGTGCTGGTCATCGCTGCAATCAGTCTGTTCAGCCACAAGCTGGGGCTGGAAAAGGCACTGGCCGTGTCGCTGTTCCCGATGGTGATTCTGACCATGACCATCGAGCGCCTGTCCATCACCTGGGAAGAGCGCGGTGGTGCGCAGTCTCTGAAGGCAGCCTTAGGCACCCTGATTGCCGCGACGCTGGCGCATCTGCTGATGACCATTCCGGAGCTGACCTACTTCGTCTTCACCTTCCCGGCTGTGCTGCTGATTCTGGTGGCCTTCATGCTGGCAATGGGTCGCTACCGCGGTTACCGCCTCACCGAGCTGATGCGCTTCAAGGCGCTGATCAAGAGCTGAGGAGCCGACATGTTTTTCTGGAAAACCTGGAAAGCGCTATCCGACGCCGGTGTGATGGGCATCAACCGGCGTAACGCCGATTACGTGCTCAAGTACAACAAGCGGCACCTGTACCCGGTGGTGGACGACAAGATCCTGACCAAGGAGCGCGCCATCGCCGCCGGCATTCACGTGCCGGAGCTGTACGGCATCATCGAAACCGAGAAAGACTTCGACAAGTTCGACAGTATCGTTGCCAATCATCGCGACTTCGTGATCAAACCGGCGCAGGGCGCAGGCGGCGACGGCATCATCGTCATCGCCGACCGCTTCGAGGGCATGTACAAGACCGTCGGCGGCAAGATCATCAGCCGCGATGAAATCGGCCATCACATCTCCAGCATCCTGTCCGGGCTTTACTCGCTCGGCGGTCACCGCGACCGTGTGCTGATCGAATACCGCGTTACCCCGGACCAGATCTTCAAGAGCATCAGCTACGAAGGTGTGCCGGACATTCGCATCATCTGCCTGATGGGCTACCCGGTCATGGCCATGCTGCGACTGCCAACCCGGCAATCGAACGGCAAGGCCAACCTGCACCAGGGCGCCATCGGTGTAGGGGTCGATCTGGCAACCGGCATCACCCTCAAGGGTACCTGGCTGAACAAGATCATCAGCAAGCACCCGGACACCACCAACGAGGTGGACGGCGTGCAGCTGCCGGACTGGAACGGCTTCATGCGTCTGGCGGCGTCCTGCTATGAGCTGTCGGGCCTGGGCTACATCGGCGTGGATCTGGTGCTGGATCAGGACAAGGGGCCGCTGATTCTGGAGCTCAACGCCCGACCCGGCCTGAACATTCAGATCGCCAACGATGCCGGCCTGACTACCCGCGCGCACATCGTCGAGCGGCATCTCGCCCAATTGAAGAAGGAAGGCCGCGAGGAATCCGTTGAAGAGCGCGTTGCGTTTTCCCAGAAGCACTTCGGCAAACTGCCCAATGCGCCGATGTCCAGCGACGAGGCGAACGCCGGCACCGCATGACCGGAGACACTCCCGCGTATCGGCTGCACGAGCTGCCCTACCAGGCTGATCCGATCCCCCGGCTTGAGTCCGTGCGCGCCCTTGGCGCGCCGGTGCTGCTCGACTCGGCGGACCGGCGCAACCAGCTCGGTCGCTACAGCATCCTTTGTGCAGGCCCGCTGCTGCAGATCATCGATGACCAGCCCGCAGCGCAGGTGCAACAGCACCTGCGTGCAGCCCTGCAACAACTGGGACCAGCCCGCTGGCCCGGCGACCTGCGTTTGCCGTTCGGCGCGGGGCTGGTCGGTTACCTGGCCTATGACTACGGTCGCCAGCTGGAGTCCCTGCCCTGCCTCGCGCGGCACGACATTGCTCTGCCGGACCTCAGTTTCGGCCTCTATGACTGGAGCGTAGTCAGCGATCATCAGCTTCAACGCTGCTGGCTGGTCTGCCATCCCCAGGTGCCCAGCGCACGGGAGCAGGCGCTACTCAGGCAATTGGACAGCAACGCGGCGCCCAGGCAAGCGTTCTCGCTATGCGAGCCTTTCGCGGCCGAACAAGGCAAGGCACAGTACGCTGAGGCCTTCGCCCGGGTTCAGGATTACATTCATGCCGGTGACTGTTATCAGATCAACCTGGCCCAACGGTTCAGCAGCCGTTACCAAGGCGATCCGCTCAGCGCCTATTGCGCGCTGCGCGAGCGCAGCCCAACGCCTTTCTCTGCCTATCTGGAAATGGCTGGCGGCACGCTGCTTAGCCTGTCGCCCGAGCGCTTTATCGAAGTGCAGAACGGCCGGGTCGAGACGCGGCCGATCAAGGGTACGCGGCCGCGGGGCAGCTCGCCGCAGCAGGATCAAGCGCTGGCCGAAGAACTGCAGCGCTGCGAAAAGGACCGGGCGGAGAACCTCATGATCGTCGACCTGCTGCGCAACGATCTCGGTCGCAGCTGCGAGCCCGGCAGCATTCGGGTACCTGAGCTGTTCAGCCTGGAAAGCTATCCCAACGTGCACCATCTAGTCAGCAGTATCACCGGCCGCCTGCGCAGTGACAGCGATACCATCGACCTGCTGATGCGCGCCTTCCCCGGCGGGTCGATCACCGGCGCGCCGAAGATTCGCGCCATGCAGATTATCGAGGAGCTGGAACCGGTGCGTCGCAGCCTGTATTGCGGCAGTGTTGGCTACCTTGGCTGCGAAGGCCAGATGGATTTCAATATCGCCATTCGCAGCCTGGTGTGCCACGAGGGCAGCATCTACTGCTGGGGCGGCGGCGGCGTCGTTGCCGACTCCGAACTGGACGCCGAATACCAGGAAACCCTCACCAAGGTTGGCAACCTGCTCGATGCCCTGCAGCCCGGGCACGACAGTTACACCTGATGAGCTTGCACAGGTAACACCGTGCGCGGTTCAGGCAAGCCGCGTGGCGGCCTGCCCTGTCCTCACCACAACAGCAAGCACAGCACCAGCTTCACGCCGGTGCTGCAGCAGTATCAGCCTCGTCGATCAGCTGTGCATCGGCTGCCATTGACGCCTCCATCCGTTTGCTGTCCGCAACGAAGGAGCGCGCGCCCATCAGCAGCGCTGCCATAGCCGCCAGCAGCGCAACCGGAATAGAGATCATGGCGTCATGCAGCCCCTGCGCCTTGAACAGCTCGTTCATCTCCGCAGCGCCGGCCGCGACCCGGGCCGCCTCGGCAAACTGATCTGACAGCAGGCCGACCACAACCGGCCCCATGCCACCGCCGAGCAGATACAGACAGGCGAAGAACAGGGCCACCGCCGTGCCACGCAGACGCGGCTCGATCACGTCCTGAATGGCGGTGTAAACGCTGGTGAAGTAGTTGTAGGAAAAGAGCCAGCCGATCGAGAACACAGTGATAAACACACCAATCGCAATCTCATCCTGCAGCAACGCATAACCGGTGGCGAGCGCGGAGATCAGCATGCTGATCGCACCGAACATCAGTCGCCCGGTTGCCCAGCGCTGATGAACCTTGTCGGCAATCCAGCCGCCGGTGACCAGACCGATCAAGCCCGTCACACCCACGATGATGCCGGTGGATACCGCGGCCTGCTGCAACGACAGGTGAAAGTACCGTTGCAGCATCGGCACCATGAACGAGTTGCAGGCGTAGGATGCAAAGTTGTAGGCCAGCCCGGCCAGCGTCAGCCACCAGAAGGTACGCACCGCGAATATCTTGCGCATCGGCTTGTCGACCGGTGCCGCGCTGGTCTTGACCACCTCGGCAGCGCCACGGGCAGGCTCCTTGATCATGAACACGAAGACCGCCAGCACAAGGCCCGGGACAGCAGCAATGTAGAACGGCGCACGCCAGCTGTCGAATGCCTCGACCATAGCGCCAACCGTAAAGAACGCCAGCAGCAACCCAAGCGGCAGCCCCAGCATGAAAATACCCATGGCGCGGGCACGCTTGTGCGCCGGAAACAGGTCACCAATCAGCGAATTTGCCGCAGGTGCATAGCTTGCCTCGCCCACGCCGACACCCATGCGAATGATCAGGAAGCTCCAGAAGTTCCAGGCAGCACCGGTCAGCGCAGTAAAGCCGCTCCAGACCGCCAGGCCCCAGCCCATGATCTTGCGGCGCGAGCCGACGTCAGCCATGCGACCGAGCTGAATGCCGGCCAGCGCATAGATGACCGTAAAGGCCGTACCGCCCAGACCGAGCTGAAAATCACTCAGATCCCACTCCATGCGCAGCGGCTCAATAATGATCGCCGGAATGGTGCGGTCGAAAAAGTTGAACATGTTCGCCAGGAACAGAAGGAAGAGCACACGCCAGGCATTTCTGGCTTGTTGTGGCTGCTGCATGGGCTGACCTCTATTATTGTTGTAGCGCCTCGCTCTGCTGCGGGCAAAAGCCGTCTGGAACGGGCTTAACAATGAGTCTGTCCGATCGCTGCCGGGTACGAAAGCACTACGCCTGCCGTGATCACGATGCTATCAACGGGGTGAATGGCGGCGTCACCGCAGAGCCCAGCGCCCGGCAGACAGGTACTAACGGCAGTTGCCCGCCTTGCTGAAGCCCGCCCTCTGAGCCTGCTCTTCACTCTCAAAATGCACCTGATTACGCTCCGCGACTCGATCGTAGCTCGGGCAGCCGTCCGGCAGGTGATATACCCGGCTGTTACGGTTGCCAATAATCACACCTGATCTGAAGGCCGCCGGTTGACCAACCTCCCGCGCTGCCGATGCCAGACCGGAACGGGAAGGCCGATAGCCGCGTGTCCAAACGGCTGCACCTGTCACAAACGGATTTTCATGACCCATCACCCGCGCGGTACGATCACTCCATTCGCGCTCCCACTCGCTCACCGGATACTGCCGGTCCCAGGCCATCAGCAATTGCTGCTGCTGACGGGACATCGACAACCCATAACGGTCGTACATGTAAAAATGCACCCGCGCCACCAGCCCCTTGACCTCATCCCGCGGCTCGGCAGCCCGCCCCTTGAAGTCGACCTTTGACGGGCAGGCACCATACTGCGGCGATACCCCGCGCACCATCGCGTACTGGTAGTTGCTGCGATCGCCGTTAACCTCGCCGACGGCGGGATAGAGGTTGAACAGATCAGCCTCCATGGCACGGAATACCGGGTCCTGTGCCGTACAATTGCGCCGACCACCGCTCTGCCAGCACTGGCGCTGATGACCGAATACCCAGGCCGGCACAATATGCTCCCATTCAATGCGCTCGGCCCGGACCTGCTGGGCCCGGGTTTCATAGCCGCAGGAGTCGGCATCAATTCGCCCCCCGGATCGCCCTACCCAGTCCCAGCGACAACCGCAGTACAGGTCACCCTGCTCCAGGGCAAACTCATCAAAGAAAATATGCCGCTTGGCCACGGCCTTGGCCGCGGAGAAACCCTCGGGCGCATCGGCAAATACATGGGGAACAACGCACAGCAGAACAAAAAGGGAAACGATCAGAGACTTCATAAACACTGAGCTTTTGCGAAAAGGGTCGCATTGTAAGGATGCAATCGTGACAGGGACAGCAATCGATACAGACCAGCTCAGGCTCGGCGCCAAAGGCATAGCAGCCCCGCCGATCGGACAAGCTGCCGCCGAGCGCCGACTTTCCTGATAAACTGCCCGCCCCCAGCCCGGCGGACACCATCGCAGGCCTCTCACAGCATCAACGCCAGCAACGCGCAAAGGGGTTGGCAGCAGAACTCAGTAACCTAACAGGCAGTCAGAAATGCACCCGGAACCCATATCCAGCCCAGCAACCACGCGCCAAGAGCCCAATCGCCGCTTCAGCGTTGCGCCGATGATGGATCGGACATAACAAGTACAAAAATCATTTAAAATCATAAACTTACCAATAACAAACAATTCCTTGTAGCACGATTTAAGCACCCCACCCTACTTTAAGGGCTTACTACACTGGCCGCTCACCACTGACCATAAAAAGCAAACAAGTCACTCATAACATGTTGATTTTAATAAAGAAAATAACAAAACAACAAAGTCAATAAAAATAAAACCCAATAAAAACAACAACTTAAAAATAAGAAAATAACACTATTCAGGTAATAGAATTGGTGCTAATTTCGACTTTCCTAACAGCCAACTGAGAGCAAGGAAAGCAACATGAGCACACAGATCTACCGCGCAAAATGCCTCGACTGTAAGCATGAATGGACTTCCAGAACTGGTAGCGGAACCCCTAACGCATGCCCGAAGCCGAAATGCCGAAGCAAACGCATTACCATCAACCCGATCGGCTAAGGAATAGCAGATGCAGGATCAGGATGATCAGCTACCCCCGAAAGAGTTTTTCACTGAATTTGAGCTTGGTGACGCGTGGAGCGAAGTCAAGAACGAGTTCCAAAATGGGACCGTGAAATCCAAAGCAGCTTCCAGCGCCAAGCTGATTGGTAAGTCCTTATGGAACCTTGGCCTCAATATCGCTAAGAACCTGCCAGAGCATCTTGAGAAAGCTGCGGCGAGCGCAGAAAAACAGAACAACGAGCGAGATAGAAGAAAAGCCCTTTTTGATCGCAAGTCAAACCAAGAGCTTTACGACATAGCCAAATCCAACGGCAACGATTCAGATCGCCGGATAGCTTACGAGATCCTCCGTGCTCGTAAGGACGAGCACGACGCACTAAAGAACGAGCTTTGATTAGATATAACCAAGCTCCTCTTTTAATCTAATGCTATCGCCGCCAATGGATAACTGTTGACGGCGATAGCGCTTACCTCGTTAGCGAGCCCGTCCTTTCACGAGGCTAATACCCCCATATCCAAGCTCAACTCAACGCCGGCAGCGTGACCAACTGATACACATACGGCCGTGCGCCGCCGGGGCCAGTGGGTGACAGACGCACCCGCTTGTAGCCGAGCAACCGCAGGCAGCTGCCGACGGACGTTTGGGTGCCGCGGTCGTTGACCAGCTGCAGGGCCTCAATCACTTGTTGCACGCTGAAGCCTTGCGGCCAGTCGTTGGCCACCAGGTGTGCACGGATGCGCTGCTGCAGCTCATAGGCTTTGCGCTGGGGCGCTGGCAGGTCTGGGCCGTCCAGCCAGGGGCTGGCGTCCAGCTCTGCTGCCAGATCCACGCCGGTGGTGCGCTCTGCGGCCTGATTGGCGCGGGTGGCGGCCAGCCGGCGCGGCATGCCCATGCTGCGGCCAACGGTGTAGAGCGAGCGGAACACCCGCCCTGCGGCAACCACCTCTTCCGCTTCTACCCGCGGCGCTCTGGGTGCTGGCTCTGGATCGGGCTGCGTATTGGGCATCACATACGCGCCGTATTTGCGGATGCTGGGCAGCACCTCAGCGGTGACCCACTTCTTGAAGCGCTTGGCCGAGGCCTTGCGGCTGCGCAGGATTGCGGAGTACAGGCCGGATTCGTTGATGATGGTCATTTCACGGGACTGGCCAACACCGTTCGCAGACCTGACCGGCACATTGTGCCGGTCAGCTTCATCATCATCTAGGATACGTGTCATATCCTTGGTTTCGCGGTACTGCAAGGCAGCGGCAATATCAGCGGCCACCCACCACGGCTCACCGTCCACCAAGACCACGCGCACGGACTTATCATCAAAAGCAAACTCGATAGGCTGGCTCATGACTCCCCCTCCTCGCTGCACTCATCAGAACGCAGCCCGGCATTGACCAGGTCCAGCAGCGCCTTGTCGCTTTGAGCGTCCAAGCCGCCGTCCAAGTCGCACACAGCCACCTCTAACCAGGCGTCCAGCTCAGAGAAGAAGCCGACCACTTGCCCACGCAGAGCGGACTGCTCCGGCGTTAACGCGCTCGCAGCGGTGGGGCCGAGCATATCCAGCACAATCCACTGCAGGGCACCCAAGCCCTCCGGCCGGCCGTGCTGCTTGAGGTACTTCAGGTAAATGCGAGCCAGCCCGCGGCCTACTTCATTGCCGCCAGCGTAGCCGCCCGTTCTGGGCACAGCCCAAAAGCTGAACTGAGTGCGGCCGCGCACTGGGCCAATGAAGGGTAAGCGATGCAGCGGAAGATCCCGCCGGTTGTTGAAGTGCAGCGGAGAAGGCACCGGCGCCTGCGCTTGAACGCTCATAGGGCACCTCCACGGGCTTCCAGGTCACGGGCCTTGGCCATGGCCGCGTTGTAACGCTTGAGCCGGACAGACAGAGAGGAGTCAGCATGCAACGCCGTAAGGGCCTGAGCACGGTAGCGGGCAGCACGATTTTTGAACGGATTGAGGGTAAGAACGGGAAGTTTCGGCATGCTAGTCGCCTCTTGTGTAGCGGTCTTTTTCCGCTCGCCCCGTCGCCAAACAGGGTGAGCGAACCGTGCAGGTTGGCGAACCGGCCACAAGTAACCGGCAGACCCGAAGGTCTCCCACACGGCCCGCCCATAAAGGCCTTGCCGTGTTGCGGACACAAAAAAACCGCGCAATGGCGGTGTCCGCCTTGTGTTTCGGGTCGCCAAACCCGTGTCGCTGAATTTGCAGCGACGTGGAAAAGGTAGCCGGATTAAGACTGCAGGTCAACGGTACAGTAATACTATACGCAAACATGGTGGCTCCAACGGTGAGTACCCTGTCGAGGATACCCATCGCAAAAAACGGTTCCACTCAAGTCGGTGCAGTTGCTCACACCGAGAATTTGCCGATGAAAGTAGAGCAGACAGCCCTACAAACGTCGACAGCAGCCACCCACCGACTTAACCTGAAACTGGCTTCCACTCAGCCCCACTATGACAGCATGAGGAACAACATGGACGTAACGAACTTCATAGCACTTTGCGACAAATCCTTTCGAGAGCATCCGTCTACAGCTCCAAAATCGAAAGATGGCTACGAAGCGGTGTATTCAGAGGCAAGAGAAAAAATCAGCGATCCACAAGATGCTTCAGCAATAGTGAAGAGACTCAGCCAGGAGCTGGTAATAAAGCATCATCGTGACAAACTCGATTATGAAAAGTACATGCCTGTTTTACAGAGCATACGCGAGGCCGCGAGAAAAGACGTCAAGGTCACTTCCTCCCCAGCAGAGACAGACTGGCCTGACTTAATAAAAACCATCATAAGTAACCGTTCTGAGCTGCATTACTTCAGCGCCCCTCCAGCCCCTTTTCTAGAAGCCCCTCTGCACAATTTTGCTCGCGCATATGTATTCTTAGAAAATGCAGGAATAAAGTTCATTGAAATAAACAATGAGCTATGCATATCAGAAGAAAGCTACGACAGAATAAATACTCTTATAGACAACATATGCACCTCCACCGGAGGGCAGAAATTGATAGCAGGCTTAGCAAAAAAACTGGGCAAAGTGTACAACCCTAAACTAAAGCGCTTCACAGAGCTTCGCAACGTCTCACCGGCAGACAAACCGCGTGGAGCCGCAATCCCATTTGGCTATTTAACAGCAATAATAACAAAGTATTCAAACCATAATACCAACAAAGAACATGATGGTTTTGAGCACTTATCTCAGTTAATAACAATCCTAGTCAGCACTTTTGAAATACAACCCAAAAGCCAATGGGAGACACTACACACTCCAAACGAAGCCATCCTCAGATTCACCAGAGAAAACATACTCTACGACAACTTGGTGGGCCTTCATCAAACCAATCATAGCTATGCAAAAGAGTTCATAAGCTACATCCACAAAGAATATCAAAATCGCCAAATAGTATCTGCCGACTCAAAGCTTACAGATACAACCAGAACAGCCTTGTCGATTCTATCGCTAGCCAAAACCAAGAGCTTTAAATACGCATCCGAGGCCGAGATAGCAAAAAACACAAAAATACCCAAAGAAAAATCAGAGAAGATAATAAAAAATCTACTTTCCACCCCGGCACGGGAAATCAATAAAAACTTAGAGTTCCCACCAAGCAGCCTAAATACAGACCACTATTTCAAACCAGCTGCAGCCACAAACAAAGAATACATCATATACCCCAAAAGCATCTCAGCCCTTGGGTGCATAAATGCTATTTGCCGCTCAATCACCCACCCAAATGGCAAGCACTCCAATACTAACGAAACGGAGCTAGGCATTAAGATCGAAGAATTTATTAGAAGAAAAATGACTGAGAAAGGCATAAACATAATTCATGGAAAGCAATGCGAAAAAGGGAAAGACTTAGAAGCCGACATGATTTGCGAAGATGAAAAGCACATATACATATTCGAAACAAAGAAAAAAGTGCTAACGCGCGAGGCGCAATCAGGCAATGAAGCCGACGTATTAAAGGACCTCGCAAACAGCATATTGGCGACACAATTCCAAGCAATGCGCCTAGAGCAAGAACTAAAAAAGAACGGCCATTTAACACTAAAAAACAACAACAACGAAAAAACCATATACTGGAAAAACAGAACCATAAGAAGAGTATCAGTCAGCTTCCATGACTTTGGCGCAGTTCAAGACAAGATCTTCACCATGAGCATTTTAAAGGCCGCAACACAAAGCAATGTCCACCACCCTGACCCAAAAGAAGATAAAAAGCTCAATGACTGGAGAGACAAAGCATTACAAATTCAAAAAATCGCCAAAGATTCAGGGGAGATCGGAACAAAAAACAAGGTGCCATTCTACGACTCATTAGCCATGAGTATCCCGCAAATATTCACAATTTTAGAAAACTCCCTGACTCCCAAAGAGTTCTTTCAGCATATAAGTTACCTTGTATGCGGCAACACTGGCGGCAGAAGCGTTTATGCAGAAATCGCTAACAATCAGCACCTTGTCGAGCACTCAAGAACCAAGGTGCTTGTTACTGAGCACCAGCCCGACCAAAGTGCAACCTAAATTCCTTGGATGGAGTTCGCCACGTCAGACCTACTGAAGCTGTAGCGAGAGCCCGCATAACGTTGGCTCTCTTAGGGCGTCACTTCCTGAACTTCCAAGCATCCAATGACTTGAGTCGCACAGAGAAGTAGTGCGGCCTCAGCCTCATCCAACGCCCTGCGCCAGTCGTCATTCACCACCAACGGTTTGCGCGCCGGCAGCCGGCACGGCACCAGACTGCACTGCCCTTTCTGAACGGTAGGCTGCGGGATCGGTTGTGGCTGGGCGGGCGTAGAGCAGCCCGAGTTCAACAGGCACATGCTCAGACAGATACTGCCTAATCGTTTGGTCATTCTGTTTCAGCTCCTCAAATGCTTGTGATTGATCATTGGCGTTGCGGTCCACCTGTTGGCGCAGCAGCTCCAGCCCCCGGCCAATCTCTGCAATGCGCCCCATTTCCTGCTGCTGCCCTTCCAGCACCCGTGCTTGTACCTGGATAAGCGCATCAGCCTTGGCCAGACCCCGCTCGGCCGTATCGGCCCGCAGCCGCAGCAGCTCAATGCGCGGCGACACCGCCCACCACCCCGCCGCCAGCACAACCACCAACAACCCAGCCGCGGCCGCGAGCTGACCCGCCCATTTCCAGTTTCCAAACATGATTCCTCCAGGCACAAAAAAGCCCGCAGGTGCGGGCTGGTGGATGGCGGCAAGGCAGCTGCCGATAGATACGCGAGCGTGATAATCTCGGTGTTTTTTCAGGGATGATTAGAGAATGAGCCAACCTCAAGAACACGCCACAGACCAGATACCAACTTCGGCCTCTTCCAAGCTCACTTCACCGCGCTATGACTACGCATCGCTCACTCGGGTAGCCCTCGTCATGAACGGTTTATTTGCTGCAGCCGGTTACCTCTTTCTCTCTGGTCATCTCAGAAAGCTCGGAATAGATATCGGTGAGCTGGAAATAGGACTCCCCGCCCTCCTGTTCTACGGATACCTTTTCCTCACAAATATGATCGTAGAAAGCGGCTTTCTTACCATCCTCGTATCCAGCTTTATCTTGGGTTTGATCGCCACAGCTATGCTTGCATTCGACGCGGCGATTAAGGCCTTAGGCGTGAAAAACCTCAAGGAAATCCCTTTCAAAGGGCAAATAAAGACTGGCTCTATAGTGTGTATTTTTAGCGTTTTCGCCCTGATAATTCCTGCCTGTGTGTACCAGCAAGGCGAGAAATATGCGGTCAAAAATGAAGTTGCGAGTATGAAGTTGAACGCCCCCCTTTCAGACGAGATACACGTCATTCCAAGCGACGAGGGCGAAATTCGCGGAAGCCTGATTATTGCCGATCAAAGCTTCGTATACATCCTAGCCGGAAGCACGGTCTACAAGGTCGACAACAACACACAGCAAATCGCTAGGCGAATCGAGTTCGCCTCATCCAGCATCGATGATGAGGACAAAAAAGATGAAGGTTAATCGTGACCTTCCTTACCGACCAACCCCGCGTGAGTACGCCGCCCGCAACGCGGCCCGCAGGTACGTTGCAACTCTTCTGCTGGATTCGCCTGAGCACGTGGACGCTTTTAACGACGAAGAACTGACCGAGGCGGAACGCGCCATTGCCAGAGACGAGGTTGAGCGCCTCGGCATTGAGCTGGCCCAACGGTATAAGTGCGAGCTGTAACGCTACCGGCGCCCTTGGTGCTCCAGGGAATAGTGGTTACCATCGTTAAAGCGCCCGCCCCAACTACCGCCAAGTGATTCCCAGTACTCACCCAGCGGCCGGTGGTCTTCGGTGCTGGTCAGGTACTGGCCGTTACGGAACAGGTTGAAGTCCACCGCCAACCGCTGCTTGTGCAGGCTGCTGGCGGCGCTGTAGCTCTTCTTCTCCCCTACCTTGCCGTGTACCCGCGGATCTCGATAGGCATCACCAAACGTCAGCTCATACCCCTGCTGATATGCGTACTCGATCAGCAGGCCGATCATGCGCGTGAAGCGCCGTTGTTTACTTCCCAGCGTCATGTTTTCTCCAGGCATAAAAAAACCGCCGAAGCGGTTGTGATGGGGTTTGCGTTTCGTTGATGTAATTGGCGACACCTGCAGCCAGGTCACGCACTATCACGCTGGCTCTACACGGATGTGGGCTGTTCCAAAGCCGGGTTTTGCAGTACCGGCAACTTATACAGGGGTAAGCGTTATCGTCACCGGGCCGTCTGGCCAGAGCTGGCCGATCGGTAGGTCGACTAACTCAATAAACCAATCCGTAGCATCCTGCTGCAGAACTACCGTCTGATCCTCATACCCTGGCGCCGATAGTATGTACTCGGCCGGTTCGGTCGTGCCCTCTGTTGTTCCGCCGATACCGATCCCGTACAGCGTCGTCTCGCCGGTACTATTCACCAGGCTCATAACCTGAGTAACCGTCACTGCGGCACCACCCAGTTCAACAGGCGCAGAAACAAGGCTGCCGACCTCCATGCCAGCAGAGAATCCCGTTCCTCCAAAGCCCGGTGGGACCATCTCTGGCGGAACCGCAGCAGACACTATTTCAAAAGTGAGCACATTCGTCGGCGGTGCCTCCAGCGCATCCAGCCGCGCCAGAATGCTCTGGAACGTGCCCGCAGTCAGCGTACAGTAGATGACACTGCCAGCCCCCCAATCTTGAACCGCCGTCCCCTCTTGGCCACGGGTAAGCGCTGCATTACCGCCCACCACATCGGCGTCGACAATCTCCCAACGAGTCGCGGCCGTTGCACTATCTGCAATGGTCAGCCGATAGGTTCCATCGGCGAGCGATAAAGCGGCCGTACCTGCTGCCGCCGTCAACGTGATCGGCTGCAGGTAGTTGTTTGCAAACTGCATAACTTCTCCTGTTAGGTCCAGCAAACGGGTGTTGATTGCGCGCGCACTATTTCACCCGTGCCCGGATTCCAGCTGCCATACCGGGCCGCTGCAGGTGCTGTGTCGCTACCGCTGGCAACGCCCAACGGCGTTAAGCTGCTGCCGTTATGCCAGGTCCAATCGTATTTGCTGTTCTGCGCGTCGTAAGCCCCGATCTGCGTAATCACAGATATCAGGTTGTTGCTGTACTGCCACAAGCCAACAGTCACAGCTACGGCCGCACTGCCAGAGCCAACTGAAAACCAAGGGTCATCCCCCAGTGCAGTGGCGACCTCTTGCGGGCTGGTGCCCAAAGACGTATCTCCGGGTGACGGGTTACGGCCTAAACTCGAATCTGCCTGCTCAATACCCACCGACGAGGTGATAACGGCAACGCTGTCATCAGTCACAACCTGCTCAGGCGCTGGGCCTGCAAGCGTCCACCTATAGTCGTAGCTGCCGCTCTCGGCCTTCGTAACACTCGCGCTGATGCTCTGCCCCATGAATGTTGCTGTCACGGTACGGGTAGTACTGCGGGACATGCCGTTGCGCTTGATGTTTTGAACCAACTCGCCGCTATAACTGTTGGAACCACCCTGACTTGTGATTGTGAGCAAGCCCGAATGGGTGGAGGTGATGGGGCCAATATTGGCCTCCCACGTCCGCTCAATCGTCACAGTCACCGGCTGCGGCACTCCGGACGAGTCAAACCACATAGCAGCGACTTTGCCGTCAATCCGCCACTCACGCTCACCATAGAACTGGTTATATGAGGCGCTACCGCTATCGGCCCATGCGATGGTGCTAGTGCCAGAGCTGGTGGACTCATTGACCGTCCCCCGGATTTCGTAGGTTGCCGGCGTGGCTGGGATGGCCCCAGTATCAGACGCCACCCCAATCGTCTGCTCTCGCGATTTCAGGACGCTAACGGTTGCAGCAAAATCAACACCCGGCGTACCGCTTAGCTCGATGAGCCAGAAGCCGATAGGATGCCGTGCCACGAAGCCTCCAGCCGACTGGCTCGGCTTGAGATAGATGGCGACGATAGCCTTGCTGCCATCTGGCGTTATATCTCCAAGCTCCGCGTACACGGCCCCAGTGAGGCTTGGCGTGCTCTGTCCGGTGTTGGCTAGTTCGAGAGTGAAGCTACGCACCCCACCCGACCCGCCCGCCCTGCCGAAGCGGGTCATCTTCAGCGCTTTGATCCAGCTACTCTGGCCGCTGTAGCTCCTGATCTGCTGGGCATCGATCAGCCAAGGGCGATTATCCGGCGCAGCGTAGATCCAACCACCAATGACGGAGCCGTGCAGGTTTTGATACAACCCGGACAACAGGGCGTAATCCAGCCACTGCCTACCCTTCTGCAAATCTGACGCCGCCTGCTCCGGCGCGCGCTCTGCACCTGGCGCCCAGGGCATACGCTGGAGCAGCGTGTTGCCGTACCCAGCATTATCACCCGGCCAACTTACCGGTTCTACGCAATCCATAGTGCTGCCATTAGGCAGCGTCAGCAGGCCACCGCTGATTGTGCCGTGGTATGGGCACCCCCAGTTTTCCAGCATAAAGGCCTCACGGTTCCGCGTTTTCTGGCTCGGCCAGATTGATCTCTACCACCGCGTTGTTTGCATCGCGCAGGGTGATGGTGTTGATTGCCGCAACCTCCCACACAAACAGCCCGTCCGAGCTGACAACTTCGCGGGGAGCGTGGTAGGTGCGGTCCAATACCGGTTCAGCTCCCGACGCACTGCCGCCCTCTATCAGCGGGCTGGCGATGCCGCCGCCAGGACTAGAGCTGCTGCCGGGCTGGTAGTTGTACTGCGCATATCCGCGTGCAGACGGGATGCCGCCGCGTGGTTCTTCGCGGCGCAGGGTTGGGGGTTCGGTCTGCCGGGTGATGATCTGTGATAAATCACGAATCAGCCCCTGCGCAAGCGCCTGCCTGCGGCTGGCAAGCTCTGATCGAATGCCGCCGCTGCGCTCTTGCAGCTTGCCCCGGATTCCTGCGGCTCGGTCATCAATCGTGCTCATGCTACAGCTCCAGTTCGTTTGCCATCGGAGCAACCCTGTACACAGCCGGTTGCTCTGCACGGATCTCGTTGCGCCACTGCTCGGGAATCTCGGGCGTGATCAACATAAAGCGCCGAGGGAAACGCAGGGCGGGGTCGCCGTTCCCAATCGAATAGTTACCTGCAAAGCCAGGCAGCTCATCGTCGTACAGCGGGCTGGTAGTCCGCAGACCGAGCTGCGTCGGTAGAGCCCCAGGTACAACTGGGCCCGGCTCGTCGTCAAACTCGGGCGGCTCCGGCAAAGCCAATGCATCATCAACGCTCCCCGACTGGCCAACGCTAACCGCAAGCGTGATGGTGAGCATCGCGAGGCCAGTGGTGATATCCATCTCTTCCTCCAGCGCGGCCGGTACTCCCGTAACCGCAACCTGACCATCAGCTAGCCGCACGCCCTTACCGAAGTCCACACCGAGCGCATGGGCCAAGGGCGTTTGCCAGGTCACCTGGTTTGCGCGGTGAGAGGCCAGCAGCATGGTGCGGCCAACTCCGAGCGCGCATTCGGCAGCGGCAGCCAGGCGGGATGGCTCCCTGCTGCTGCCACTGTTGATCGGCAGGTCTCCGACCGTAACACCATCAGCACCAGTGCTGCGGTCCCATGCCTGGTCACCGGCGCTGTCTGTGTCGAGCACGACCCGCGCACGCTCGATGACTTCCCCCACAGCTGCTACGGAGTCATCAACCTGCAGGCGCAGGCGGTATTGCTCAACTGCACGCTGGCTCCAGCGGATGCTCGCCGACCAATTCGCACCGAGCAGCAAGTCGGTGTTGTCGTTGTACCAAGGCTGCGGCAGGTCTGGCAGGTCGCCGTACAGCCGGAACCAACTGGCCGAGCGCAGATACCAGCCCGCGGACTCGGTTGCCTCGGTGATCATCTGAATGTCTGGCAGTTCGGTAGAGTCAGCCCGCCAGGCGTTGAAGCCGGTGAGCGACGTGTTGCCGCCAGTGCCCGGGTGCAGCCAGCTGTAGGACTGGTTGCGTTGGCGGTAGCGGGTGAACCGGTAGTCCAGCTCAAGCTCATAGACGTTTGGCGTATCACCAAGCGGAGCCAGGTTCACATCCAGCGATTCATAGACAGTGGTGCCAGCCCCGAACTCGAAAGCCTGCGCGGGTTGCCAGCTGGTTACCCGTGGCATGCCTACGCGATCGACATTCAAGCTGGCAGGCCGCGTGCTCATGCGCTCTTGCGCGTATTCCCACCGGGATCGGCCAGCCGTTTCCTCAAATACATCAGGAGACCATTGACCGCCGGTTAGCTGATCAATTTCTGCCAGCTCCATGCGCTCAATACTGTCCGCAAGCCGGGTGGTTGCTTCACAGAACATAACGCGACTGAGCACATCGAAGGACGGCTGCACCAGATACCCGGTGAACCGGCGGCTGGAAAAGTCCATCTCACCCAGGACAATGAAGTCGACAGTCAGCGCAGCCCCGGTGTAGGCCGCAACATTCACCGGGCCCGCACCTAGGTACACGGCAAAGCGTGCGACAGCGTCGCCATCCTCGGAGCGACTGATAACAACTGAACCGGTCAGCACGCTGGTAACATCAACACCGCCCAGAAGCACCTGCAGGCGCCACACGAATGACCCGCCCTGCTCGATCTGCTGAACTGCCGTACCAGACGCCAGCCCGTTGAGTGGGACGCTATTTAGGGGGTACGCATTAAACATCCGCTATACCTCCAGGCATATAAGCTGCCAGTCATTGCTGCCGGCTTCGCTGCTCTCGGTTGGCCGGCGGCACCGGACAGTGAAACGAGGCAGCCAGCCAAGGCTGTAGAGCGCGGCTCCCGCCACCGGCGTGATAGTTGCGCTACGCCCAACCACCACAACCGGCGTGCGCTGGTGGGTGCCGTCAGGGAATAGCGCATCACACCAGGCAGGCACGTCCGGGCGCGGATCAGTGGTCAGCATTACCTCAAGGCCTTCGGTGTTGAGCCGCAACGCCTTGGTGCTCCACAGGTCCAGATCCGAGCGGAAGTCCACACCATCAAGCCCAGGACCCATTAACCCGGAGCCAGTGATGGTGATGCGCATCTTTTCCCAGTGGGTCATCTCTACCAGTGCGCCATCACTCATGCGCACTTGGCTTGTGCCGCCATCAGTTTCATAGCTGACAGACGGCCAGCCGCTGAGCGGCATGATGGGCACACCGCCCAGCTTCAGCAGAATCATGATCAACCCTTTTTAAGTCTGGATAGCCGGGCGAAGTCGGCCAGTTCCTCAAGGCCGCTGCGCTGCGCCATTACGGGAACAGAGCGACCGCCCGGCAACTGGATCAGCGCCGCAGAAGAGAAGTCGTTGGCGGCACCAGCCAGCGCCGCGTCAGTCAGGCCTGCGCCTGCTTCAGACTCACGCAGGCCGCTAAGTACGCTGGCAAGGCGCCGCGATGCGTCAGCAGTAAACACACGCTCACCGCCGCCAAACGCAACCAACTCCGGGCCGCGCTCACCCACCCAGGCAAGGCCTGGCGCAGCGCTGGGCGTGCCTGTCGCGTGACCTGGTATACCGCTGCCAGAGCTACCCGGAATGGGCGTCCAGCCAGCAGAGGCCGGTGCCTCCGGTACGTTAAGGGTTGGAGTAATGACCATCTCTTTGCCAAGCGCCACACCCAGTGCAACGACCTTGGCTCGCAGATCCTCGATGGCTTCTGGCGGCATGAAAGGCTTGACCTCGACTGAGGCCAGCTCTTTGACACGCTGAAGCTCTGCGGTGATAGATGCCAGCTTTTTATCTGCATCCGTCTGCTGCAGGCGGTTGGCCTCCAGCTCGATTTGCTGCAGCTCTTTGGCGAAGCCGGTAAAACCGTAAGTGTTCTCTCCTGCCCGCTCCAGCTCCAGCAGCATCTCCAGCGCCTGCTGGGCTTGCCGCTGCGCACCTTCAAAGTCACCGCCGGCCAGAGACTGGCGGGCATTCAGCTTCAGCGCTTGCGCGGCACCGTAGCTTGCGCCGCCTGCCCCGCCCTGCAGCTGGGCCAGTGCATCGGCATAACGCTTTTCAATTTCCAGCCGCTCGTCGCGAAATTTCTCTACGTCTCGGTTTGCCTCGCGCTCTGCCGTTTTCAGCTCGCTCAGCTTTTCCTTGGCGTCATCAACCAGCTTTTTGTATGCATCCTTGATGGCTTGAGAGGACGTGACCACCGCGTCTTCCATCCGCTCGGAGCTGGCCTCAACCTCTCCCGCAACGCGGGTCACTGTTTCCCCAACGCTTTGGTATGAGCTGTCCCATAGCTTGCGCACCCGATCCATAGCGATGCCGGTATTGCGGGCGTTATCCTCACCCACCATGCGCATAATGTCGGCAGCCTGGGATAGCTCACCACTGGCAACAGCAGCGGCCGCAGCGGCAGTGCCACCGATAAAGCGGCCCAGCGCGCCGAACCCATCGCCGACAATGATCACGGCACTGGCCAGCACCTTCATCACGAAGCCGAGGACATTGGCAACCTGGGTTGCGGTCTGCCCCTCTCGCGACACATCAACAAGCAAGCCGGTGAGTTGGTTCATTGAAGGCAGCAGCTCGGACGTAATCTGCTGCCCCACGCCTTGCGATACCGCCCCCAACGTATTGGCCGAGCGCTCGAAGGCTTTGGCACCCTCAACGACATCATCGCTCATCACCAGGCCAAGTTCTCTGGCCTGCTCGGCCAGGCGCTGATACTCGGCACCGTTATCGCGCAGCAGCGGCAGCAGCAACGCGGCATCACTGGCAATGGCCTCCATGTAGAAGGTCATTTCATTCTGAGAGACGTTGGCCTGCTCCAGACTCTTAACGTAGAGCTGCAGAGCATCAGGACCGCTAAGCTCGCGAAACTGCTCAGCCGTTACCCCTACCTGCGGCGCGATGTTCTCGAAGAAATCGGCCAGCGGCCCGCCGCCTGTCTGCAGGAAGTCGCCAACCTTGTCGCGCACATCCTTGAAGATATCGCCCAGCTTGTCCTGCTCAATACCCATCGTCCGAGAGGCAAAGGCCCATGTCTGAAACTTCTGAGCAGTAGTGCCAGACAATTCAGCCATGCGCACCATCTGAGCGGTAGCCAGGGCGCTTTCTTTGACAAACGACGCCACGGCGCTGACCGAGAACGCCCCCAGCAACGCCAGGCCCGCTTTCTTCGCGCCAGCACTGAACCGCTCAAGCTGGTTGTCTGCCTGCTTGAAGGCGGGGCCGGCGTTGTTCTTGCCGTCTACCACCAGCTGCACGCGGGCCTTTTTGCTCATTTGGAGAGTTCCTGCAGTATGCCTTTGAGGCGGTTTGGTTTAGCCCTGGCCGCGGCCGCAGCCAGAATGGCGTCATGCCTTCGGCGCCGGTCTCTGGTTTCGATGGCCCGCTGGAATCCCTCAAGCTGATCGAGCGTATAGCCCTTCACATCAGCCAACGCATGGCCAGTCTCAATCAGTTGCTGGACGACGTAGAGCCAGCCAGCTGGCTTGCCGCCTGCACCAGGGCTTGGTCGAAAAAAGAAGAGTTAACCTGGATCACCGCAAACATCAGGCTGACCGCCGACGCCGCAGGCATACGCCGTCGCTGGCGGCGGCTCAGGCTGGTGCAGCTACCCAGCACGGCATCCAATGCGCCGGACTGGCGGGCATAGGCATAAATCTCTGCCGGGCTGGCATTTTGCAGCATGCTAATCAGTGCGCCTGACGCTTTGCCGAACACTTCAAAGTGCTCCAGCGTGACCGGTTTAACCTCTACCCGCCCGGTACCGAACGGCACCGAGACAGGTTTCGGGAACAGAACACTCAGATCGCTCATGCCTCCACCGCTTCGTGCTCGATAGTGAAGAACGCCGCGTCGCCCGGCTCATAAACGTTCGGGTCCGGCAGCAGCCGGATACTGACCGGAATCGACCCAAACTCCGCGCCTTGGGTGATCGGCATACCACCGTTCAGGCTGATGCGCGCATAGAAGCACTTAATACGGCGCTTCTCGTTGGCACCGCCTTCATTGACCTGCGCGAACATCACCCGATAGAACTTGCGGCCCTGCGTGAACGGCTTGATCAGATCCACAGTCGGGTAGCTGTAGCTCACAAGGATTGGCAGCTTTTTGCGGCCATCAACGCCTGCAGTCTCGGCATTGATATCGGTAGCGAGCGCACCGCCCGGCAGCACGCGGATGCCGCCCGGCAGCACAGCGTAATCAAGGCCTCTGGTGTACTCCGTAACCCCGTCGTCACTGGTAACAGCGGTGACCGCCAGCGGCATGTGCTGCAGTACGATGTCGCCACCCACGTACGCATCATGTGGCTCATCTACCTCAGAGCCGCTGGGCACACGCTCGACCGAACCGTACAGCGCGATGCCTGCCGCGCGCGGGCTGAAGTCCACCGCCTCACCGGTGATGTTGATTGCAGACGTTGAGGTGACGCCATCCAGCTCGGGCAGGCCGATTCGGGTCGGATTGGGGATCGAAATCTCGGACGATTCCGGCTCAGCGTTCACGTTCTGCAGTTTGAAAATCTCTTCCAGACCCCAGCTCGGGTAAGCGCCGACGCTCACATGGCCACGGAAAAGCTGAGTGTAAAGTTGGTCCATTTCGTGCTCCTGGCCTGCGGCCTGCTAGTAGGTTTGGGTGTACAACACAGCGATGCTGATGATCAGGCGCATGGTCGTTACACCATCCACCGGGTACTGCGGTTCGGCCTCGTCCTCTTCGTCATCGAGACCGGGGAAGCGCTTATCAACGTCGGGCTCGTAAAAGCCCAACGCACGCAACACATCGACCTGCGCGCCATCCAGCTCAGCCGCGCTTGCGCCCTTGGAGAAGGTCACTTCAATGGCGTATTCACGGCGGCGCAGCACCTGCCGCCCAGCTGTGTCAGCGCGGCCATCACGCACCATGCGGTATTGGATGTAGGGGGTTGGGTCGCGGTCTTTGATCTTGTCCAGCGGGCCATACACCTTGACCACATCAGTCAGATAACCGCCTGCCTTGGTAATAGCGGACAGCCGCGCCTGCAGCGCTGCGTCCAGCTCTGTGGCTTTAGTCATGGGAACTCCGGGCAATAAAAAACCCGCCGAAGCGGGTTTGATTTGAAGAAGATTTCTAGCGCATATTCTTTATGCACTGCAGATAGACTTCGTTCTTAAAGTCTTCCACTTCTCTCTGCTGCATCTGATCAGTTCCATAACGAGGCTTCTCGTATGCACTTACAACCAGGTGATTCAAAAGCTCATTTTCACCTGACCCCATGGCAGTTGACATGGGAATGCCGGCTTGCCGTCCCTGCATCAGCGTTTCCGCAAATCCCTCATACTTGCGGCACTGCTCGGCTACCTCTCTACGATCTGGCAGTTCGTCTACAGTTTCGGGATCAGAACGCCTCAGTTCATCCGAGGAGCCAGAAACACCGCTCGAAAGACTCGGGACATCATTGGATGAGTAGTTACCGAGCCCTGAGAAAACGCCACCGACAAACGATCCAAGCATGAACAGTATCAGTCCAGCCAAAACAGCAGCGGGCAGCGCTGCCAAAATTATCTTCGTCATCAGCCAAATCAAGCTAATGAAGGGAATCTGTACGCCAGTAATCACCACACAGTCTGGCGCGGCCCGCTTCAGACTGGACTGCCACTCTGCCTCCTGGCGGCGCTGCCGGCTCTCTTCAATACCTGCCTTTGCCCCAGCTATCCCCGCACCCAACTTTGCCGAGACACCGGGAGAATCGGCCACTGAAGCATCTTGCCTCGCCTGAACCTTCGCGTAGACGACTCCGCACTTGGGGCAGATTTCCGGGCTGGCAGTGTGCTCTGCCATCGTTGGTTCATACTTACACTTAGGACATTCCATTGCTCTATTCCCTTGCCAATCCTGATAGGGAGCATAGCGTATAGCCACTAGCAGGTCACACGTGCTAGCGGCGGCGAACCGGTAGCCTGATGCCCTTCTCTATCTCCGCAGCAAGGCGGCGCTCAAACTCAGCAATCATGAAGCTGTGAACGCGCCGTATCCGAGCGCCGGTCATCAACAGATGAAACCAATACGCGACGCTCGGCCCAAGCGCCGGCTCAGGCTTGGCCGCACTGTAGCGATAGGTACGACGTGCGCCCCCCAGCTTGCCAACGCCAGCCGTACGCGCACTGTGTGTTCTCAGTGGCTTGCGCTTGGCACCTTTGGGGTTTACAAACCCTGCGGCGATCTTACGTCCCGTCACACCCTGCACCCATACGATGGCACGGGTAGGATCGACAGCATGAAAGCCCCAGCGCTTGTACTGCTCGACCTCAACACCAGAGGAAGACGGAATCAGTCGGGCATTGGTGCGGCGGCTACCGGCCCGCTTGATGATCAAGCGCCGATTCAGCGCCCGGCGACCACCAGCAATAATGCGCGACAAATCAGGCATTACCTCAGACTTGCGGGTGTGGGTGACCGTTGTATTCAACGTGCCACGAATAACCGGCTCCACACGCCGATTCAGCTTGGCCAGGTCCTGACGCGCTTGGCGAACATCACGTGCAGTAATTGACAGTTTCATGGCTGCCGCTCCAGCCATACGCCACGAACAATGCCGTCATCGCTGCGGTCGTCGTAATCGATCACTTGATAACTGACCCCAGCAACCTGCAGCACATCACCGGACTGAGGGCGGCCGACCTCAATCAACGCTAGCTCTGCCCGCGTCTTGTAATCAACCACCTGCCCCATCGCATCCAGCACAGGCGCTTCATGCTGCAGAAACACGCGACAGGAAACAGCCCCACCCGCATCCGGCAGCAGCGTGGCCTGCTGGCCAACCAGCTCGGTCGCAGCTATCTGCACCTCAACCCGCGCGCCCATCACGTCGCGCACGTTGTCGATATGCAGCAGCCGGTCATCAG